>WBZY01000130.1_pt1 | contig 74977 bp, 65 predicted proteins | sample 5204191 | NCBI WGS metagenome assembly WBZY01 (sample SAMN12344363, study PRJNA552823) | activated sludge metagenome | biome: Activated sludge suspended growth; feature: Anammox Sidestream; material: Wastewater; isolation source: activated sludge from anammox sidestream of wastewater treatment... | reverse complement strand
TTGTTGAGAGGGGAGGGGGGACACATAAAGCTATGTACGGCACCTAAACAACTACAGGACCGTAGGTGAAACAAATCGAATGACGGCTACTCCACGTTATGCTGTCCCACTAGCGAGCTGTATTGCCACGGGGACAATAGTACAGAGAAAAGTCCTCCCCATAACCGCGTGGATCGTAAAAGATGCAAAAGTCAGTTGAGTACGCGGGCACCTGATCGAGTGGTTTATCCTCGCGATCATACGTGGTCGTCCCAATGTAATAAAACCACTTTTCTTTCAAAGTAATGGCTCTTGCGTCCTCTGTGGAAACAAAGAACGTACCCGTAACATCTAATGTCGAATCCCCGTTCCCTGGAAATAATACTCGCGGACCGTCCGTCCAAGGCTGTTCTTTCTGTTCTGTATTCGAGCACTCGACAAATGCAGGTGGTACATCGGGTGGCTTAGCAGAAACGCACCAACGGGCCTTGAGAACCGTACCGATTGCTGGGGAGTTTCCGGTGTTTCTCACCGCAATATAACCTCTCAACTTCTCCTTTCCCTTAAGGTGAGTAAAGACATCTGGCCGTTTGGGTTTGCAGGTCCCATCGTATCTATACTCAGACTCAGGCATGAGGCACATGCCGAGAGAACCTGGATTCCCAAGTAATGTTGAGATGCCAACCCATGGGCGTTGCATCCATTCCGTCGATCGAAATGACGCTTGACTCACCCTGAGAGTTTCTTGTGTAGTCGCAAAAATGGCCTGGTTGTGCAGGTACTGGTGGTATGAAAACAGAGCTATGAAACAACCTGGAATGACCGGAAGAAAAGCCAGCATAACTCTGAACCATGGTCTATCACTAAGCGGTGGCTTCCTTAAATCATCCTGCCTGGCGACCTCGATCGGCTTGCTCTCTTTCACGCTTCGACCTGACGCACTCGCTACTTCCTGCTCAAGGTTGAATTATCAATACCCATGGCCACCTAAGAACGGATTTTCAGAAAGTACGACGACCAATTCCCTTGGTATATAGACGATTCGTTAGTCTTTGCTCTCGATCTGAAGTGGGAGCGACGAGATGGATGATCGAGGACGCAAAAATGCCAAAGCCACAGTGTACCATGATGCGGTGAGAGATTGAGGATCTTTGCCTTTTCGGCTTCCTCTATGGGTGACAGCTAGCTGTTACGCGTAGCTCGGAGTGGTTAACAGGCAGTGGAAGGGTTTATCCCGTCGCCCGGAGCAATCGAGTTGGCTCCGGGTCGAGCAAGCTTACGAAGAGTGAATCACTGGAGGGTTCTCCTCGACGGCGACATTGGGGAGAGGCTTCGCCTAAATAGCCGCCGGTACGCACGAAGTGCGGTTTGGAGGCGCCGGGCGGGTTCGAACCGCCGCATCGCAGTTTTGCAGCTTGCCGGAGGGCTTTACGATGGACGAAGACCAGCAGATACTGAAAGAGACAAACAATCAGTAATATCAATGCCTTCCGTGGTTTTGCTACGCCCTACCGAGACTGACTAGGACTCCGAACCGGGAGCAAAATCGGGAGTGGAACCGGGAGTAAAACCGGGATCAGGGTTTGTACGTTATGTGACGGCACGAAGAACGAATTGCCTCCAGAGTCTGCATCCTTAACGAACCGTAAGATTCGACTTGCCCAGGTTAAGTGACACAACTTTCGAAGTCACTTCCTCAGCTCCGCTCGTCAGAGGTCAGTTAACCACCAAGGTAATAATAGAGATACCCATAGAGGAACCGTATCGGCAGCGTCACATAGAAGAGCGTGATCTGTACGGGAGCCCAGGGAACTTCCCAAACGCGATTCCAACAAGAGTATGGGATAGCAATATTAGACCGGGGAAACAATCGAGGAGGACAATCAATCGTTCTTTCTAACGGCTGACATACAGGCTGGATTTCATATCCGCTCATATTCCAATCCCCGCGCTCGCTCTCCCACTCAACTTCCCCGATTTTCGGCATATCGCAGGTTGCCTCTCGACCCTCAAGATTAGTCGGTGGGTACCAGTGAGACCGCAACCACTCGAGCCCCACACAGGAGGCATCAACGACCGTACCATCCTTTGATACACGCAACAGATGGTGATCTTTGGTTTCATAGTAATAAGGGGAGCCAGCTGTATGGAGCAGAGGCCCAGGTGTGGCACAACCAAAAAGAAATAAGAACGCTACAACGAAGTAAGCGGGAGTTCTCATTGGCTTAAATTCCCCAGCCCTCGGATCCGAAGGCGCACAAAGCACTTTAGAGACAGACAGCGATCAGGGAGGACAGATGGATATGTTCTCTTTATAGATCAATGCGTTTTGCATCAGTCCATGGGGATCAATGACGATGGAGGCATACTTGTAATCGTGGCCAAAACCGGGACCAGATTTCCTAACAAATGAGAGACGATCTGGCACATTCACTCGAACAGATCAGCGTGGGAGCCGGTACGTTCCAAGTACAGGAATTCATCATCCGTTCGATAAATCAGCAGCCAGTCTGGGGCAATGTGACATTCGCGGTGATGCTTCCAATTCCCAGAAAGGGCATGATCTCTGTTTTTGACAGGCAGAACTTTTTGGAATTGTAAGAGGTCGATGATGTCCTCGAGCTCATCGATGTCCTGTCCTCGTTTTTTGGCTAACTTAAGGTCTTTGAGAAAACGGCTGGTGGGTTTGATGGTGAGCAAGGCTATACGCCCGTCTGGTTTCTGAGGGCGCGGAAGGTTTTAAAGGAAGGGAGTTTCTCCGGCTTGTTGGTTTCGTCAAAGGCGGCAATGGTCGTGGCATTTGGAATGGTGAGGGGGAAGGGAATACCTTGATGGAGTTCAACCTGAGCATAAAAAAGCCGTATGGCTTCTGCCTCACTAATCCCCAGGCGATCGAAGATTTTCACGGCTCTCTTTTTAAGGCCGATATCGATACGGGCATTAATACGGTCTGACATGGACAGATGCGACGTCTTTCTCATGTTTCACATTGTACGCCATTTGTCGCACAAGTCAATCATCTGTCAGAACAATCGCACCTTCCCCCAGAAACGAGACCATTGGCCAAGACGACGTAAAAAGCACCCTCGAGACGGACAGCGATCAGGGAAGGCAGATGGATATTTTCTTCTTATAGAGCAAAGGCTTTACCTTCACCCGATAAGGATCCGTGGTGATGGGAGCATACCCGCATTCGTAACCCAAACCCGGGACCAGATTGTCCTCGAAAACGAGACACGGTCTTGAGTCGAAACACGATACGCCTCCACGAGTTACATCCTTTACGAACCGTGAGATTCGACTTATTCAGATGATGCACCACGGTTTGGGAAGCTACTTCCTTTGCCTCTTTTTGTGGCCACAGCGGCTTAGGAAGAGTTTTTATCCTCCAAGATCTGTTTCTAATTTTCTGCTGCTTCGTGATGTAGATAAAGCTTCCCGAAGTCGGACTTACTGTAGGAGATAAGGACAAGGGCCATCAGTCCCCGGCCGGCCTCTTCGGCTTGATTCACAGTCATATTTCTTAATGATGAGAAGATCATGCTCCCTGAATCTAGGTCATATAGCTGGAATTCTGAGTAACCGACGACATTTCCAAGATAAGGGATAAGTTCGAATCTAGCAGGAACAAGAAGTAGATTGGCATTACCTAATTCTTCACGAATAGAGGCAAGTTCCTCACCGCTAAGGATCTTCCTAAGGCCAGGATCATTTCGTAAGTCTTGTGTAGACCATTTGATACCTACCAACTTATTCAGGAGGTCGGGCTTTCCTTGGAAAAAAGTGCGAGTTGTCGCGATCGGAACAGTCTGTACCTCGCCTGAAAAGCCTTCGAATGATTTCTGAAAATATTCATCTGTGACCTGTTCCAAGGGTGGGCACTTTCCTGTGCAAGGTAAGGACGGGCCTAGGTGTGTCAGCGGGACAATTGCCAGTTTGCCAGCAGGCTTAGGTCTGGTGTCGTACTGTTCGTTCACATAAACATTTGTTCCTGTCACCCAACTGCATCCGTGCAATACGAGAGTAAAAGCCAGCCCATACACCACCTGCCGATAGCCGATCATGCTGATGCTCCTTTGAGTAAAGGGAAGAGCTAATTCGTATGGAGGGTCGAGGGGTTTCTTTATAAACTCGAAATATACTCTCCTACCTTATCACCGTGAGCTGATCCTTCATAAAAATTTTGGAAAGAAGGCAGGGACGAGGTTATTAAGTGTCGTCCTACTTTGACCATATAGATCAAGTGAAGCGGGGGCTGCGCCCCCGATCCCCCCGGCCGTCCGGTCCAGTGGTCCGGAGCGGCCGGGCGGCCTCGTTGGGCGGAATCTTTGCGTGACCAATCTCCCCATGGTTTCCGTATCCCTGTTCTCTTCTGTATGTTTGTGATCAACGATCAGACAGAACGGCGGCCAAGCTGACGCATCGCCGCCTTGCACAAGGATGGAGCATCGTTCCCTCTCACCCGTGACGGATAGTGGACGGGTGACAGGGTGAAATTGATTCGATTGTTCACCGTCGTCTCTTGAGCCCCGCACACTCCACACAGAGCCAGATTTCGCGCGTCACGTCCTTCTCCGTATAACAGAGGCGAACCCACGCCCGTTCGAAGTGGCAGAACTCACAGAGCCGTTCCTTCGTATGCTCAGGACAGAGCCAGGCCTTCCGTGCCCGGTCGTAGGTGGTCGCTTCCCTGCCGCAACAGGCTGGACCGAACAGACTGGGCTGTTTGAGGCCGCATCGATGCCAGATCATGCTCACACCTCCTGATAAACGAGCCCCTTCCCCAACACGAGTTGCAGAATCGTGCCGCTGAACCAAATGGGATGCCCCGAGAGTAAATCCTCCCAGGTTTTCAGAAAGACAATTCGGGGAATTTCGATCTCACCCCTAATCCGGCGGTAGGCGTTCCTGGTAGACCACTGGTGCCGCATCTCTTCCCACAGCCGGCTGATGGGAAAACCGAGGGACCGCTTCCAGGACCAACACATATTGACATAGCCGCATTGATCCTGGACATATTGACTGATGACGTAACGACTCAGACGGTTCCGGGAACGATGGCTAGGCTGATAGGCCTTGATCCAGACCACCGGAGCCCCGTGGAGGGCTTGCCATTGCGACGATAGCCACTCCTGAGAGATCCAGAACCGGCGGGCACGCTCCCCATCCGGCACCCGCCAGGCCCAGAAGATATGGAGCACACCGTGCCCCTCTTCTGTCCGGACCTGGTAATATTCCAAGCCCTGAAATCCCAGCTGGCGTTCGATCCGTTGACGCAATTGCTTGTGATGGTAGGTGAGCTTCTCGGCATCCCCGCCTTCTGCCGTGGAGAGCGTGACCCAGAGCACCTGAAATTGATGGCATTCCCAGAACCAGAGCAATGACCGTACCCGGTGATAGCCCCGCTTCTGCTTCCTGGTCCATTCCCCGGCGACGGGCTCCCGCCGGAACTCCTTCCAGCGGCTCATCGGGCAGCCTCCACCTGAGGAATCACCGGCCTCAGGCCGGCAGCCAGAATCCGCTCCAATTCTTCGATAGGAATCCGCACGGCGCGAACCGACGGCTTCACATAGGCGATCTGCCGCTTGAGGATGTATTTCCTGATCGTGCTTTCCTTGAGCCCTAACCGGTTGGCCGCTTCTCGAATGGTGATCAATTTTGTACTCGGGACCATCGGACACCTCCTTGATAATGAGTAAATCATTGGTGTTATGCCTGATTATTAAGAGGCATAACGTGTCTTGACACGCATTACCATTGACGAGGTACACTTCCCAAGAGTTTTCAGTCCGAAAGTGGCTCGTTCACCTCCAGTTTTTTCGTGTGAAATGGGATGGAGTGATGAAGCTGCCGAAGCCAGCTACAGAAGGAGAGGTCAGATGACCATAGACCGAGCCGCAATCTTTGAGCAGTTCTACGGCGAGATGAAGAAGGCCAGAGAACGGATTCTGACTACAGCAGACGGCGAAGTCGGCTGGCTATTGAAGTTTATCCAAATCGACCTAGAAGTTCTCACGCCAAGTGAATGGATGGTTCTGGCTTTCGAGGTAGCCAGCTTTGTCGATGACGTTGCGAATCGCCATGGGGAAGAAATCGCGACAGAAGGAGGATGGAGCGTCCAATCTATCCCAGGAGAGAAGTTTCGTGGCACTATTCCAAGCCGCGCAGAGGCCAAAGAGATTCAAACCATGGTCCTCCGCAGCTTAAAGAACTTATGGACAAAGGCCGTGGCTGCCTTCACGTTTCCCCAATTCACGATCATTGTCACGTTGCCGGGCGCGGACCATGAACGCAAAGGCAGTGTGTTTGTGGCTACAAAGCGGAAAGTGAAGGAGTTTGAATATCGGTTCGCCCATTTATTGGTCGACTATTCCGGGCGCATTCGCCGTTGCCCAGAATGCCAACGGATTTACCTCGCTATTCGGTTTGATCAAACCTACTGCGGTCCTCGGTGCCAGACACGAGTGGCCACTCGGAAATGGCGAGAGAGGCATCTGCCGAAGAAACACAAAGCTTCTGGAGATGCGACCAGCACGAAGGCCGATTCAGCCAGGAAGAGTCGAAAGGGAGGCTCCGATGGCAAGACCAAACGGTAAAGACCGTGGAGTGGTGTTTAAACAAGGCGGTTGGTGGGTTCGCCTGTATGTGAATGGCCGGGAGAAATGGTTCCGGGCGGACTCCAAGAGCCAAGCCAAGACGCTGTACGGTCGGTTGCGGTCCGAAGCTCGCGAGAACCGTTACTTCCCCGAGAAGTATGCCGTCTCCAAAGAGTTGACCCTCCGGGCTTGGATTGCGCGGTATCTGGAAGGCGTGACCTCACCAGGTCTTCGGAATGTGCATCGCTATGGAAAGTTCTGGTCGAAGCTCCTAGGGCGGAAGCTCTTGACCGAGATTACCGCCGACGACTTACGGCATATCCAAGCCAAAATGAAGCACAAGGGCACACGCACCGCCCGAACGATTAACCGCTACTTTGGAGCGTTACGACGTATCCTGAACTTGGCGATTGCCGATGGTCTGCTTTCGGCCAATCCCATCAAGGGCGTGAAGTTCTTTTCCGAGCCTGCCGGGAGGCTTCGCTTCCTGAGTGATAAGGAAATCTCCAGCCTCCGGGATACCTTGCCTCCGGAGCACTGGTTGATTGTGGCGTTTGCGCTCGAAACAGGCCTACGCCTGACCGAACAGTTTCATTCGCGCTGGGACTGCCTGAATACCGAACAGGGCATCCTGACCATTCCACTGAGTAAATCCGGCAAGACTCGCCACGTTATTCTCACGGATGCCGCGCTAGACATCGTCAAGGGTCTCACTTCTTGGATGCACAGCCCCTTTCTTTTCCCGAGCCCCCTCACCTCCGCACAACCGATGCAGGGGCGCAACTTTGTGGTGAAGATCTACGAACCAGCCTTGAAGCGAGCAAAAATCGAAGGAGTGACCTGGCACACCCTCCGGCATACCTTCGCGTCTCGGGCTGTGATGGCAGGAGTCGATATCCGGACCGTCCAAGAATTGATGGGCCATTCCACGATCACGATGACCATGCGCTATGCGCATCTCTCCCCGGCTCATTTACGCACAGCAGTGAATCGAGCGAGTTTGGGGGCAATTGCCGCGAAAAGTGCGAGTGGAACCGGGAGTAAAACCGGGAGTAGCGATAATCAGCGGGTTGAACAGGGTCCGGCCAGAATCACCGAACCCTCTGAGATATTTACAGGAATGGTTGGAGGCGCCGGGCGGGTTCGAACCGCCGCATCGCAGTTTTGCAGACTGCTCCCTTAGCCACTTGGGTACGGCGCCACGGGGGGTGATTATAGAAGGCGACGAGGGAGGAACACAACCGGCAAAACGGCCCTAACAAGGCCTTCGCGGGTCTTACAGCCGCTCGAAATGCTTGGATTACGGCTTCGAGGGCAACAGGGGGATGTCGCGGACGATGGTGGAATGCTCATCCGGCGCGTGGCCGATGGGCTCCCATCCGGCCTCGCTATGGCCGTTGCCCGCCGCAGGCTCCGCTCCTCCGGCCTCGGCTTCCTTTTCCTTGGCCAGAAGTTCGACCTCGTGAATCAGGGTGTCCATGAGTTCTTCCATGGGCACCTTACGCATCAGCTTGCCCTTCTTGAAGAGAATGCCCTTGCCCTCTCCCCCGGCAATGCCGATGTCAGCCTCCTTGCCTTCACCGATGCCGTTTACGACGCAGCCCAGCACCGAGACGTTGAGTGGCGTCTTGATATGGCCGAGTTTCTTTTCCAATTCGTTGGCCATGCGCACCACGTCGATTTCCACGCGGCCGCAGGTGGGGCAGGCGATTACGTTGATGCCCCGATGCCGCAGCTCCAGCGACTTGAGGATTTCGAAGCCGACTTTCACCTCTTCCACCGGATCGGCGGCGAGCGAAACGCGCAGCGTGTCGCCGATGCCTTGCGAGAGCAACCAACCTAGACCGATGGCGGACTTGACCGCGCCGGTCATGGCGGTGCCGGCTTCGGTGATGCCGATGTGCAGGGGATAGTTGGATTGCGTGGAGAAGAGATAGTAGGCGTCAATGGCGTGGTGCACATCGGAGGCCTTGAGCGAGACCTTCATGTTGGTGAAGCCCTCGTCCTCCAGGGCATGCACGGCATTCAACGCCGATTCCGACAGGGCTTCCGGTGACGGCCAGCCATACTTGTCGAGCAGCGGCCGTTCGAGCGAGCCGCCGTTGACGCCCACGCGAAGCGGAATCCCGCGCTCGTTGACCGCCTTGATCACCTCCTGCACCTTCCACCAGGCCCCGATATTGCCGGGATTGATGCGGACGCAGTCGACCACTTGGGCGGCCTTGAGCGCCAAACGATGGTCGAAGTGGATATCGGCGATCAAGGGCACGGTCATCGCCGCTTTGATCTGCGGCAAGGCCGCTGCGGCCTCGTCGTCCGGGACCGCTACGCGAATGACTTCGCAGCCCACTTCTTCGAGCTGGCGAATCTGCGCCACGGTGGCTTTCACGTCGCGCGTGTCGGTGGAGCACATGGACTGGACCGAGATCGGGGCGTCGCCGCCGATCTTCAGGGAGCCCACTTTGATCTGTCTGGTCTTCTTCCGCGTGATGTGCATGGTCGTCGGCTCGTCGATTGGGCTTAGCTGCCCTGCTCGTCTCCGTGCGGCAAGCTCCCCACGAGCGAGGCCAACCGAGCCGCCTCGTCGCTCGCTACCGCTGCGCCGAGCAACGCCTTGACGCGGGTGTAGATGCCGTCTGCCGTGAGACCATACCGCTCACGCAGCAGATCCTGCGGCCCCTGCTCGATGTACCAATCAGGCAGGCCGATGATCTTGGTGCGCAGGTGCGAGACACCTTCGTCGGAGAGCACTTCCAGGACCGACGAGCCGAAGCCGCCCATCTTGCAACCCTCTTCGACCGTGACCAAGTAACGCACGTTCTTCGCCGTCTTCACGATCAATTCGGTATCCAAGGGCTTGGCGAAGCGGGCATTGATGACGGCGGTGGAAATGCCTTCCTGCGCCAACCGCTCGGCTGCCTGCACCGCAGGCCACACCGTCACGCCGATCGCGACGATAGCCACGTCGGTGCCTTCGCGCATGAGTTCGCCCTTGCCGATCGGCAGGACTTGGGGTTCGGGATCCATCGCCACACCGAGGCTCACGCCGCGGGCATACCGCACGGAGGCAGGCCCGTCGTAACTGGTGCAGGTCTTCACCAGATGTTGCAGTTCATTTTCATCCTTGGGCGCCGTCACCACCATGTTGGGCACATGGCGCAGGAACGCGAAGTCGAACGCGCCGTGGTGCGTGGTGCCGTCTTCTGCCACCAGCCCGCCGCGATCGATGCAGAATGTGACCGGCAGATTTTGCGTGGCGACATCGTGCACGACTTGGTCGTAGGCCCGCTGCAGGAATGTGGAATAGAGGGCAACCACCGGCTTCATGCCCTGTGCCGCCAATCCCGCGGCGAAGGTCACGGCATGTTGCTCGGCGATGCCGACATCGTAGATGCGATCGGGGAAGGCTTTCTCGAAGGCGTTGAGGCCCGTGCCTTCGCACATGGCCGCGGTGATGGCCACGATGCGCTTGTCTTGCTTGGCCACCTTGATGAGGGCATCGACGGCCAAGCTGGTGTAACTGGGACGCGCGGCCTTCTTGGCCGGCACACCAGTTTCGCGCACGAAGGGTGGGCAGGCATGGAACCACACCGGGTTCTCCATCGCAGGCTCGTAGCCCAAGCCCTTCTTGGTAATCACATGGAGCAATACCGGTCCCTTCATCTTCAACACGTTTTCCAGGGTCGGGAGCAGGTGCTCGAAGTTATGCCCGTCGATCGGGCCGACGTACTGGAAGCCCAACTCCTCGAAGAGCAAGCCCGGCAGGATCGCGCCCTTGGCCAATTCCTCGGCCCGTCGGGCGATCTTTTGCATCTCCGCCCCGATGTGGGGAATCTTCCGCAACAGCTGGCCGGTTTCCTCCCGCATGCGCGCGTAGAACTCGCCGGTGAAGGTGCGGTTGAGGTAGGCCGAGATGGCGCCCACGTTGCGCGAGATGGACATTTGGTTGTCGTTGAGGACGACCAGGAAATCCTTGTTGGTGCCACCGGCATGGTGCAACCCTTCCAAGGTCATCCCGGCCGTCATGGCGCCGTCCCCGACGACGCACACGACCTTATGGTGCTGCTGTTGCTGTTCACGCGCTTCCACCATGCCGAAGGCGGCGGAGACGCCGGTGCCCGCATGGCCCGCGTTGAACGTATCGTAGGCGCTTTCCTCACGTTTGCAGAACCCGCTCAGCCCCCCGTATTGGCGAAGGGTATGGAATTGCTCGCGGCGGCCGGTGAGGAGCTTGTGGGTATAGGCTTGGTTGCTGGTGTCCCAGACGATCTTGTCTTTCGGTGTGTCCAAGAGATACTGCAACGCCACCGTCAATTCGACCACGCCCAAGTTGGAGGCGAGATGGCCTCCGACGTTCGAAACTACCGAGATGATTTGTTCGCGGATCTCCTGACACAACTCCGGAAACTGTTCAGGGGACAGTCGTTTCAAATCAACCGGGCTGTGGATATTTTTGAGCAATGACATTGCACAATCTCCTTGTCAAAGCATGACAATTGGACGCACGTATTCGTTCGTTGGGAAATAGTCGTTTCGAGAAGGTTGCGACGAAGCAGCGAAAGAAGTTTCGTACAAGTCGGCACATCCTCACATATGTGACAGGCCGTGTCAAGATTCACGTGTCGCTGGGAGGGCCGTTCGGCCCTAGTCAGGATCGGAAGCGATAGGTGAAGAGGGTCGAGGCGGTGAAGTCCGCGGCGCTTCCGGTGATGAAATCCAAATTCTCCACCCCGTACAGTTGCCAGATGAGCTGCGGCAAAATGCGATAACTCACCCCGATGACCGACTCGGTTACGCCCTTGTCCAGCACCCGCGTGCCCGTCCCATGAAACGGCGGCGAATAATAATCGAACTGGGCCGTGAACGAGAGATTGTCCGACCAAAGATACTCCACGGCGACCAGCCCGGTCATCACCGGCTGCACGCCCAGGCCGACGATCTTGCCCGTGGGGAAAATCCCGTTCACGTTCGCATAGACGATCCAGTTGGCGGCGAAGGTCTTTTGGACAGCCACCCCGATGCCGACATCGGGATGGCCACTCCCAAACACTTCCCCCGTATCGCCCGTCGGCGCCTTGACTCCCAGCCGCACCGCCAAGGCCGGCAGACTACTGCTTTCCCGTAGCAGCTGATACTTGCTGTAAAACGAAATGTCTCCCAGCCCGGTCGCCCCCTCGTTCCCCTGGAAGATCGTCCTCTGTCGATTGCTGATGTTGAAGGCATAGCCGGTGTCCCGCAGGGCCGTTCGCGCCGGCGCCTCTCCGGTGGTCGCGCGCTCCACTCCCAAGATAGCCCCCTCCATGAAGCCACGATACCGGTGCAACACCGGCACTTCTGCGCCCAGTTCCAGCCGATCCGTCAACCCATACCGCAAAAACAGGCCGGAGCGCAGCGTCTCGAACTTCATGGAGACTTCGGCCTGCTCTTCGCTGTCTCTGGCGATGCTGGCGGTGTTGGCCAGTTCGAGGCGCACATCGAAGTCGCCCTTGCGCAGCACCGTGGCCTGCTCGCCCGGCATGGCCAGGACCAATTGCGCCAGCGCCTGGAAATTCCGTACGGGGAAGGGACCGAAACCTTCGGCTCCCAGGGAAGGGGCCGCGGCGCAGAGGGGCGCGAGCGCGACGAGCACCCATAGAAGCCGCCAGTTCGCTCTGGGCGTCACGTGGTCCATCACCCACTAATAGGGGAAATCCAATCCTGCGAACACTGCTCCACCCTCACGGCTATAGCCATAGTCGACCCGGCCGACGACGTTGGGCCGTACGATCGCTCGAAACCCTAACCCCGGCGTCATCCGATAGTCTTGAAAGCTCACATCCTTGAATGAATTGAACACCTGCCCCGTATCGAGGAAGGGGGCCACTTCGAAATCCGCCGTCACCCCCGCGAGCTTGGTCCGCAGCACATGGATGCGTTCCTCGATGCTGAAGGCAATCAGGTGTTTGTCGATGTACCGGTCCTGGCCGAATCCGCGCAGGTTGTTTTGACCGCCCAAGGACGACTGCTCGAAAAACGGCACCTCCGACCCGAGCGTAGCCTGCAGGTCGGCGCGCACGACCAGGATGGCGCGTTTCGATTCGCTGGGAAACAGCTTCTTGACCTCGATTTCGTACCGCGAAAAGACCGGATGGTCGCCGCTCCGCAAATTCTGGTTCAGTTCGGCGTAGGCGGTGATGGCGACGCCATCGGTCGGGGTGATCAAACTGTCGCGGGTGTCGTAATAGAAGGAAGCGCGGTGCCCGATGATGATCGATTCTCCATGGATTCCCTCGACGGTCGGAAACTGGTCGACCGAAAAGGGCAAATCCGTCGCGCCCCGTTGAAGCCGTACCTGCCGCACACGTTGCCCCACGGAAATTTGGGTCACCTCGTTTGCGTAGAGCCCCAGGCGCCAGTAGGCGCGGGCTTCGCGGGCCGTGTAGTTCGACTCATCGTTCTGCACGGTGGTTTGTCCCAGGCCGAAGAAGCGGGAGGTGGCGTTCTTGAAGAACGTGCCGCCGAAGTTGAGGAAATACTGCCCGTTGCCGAAGGCCGGATCGACATAATCCAGAAGCACCTTCCGCTCGATCCGTTCGGTCAGCGAGGCGATGAACCGGAGCTGCCGCCCTCCCGGCTCATACTTGAAGAAGTTGAAGACGCCCCTGGTGCCCACGATGGAATTCTGAATCAACATCGGGGCCATCAGGTATTTCAACTCGCCGTCCGGATCGGCGATCAGGATCGGGACAATGAGGCCGGCGTCGTTGCCGTCGTTCTTGGTGGTGGCCACCGAGGGGACGGGAAAAATCTGCGTGTCGGCGCGCAGATCGAGAGGGGCAAGCAGGGCAAAGAGCCCGGCCAGCGCCAGGAGAATCGGACTGGCAAACCAATAGTCACACCGCATGACACTCGCCGGCAGAGGTCCCGCGCCTCGACAGGCTACGGGCCCTTGATCTTTTCGGATTTCTTGCGGAGTTGGTCGACGAGGTCGGAATACGAGGAGGTGTGGAGGATCTTCGTAAACTGATCGCGGTAATTCTTGACCAGACTGACGCCGTCGACCACTACGTCGTACACGCGCCAATCGTTATTTTTGTTCAACAGCCGATAGTCCATCGGGATTTCGGTCTTTGCCGACAAAACCTTGGTGCGCACCTCCGCATATTCCTTCTCCGTCCGCTCGTTGATGTACTGCACCCGTTCGCCGGAGTAGCCCTCCACCCGATCGGCATAAGTATTGGTCAACAGCGTTCGGAACAGCTCGACGAACTCCTGGCGCTCCTTATCCGACAACTGATTCCACTGCACGCCCAGCGAGCGATGAGACATTTCGGAATAATCGAACCGCGCCGCCACCACCTTCTCCAACAGCTGCCGGCGATCTTCCTGCTTGGCTGGAGCCTTCAGTTCCTTATCGTTCAGAATCCTGAGCACCTCGTCGATCGTGGACTTGATTGAATCGGTCGCCGCCCCCGCGAGCGCGGACGGCACCCCACCCACCACTATCTGTAGCGCCAGCAGCGCCACCATGATCATCCATCGCATTCCTTGCATGCCCCACCTCTCCCTTGAGTGGCAGACTACTTCACCTGGCCGTGTACATACTGGCTGACGAGTTCTTCGAGATCAAGTCCGGATTCGGTATCGCGGATCTTGTCGCCTGGTTTCAGCTCATCGCCGCCGCCGCCGACCGATAGGGCCAGATACTTGTCTCCAATGATGCCGCGCGTCTTGATGGAGGCGATCGTGTCCGAATACAACTTCACGCCGTCTTGGATCGAGAGCGTCACCACGGCACGGTCGCTGTTCAGTCCGATCCCGCGCACCCGCCCGACTTCGACACCGGCGATCTCCACCGAGGCTCCGGCCTTGAGCCCGGAGGCCGACGTAAACTCCGCCTGCACGGCGTAGTTGTTGCCCCCGATCACTTCCAGTTTGCCCAACTTGATGGAGAGGTACCCGAGACAGGCCAGGCCCACCAGCACGAAGACCCCGACCAGCAATTCGACTTTCGCGCGCTCCATACCTGCTCCTCTCAGAGGGACGATACCGTTGCGCCTTTCACGGTGACGGTCCCTCCGACGAAAATAAATTCCCGAATCTCCTGATCCTTCGTCTTCACGAACTCGCTGGACGGCGCCATCTCGGCGATCCGCCCCTGCTTCAACATGGCGACATAGTCGGAGATGCCGAAAATCTCGGGGATCTCGTGGCTGACCATGATGGCGGTGAAGCCGAACTGCTGTTGCATCGACACGATCAGGTCATGGATCGCCTTGGCCATCAAGGGGTCAAGTCCGGTCGTCGGCTCGTCGAACAGGATGATCTCCGGCTCCATGACCAAGGCGCGCGCCAATCCCGCCCGCTTCCGCATGCCGCCGCTGAGTTCCGCAGGAAACTTATGACCCATGCCGGCCAATCCCACCTGCGACAGTTTTTCGTCGACCCGTCGCGTCACCGCCTCCCCCTTCAGCCTCAGTTTCTCACGCAACGGGAAGGCCACATTTTCGAACACCGTCATCGAATCGAACAGCGCCGCCCCCTGAAACAGCATGGCAAACTTCTTCCGCACCTCATTGAGGGGCTTGCCCTTGAGGCGTGAAATGTCCGTTCCATCGATCAAGACCTGACCGCGATCCGGCTGCATCAGGCCGATGATGTGTTTGAGCAGCACGCTTTTCCCCTCGCCGCTGCGGCCGATGATAGTCGTCAACTTACCTGCGGGGACCTCCAGATTCACCCCCCGCAACACCGGCTGGCCGCCCAGCGTCTTTTCCACTCCCACCAGTTGAATCATGACACCACGTCGCGGAAGCCCGCGCTCCGTGTTTACAGCAATACCGAGGTCAGGAAATAGTCCCACACGAGAATCAGCACCGCCGATAACACTACCGCTTCCGTCGTCGCCGTCCCCAGCCCTTCAGCGCTGTGCTTCGTATGGAACCCCTTGTAACAGCAGACCCAGCTGATCAGAAGCCCGAAACTGATGGATTTCAAAATGCCGCCGTACACATCTTTCCATTCCACGGCGGACTCGATCGAACTCCAATAGGCCCCTTCGTTCCCGTTGAGCAATTGGACACCGACCACATAGCCCCCGTAGATGCCGACGACGTCGAACAACGCGACGAGGAGCGGCACCGCCACGATGCCGGCGACCAGCTTGGGACCGATCAAGTACTGCAGGGGATTCACCGCCATGGTGTCGAGGGCGTCGATCTGTTCCGTGATCCGCATGATGCCGATCTCCGCCGTCATAGCCGATCCCGCGCGCGCCGTCACCATGAGAGCGGCCAGCACGGGCCCCAACTCCCGAATGATGCTGAGCGCCACGGCCGACCCCAACACGGCTTCAGAACCGAACTTGCGCAAGGTGTAATACCCTTGCAGGCCCAACACCATGCCTGTAAACACCGCCGTGAGCACGACGACGAAGGTGGATTTGTACCCGATGAAATTGAGCTGCTTGATGATCTGATAGATCCGAAAGGGCGGGCGCGTCAGCCAGGCCATGGACGACAGGACGAACAACATCATCCGCCCCATTTCCTCGGTGAGGTTGAGCGTGTAGCGGCCGATGCGGGTGATGGCTTCCACTCCCTCTGCTCCTCTCCTCCGGCTCCTTGCAGCAGCTAACCGGTCCCTCGCCGGTCAGGCGATGCCGTCGGCTGCAGCGAGTTGGGCGAAGGCACGAAATACCGCGGTGAGCTGCTCGCCGGCCAGGCGGCTCTGCACGCGCAGCCGATTCAGTCCGAGCAGGCTCGTCGGGTGAGCCAGGCAGGCGGCGATTCCCTTGACCCACTCAGATGGCCTGAGAAACAGGTTGAAGTCAAGCGGAAGATCCTCATCCACCAAATCCGACACGGTGCGCACGATCGCAAAAGGAATCTTCCATCGTGAGGCCACCAGGGCGAGGGCCGCGCTTTCCATGTCGAGTCCGATTGCGCCCTGGGCGACGGCCAGACGTTTCTTGTCCTCGGCCCGGCAAATGACTCGGCCGACCGAGACGAACCGTCCGACCTGAGCACTGAGCTGCTGAGTCGCCAAGGCACGCTGCGCCCACGCCACCAGGCCGGCATCTGCGGCATAGGCAGCGCCACCGGCCCCTGGGTCATCATCCGTCACCACGTCCCTACCAACCAGCACGTCGCCGATGCGGGCCTGTCGCATCGCCCCGGCAAACCCCGTCGACCAGACTGCGGCGAACTCCTGCGCCGACAGGGCGACCTGCGCACTCTGCGTTGCCCGTTCCGGACCGACTCCCATCGGGATGATCCACCACTCGGTGGAGCCGCATCGCGCCACAACGCAGCGGAGGCTTCCCAGCGCCAGGCTCTGATTGCCTGGAAAGGCCTGGCCAACGGCATTCATCTCCCATCTGGTGGCCACGAACACACCGATCGCGGTCACGTGGGTTCCTCGGGAATGATGGCAAGGAATGTCGGAGGGAAGGGACGCACACCGTCAACGCGGCGACCGGAATTGTCCTGAGTGGTAGGCTTGCAAGCGCAATTCTTCCGCCCTCGTGGTGCCACGAGTCTTCAGGTTGCGATACATCGCCAAGGCCCAGAGAGGGAAGTACTGGCAGTACCAGTGATACCGGAGATAGAAGACGCGCGGGAAACCCGTTCCGGTATGGCGTACTTCTTCCCACGATCCATCTTTGCGCTGGTTCCGAATGAGATAGTGAATGCCGCGGGCCAAGCTGAATGAATCGGTCACACCACCCGCCATCAAGGCCAATAGGGCCCAGGCCGTCTGCGAGGGCGTGCTCTCGCCGCGCCCGCTCTGTGAGAGATCGGCGTACGAGAGGCAGGATTCTCCCCAGCCCCCGTCCGGATTCTGTTTGGATTCCAGCCAGGCCACCGCTCGACGAATAGAGGGAGACGACACATCTTCACCGATGGCGCGCAACCCCGACAACACCGACCAGGTGCCGTAGATGTAGTTGACGCCCCAGCGGCCGTACCAGCTGCCATCCGCCTCCTGATCCTTCTTCAAGAAGGCCAGGGCCGAGGCCACGGAGGGATGGGTCCAGTCATAGCCCAAGGTCGCCAGCATCTCCAGGCAGCGTCCCGCCAAATCGGCCGTGCTGGGATCCAGCAGCGCGCGGTGGTCGGCGAAGGGGATGTAATTGAAGACGATGCGATTGTTGTCGACATCGTAGGCGCCCCATCCGCCGTCGGACCCCTGCATGGACACAACCCAACGGTATCCGCGACACATCGCTTGATACTGACGCGCCTCATCCGGCAGGCGCACTTTGGCGAGAGCCATCAGGACCACGGCCGAGTCGTCCACGTCGGGATACAATTCGTTCTCGAACTGGAAGTACCAGCCACCCGGTTCCGCGCCTGGGGAGGAAATGATCCAGTCTCCCACGGTTTTGGTTTGTTTCGACAGCAACCACTCGCCGGCCTTCTGCAGGACCGGATGGTCGGAAGGCATACCGGCCTCCACCAGCGCATTGATGAGCAACGCCGTATCCCAAATGGGCGAGTGGCAGGGCTGCAGATGCATGGCGTCGACACTCTGGCCGTTCTCCTGCACCCGATCGTGGATTTCGAGCTCTTCGATTTCCTGCATCGCCTTGACCACCAGCGGATCGTCGTTGGCATACCCGAGACAATTCAACGCCACGACGGAATTCGCCATGGCGGGATAAATCGCACCGAGGCCGCCGCTTCCCTTCATGTGGTCGAGCATCCAGGATTCGGCGCGCTTGAGTGCCTGTTGCCTGAGCCACTCCACCGGGGAACGGTCATAGATCTTGAGCAACCCGTCCAGAGTGATGAAGAAGTTCTTGGCTGTGAACCAGGTGCGATCCTTCTTGAACGGAGGGAACGCGCTGTAATCGATCTGGTCCAGCGGCTCCTTGTACAGCTCGTCGATGCCTTGCTCCTTGGGAATTCGGCACAGCGGCCGCTTGGCAAAGATGATCAACAGCGGAATGACGACCGCGCGTGACCAATAAGAAATCGCGTAGATGCTGAAGTAGAACCGCTTGGGCAGGAGCATGATCTCGGGCGGCATGCTGGGGACACCGCGCCAGTCGTACTGCCCAAAGAGCGCCAAGGCGATCTTCGTAAACACGTTCGCCGCGGTCACGCCCCCCATGTCGAGGATGCACTTTCGCGCCGCCTCCATGAAGGGCTCGTTCGGCGAGACTCCGCTGAGCTTCAAGGCGAAGTAGGCTTTCACCGAGGCGCTGATATCGGCCGGGCCACCGTGATAAATGGGCCAGCCTCCGCTCGGCAGTTGGGCGGACTTGAAGTACCGCACCGCCTTCTGCTCACGCTCGGGATCGACGCAATTCATGAACCGCCGCAGCATGAGGTACTCGGAGGTGAGGGTCGTGTCGGCTTCCAGTTCGGCCACCCAGTACCCTTCGGTCGCGTTCTGGCGCGCGAGGAACCAGGTTTGGCTCTTGCGCAGCGCTTCCTCCAAGGCTTCGAGCTGACCGCTCGGATGGGACGGCGCCCGCTTCGACGAGCTATCGACCGCCACTGAACCGTTGGACTTCCCGCCGACGAGGCGCAAGACGGGTTCCGAGGCAAAATCACGGGCAGCCCTGATCCGACTGGGCACCTGCACCAGCAGACCATCAGAGAGACGATTGAAGAAACTCTTCAGAAGTCGCATAGCGTTGTGCCGTGAATCAGACAGAGACGGCGGGATCGATAGTCGAGACGGTTCCATCAATCAAACAGACAAAGGTCGCATAAAGCCGCAGGATATCAGCACTCACCGTTAGCGGAGTTGTATAACAAACTCATTAAGTGCAGTCAAGGGAACGACAGGACAGGCAGCCGGCGTCAGACCGGCTGCAGATCCGCCAACTTCACCGAAATCAACGTCGACACACCCGGTTCCTGCATCGTGACGCCGAACAATGAATCGGCCATGGCCATCGTCCGCTTATTGTGCGTAATGACCAGGAACTGCGCCGAAGTCGAGAGACTGCGCAGCACCGCCGTGAACCGTCCGATGTTCTCTTCGTCGAGCGGCGCGTCGATTTCGTCCAAAATGCAGAACGGCGTCGGACGAATCAGAAAGCTCGCGATCAAGAGCGCCATCGCCGTCAACGTCTTCTCCCCGCCGGACAACATGGTGATGCTCTTCAGCCGCTTGCCCGGCGGCTGCGCGACGATCTCCACGCCGGGCTCCCGCCCCCCGGCCTCCTCCGTCTCCCCTTCCGGCGGCTCTTCGATGAGCTGCAGCTCGGCGCGACCGCCCGGGAAGAATTGGGTGAAGACCTCGCGAAACTTCTCCTGCAGTTCATTGAAGGTCTCGACGAACATGTCCTTGGTCGTCCGGTTGATCCGCTGGATGATCTCCTTGAGCGAAGCGATGGAAGTCGAGAGGTCCTGCTCCTGGGTCGTCAAGAACTGATACCGCTCCTCCAGTTCGCGATGTTCATCGATGGCGGCCAGGTTGATGGCACCCATGCGATCCAACCGCTCGCGGATCTTTTGGATCTGTTCCCGTAATTGCGGCGTCTCCAACAACGTCGGCGAGACTTGGGGCGCCTCGTCCTCTCCTGCCGCCTGACCGTCTCCCGCTGCGACAAGCAGCGAAGCAGGATCTAATTGATAGGTGCCGACCAAGGTGCTTTCGATCGTCGAGAGCTGGGTCTTGACCTCTGCCTTTCGGATCTCCGCCGCCATGCGCCGATCGTGCAGAGCTGACAGCCGCTGCCGAACCGCCGCCAATGCCTCTTCCACCGCATGGAGCCCGGCCATTTCCTGAGCCTGTTGTTCCTGCGTAGCCACCAACTCCGCCTTGATTCCGTCGACCTCGGCCCCCAGCTCTCGGCACAGGGCCTCCTGCCGAGTCTGTTCCTCCCGGCTCTCTTCGATCGACTGGACCAACCCGGCCACCTGTTCCTCCAATTCCCGGCTTCGCTGATGCGCCGTTTCAAGCCGCTGCGTGAAGCGTGCGACATCGTTCGCACTGTGCGCCCGACGCCCGCGCATCCCCTCGAGCGCCAAGCGGACCTCAGTCAGCCGCTGCTGGACGGTCATGCTTTGGGTTTCGATCGTCTGCAGTCGTTCGCGCAAGCGGGCCAGCCCCACCTCTTGCCCGTTTTTTTCCGCCACCCATTGCGCGAGCTGAGCCTGACTGGAACGCAGTTCCTCCTCCAACTTCGCCTGCTCTGCCACCGTCTGTTGGAGTTCCTCGCCCAGGCGACCCACACGACGGTGCAACTCACCGCACTGTCGTTCCACCCCGGCATCGTCCTTCTGGAGGGAGAGTTCCAGCATTTCCGCTTCGCGAATGGCCCGCGCAAGCCGTTGCTCGTCATCACGCACCACGCCCAATTCGAGCGACGCGTCCTCACGGGCCGCCCTGGCTTGCTCGAGCGCCTCCACCGCCTGAGTTCGGCGCGCTTCCAACTCGAGCACTTCCCGTCGCCGCTGCAACAACCCCGCCCCGATCCCGCCCCCCCCGCCAGTCATGACACCGGCGGCGTCCAGAGTTTCGCCGGAGAGCGTGACGAAGGTCGGTCCAGGAACAGCCGCGCCCTGCTGCTCTTGCCAGAGCGAGAGGGCCACGGCCAAGGAGTCGACGATCACGATGCCGTCGAACAGATACCGGAGCGCCGTCTCCGACTCGCCGGTCGCCCTGATTAAGTCCACCGCCCGTCCCACCACCCCGGGACGCCCCTCCAGCGCCGGCCACCATGTGGTCGAGGCTGCAGGGGAGGCCTCGGATGTCCAACGCAAGTGCTGAGGCAGGAACGAGCCCCGTCCCAAGTCTTTTCCCTTGAGAAACTCCACCGCGCGGAAGCCCTCGGCCGGCGTATCCACCAACCACCCGTGCACACGGTCGCCGAGAATCGTCTCGACGGCACGATCGAGGCCGGGCGGAATCACCAGCCACTCAGCCAGCGCTTCATGCACGCCCTCGCAGGCCTTCAAGGCAGTGCCGTCCTCCTCTCCCTCCTTGCCGTACCCCATCTCCTCGCGCACCACCGCCTGCAGCGTCCCCAAGCGAGACTCGACACCGGCCACCTCTTCGGAAAAACGGACGATGTCGCGATCGAGCCCGGCAATGCGGGTCCCGAGCGCGTCGATCCGCTCGGTCGCCGTCTGACGCTCGGCCATCAGCTCGCCGATCTGCCGGCCGGCCTCCTCGCGTTGCGCGCTCAGGAGTTGCCGCTGTTCATTCAAGCCGGCCACCTGCTGGGCCACAGCTTCCCGCTCCTGCGCCACCCGCTCGGCCCGAGCGGCGGCTTCCTGCCCCCGCACCGTCACCTGAGTGAGGCTTTGCTCGGTGTTGGCCGCCAACACGGCGAGATTCAACACATCACGCCGGGCGCGTTCTTCTTCCGCCACGGCAGCGGCACGTTGGCCGGCCAGCGTCTTGGCTTCAGCGTCGGCCTGCTGGAACTGCCCCTCCTGCGCCGCAATGTCGCCTTCCAACTGGAGCAGCAAGCCGCGAAGTTCCTCGATCTCGGCCTGTGCCTGCTCCTGCTCCCCCACGAGCCGATCCATCTCCTGCCCAGCCTGCGTCCGTTGCCGCTCGAACAGTTCCGTCCGATTCCGCTCCACCTCCGCCGCCGTCAGGGCCTGAGACTGCCGCTGCTCCGTAGCCGCCAACCGGTCACGCACCCGCGCCATCACCTCCGCCGCTTCGGTCATACGTAGCCGAATGGCTTCCTGTTCGGTATCCAGGCGAGCCTGTTCGGTGATCTGTTCCGTTTCCTGAGCCTCCACCTCGCCCGCCTCGCGTTCGACGGCCTCCAAGTCCGCACGCATCGTCCGATAGTCGCGTGACAGCAACTCGATCTCGAGCCCGCGCACTTCCTGTTGGAGGGTCTGGTATGTTCGGGCCTGCCGCGCCTGCCGCTCCAGCGAGTTCAGCTGCTTTTTCACCTCGGCCACAATGTCCCGCACACGCAGCAGGTTCTGCTGTGTGGACTCCAACTTTCGAAGCGCCTCGCTTTTCTGCTTCTTGTACCGCACGATGCCGGCGGTTTCCTCGATCAGCTCGCGCCGATCTTGCGGAGATGCCTGCAGGATCTGCTCGATCCGGCCCTGCTCGATCACCGTGTGCCCCTTCGACCCGGCTCTGGTCTCGATCAAAACATTCCGAATGTCCTTGAGTCGACAGGGGGTCTTGTTGATGAGGTATTCACTGTCGCCGTTGCGGTAGAGCCGTCGCGTAATCATCAATTCCTGATACTCACCCAGCTGGCTGGGCAAGCCGGAGATCGAGTCCAACCGCAACTCTCCCAACCCGCCGATGATCAGGGAGACCTCCACTAGGCCCAGAGGCTTCCGAAGTTCAGTGCCGTTGAAGATCACGTCTTCCATCCGCTCACTGCGCAGTGTTTTCGTGCTCTGTTCGCCCAGCACCCAGAGAATGGAATCGACCACGTTGCTTTTGCCGCTGCCGTTCGGGCCGACGATGGCCGTGATGCCTTTGGGAAATTGAATTTTCGCCTCTGCAAACGACTTGAAGCCGAGCATTTCCAATGACTTCAGATACACCGGCGACCTCCAGACAAGGGGGTGAGAGGGGCGTCATCGCCCGCGCGAAATCGCAGACCTTCTATCACAGCGATTCCGGCAAATCAAAACCAAAATACCCGATGTAGTAGGACAACTGGAAGCATCCCCCAAGATATGGAGGATTTTGACAGGATCTACGTAGGTGCAACGGACGGAGCAGCCGCGTCAGTTCGCTGGCGCAGCGGCGCGTGAAGCTGATTCGATAGTCACCAACTCCTTCGGCAGCAGGAATTCGACGTCTTCTTCAATCACGGTCAGCTCTTCGACCTCTTTCGACGACCCCAACGTCTTCAGGTAGGCCACCACCTCGGTTACCAAGACTTCCGGCGCCGACGCCCCAGCGGAAATGCCGACGGCCTTGGCCTCTTTCAACCACGCCGGGTCAATGTCCGACGCGGCATCGATGAGGTAGGAGGGAATTCCGCAATGTTCGCCGAGTTCCCGAAGGCGGTTCGAGTTGGAGCTGTTGGGCGACCCGATCACGAGAATGACATCGACCAGCTTGGAGAGGGCCTTGACGGCATTTTGCCGATTCTGGGTGGCGTAACAAATATCTTCCTGGTGCGGCCCCTTGATGTTCGGAAACCGTTGATGCAGCGCCTCGACGATGTCACGGCACTCATCGACGCTGAGCGTCGTCTGCGTGACATAGGAGAGGTTTTGCGTATCCTCGACATGCAGCTTTTCGACGTCTTCGACCGACGAGACCAAATGGAACTTGTCGGGAATCTGCCCCAAGGTGCCGATCACCTCCGGATGTCCCGCATGGCCGATGAGGATCAGTTCATACCCCTGGGTGTAGTCGCGATTGACCTCGTTGTGCACCTTGATGACGAGAGGGCAGGTCGCGTCGATGACGTGGAGCCGGCGGCTCTGCGCTTCCTGCCAGACGGACTTCGCCACGCCGTGCGCGCTGAAAATCACGACCGATCCCTCTGGCACCTCATTCAACTCCTCCACGAACACCGCGCCCTTTTGCCGGAGCGAATTGACGACGTGGCGGCTATGGACGATTTCATGGCGCACGTAGATGGGGGCGCCGTACTTTTTCAACGAGAGGTCGACGATATCGATCGCGCGGTCAACGCCTGCGCAAAATCCGCGTGGATTCGCTAAATAGATCTTCATGGTTGGTCCGTTTCCCTTCATCGCCCTTCAACCGCAACCATTGCCACGGACAGGGGCATCCACCTTTCCGTCGCTCACCTTACGTCAGACCCGCCCGCTCCGTCAACACTTCGGTCCCCACCTGTCTCGCCCATCGCTTGAGACGACAGGCCTATTATGGGAGAATCCCGCCATGTCGACAGGCAACCACAAGAAAATACTGATCGTGGAAGACGAGAAGGACATTCTCCAACTCGTGAAACTCTACCTCGAAAAAGAAGGTTATCGGACGGTCTCGGCGATGACGGGAACCGAAGGCCTCCGCCAAGTCAAGGCCGAGCACCCCGACCTCATCATCCTTGATCTCATGCTGCCCGAAATGGACGGGCTGGAGGTCTGCAAGCGCATCCGCCTGAATCAGGACACCGCTCTCCTGCCCATTCTCATGCTGACCGCCAAGGCCGAAGAGTCCGACACGGTGATCGGTTTGGAACTCGGCGCAGACGATTACGTCACGAAACCCTTCAGCCCCAAAGCGCTGGTAGCCCGGGTGAAGGCGTTGCTCCGCAGGCTCGAACGGAACGCAGCCCATCCCCACACGCACTATCAATACGGCCCCCTGACCGTCGACCTCTCGCGCCATGAAGTTCGCCTGAACGGGCAAGAAGTCACCCTCACGGCCAAGGAGTTCGGGCTGTTGGAGCATCTGCTGCGCAATCTCGGGCGCGTGCTCACGCGCGACGTGCTGCTCAACGCGGTGTGGGGGTATGACTATTACGGCACCACCCGCACGGTCGATGTTCACGTGCGTCGGCTGAAGCAGAAGATCCCGCTTCTGAACGACGCCATCGTGTCGATCAAGTCTCTCGGATACAAGCTTCGCGAATCCGACATGCCTGCATGAACCTCGGCATCCGCTGGAAAGTCACTCTCGGCACCCTGGCCGCCGTCCTTGCCGGCTTGCTCCTTGCCGGTTGGCTGGTCGTTCGTTCGATCGAACAGACGGAGATGAGTCGGATCGCGGACATGCTTGAGGTCCGCGGCGCGCTCGCCGCTATGTCCCTCCGACCGCTGTTCACCTTCCCTGGCCAGGCTGTCCCCTCGTCCCTGCTCCACAACACCGTGATGGAACTGAGCCGACAGGCGAGGGTCCGGATCACCATCATTCGGCAGGACGGCACCGTTTTGGCCGATAGCGCGGTCTCTCCTGAGGGTCTCGCGGACATCGATAACCATCTGTCTCGTCCGGAAGTGTCGATGGCGTTGGCAGCCGGCCTCGGGACGGACATTCGAGCCAGCCAGACGACGGGCGAACGGACTTATTATGTGGCGCTGCTACTGGTGCCGCCGGCCGCCAAACAGGCCGGCACGCCGGTTGTCCGACTCGGATTGCCGCTCACCTCGATAGATGAACGGGTCCGGTACGTTCAAGGCAACTTGGCCGCCGCATTCGGGGCGGCCTTTCTCGTCGCCATGGCGCTGAGCCTGTGGGTCTCGCGCAACCTGACGAAACCACTGTCGGATATGGCCGCCGCCGCCCGCCGGCTGGCCGGCGGCACGCTCGGCGGCAGGCTGGCCGTCTCATCGACGGACGAGGTCGGCCTCCTGGCGGAGACCCTCAATCAGATGACCGAACAGCTGGAGTTGAAGATCAAGGAAGTGTCCGACGATCGTGCACAACTCCTGGCGATGTTGATCGCCATGGTGGAAGGCGTAATGGTCTTGGACTATCGCGGGACGGTCGTACAGGTCAATCCGGCACTCGAACGAATGTTCTCCCTGGGGCTGACGGAATCACGCGGGCGCCACTATGCCGACCTCATCCGACACGAAGGCCTGAATGCCCTCGTGTCGTCCGTGCTTCAGACCCGCACGGGCCAAGGCGGTGAAATCACCCTGTCGCCGAGCGGCCGCTGTCTGCGCGTGGAGGCCTCGATCGCCGGCGGGAGTCAGGAACACGAGGCCTGCGCAGTCTTCGTCTTCCACGACATCACGGAGCTGCGGCGGCTGGAAAAGATCCGCAAGGACTTCGTGGCCAACGTGTCGCACGAACTCCGCACCCCGCTGACTTCGATCAAGGGTTACGTGGAGGCGCTGTTGGACGGCGGGAAAGACGACCCGGAGACGGCCACGGGCTTTCTGGAAATCATCATGCGGCAGAGCAATCGGCTCAACCTCATTCTGGACGACCTCCTCCAGCTCTCCCAGATCGAATCCGGTCAGGTGTTGTTCCGGCACGAACCGGTGGAACTGCGCGCACTGTTGGAACGGACCCTGGCCGTGATTAAACCCCTAGCCGATAAAAAGCGGCACAGGCTCGAGCTATCGCTGCCCAAGGACCCGGTCCTCGTCCTGGGCGATGAGGAGCGGCTGGTACAGGTGTTCATCAACCTGCTGGAAAATGCGGTCAAGTACACGCCCGACGACGGCCGCATTGCCATCACGCTCCATTCGGCGCCTCAAGGCACCGTCACAGCGGAGCACTCGATGGTCGAGGTCGTGGTAGCGGACTCAGGGATCGGCATTCCGGAGGGAGACCGCCCTCGCGTGTTCGAACGGTTCTACCGTGTGGACAAGGCCCGTTCGCGTGAGCTGGGGGGCACCGGCCTGGGGCTTGCCATCGTGAAACACATTGTGGAGGCGCATCACGGACAGGTGTGGGTGGAGGGAAACGATCCCAGAGGCAGCCGATTCGTCGTGCGGCTTCCGTTGTCGCGCGAATTGTTTACGCCGCCTTCGACAAGATCAGGTAGCACACCACCGCGAGCAGGGCAGCACCCGGCAGCGTGAACAGCCAGGCGGAGAGAATCCGCCGCGTCACGCCCCAACGGACCGCCGACAGTCGTTTGACCGCCCCGACGCCCATCACCGTAGAGGTAATGGTGTGCGTGGTACTGACCGGAAGGCCGAAATGCGCGGTCGCCAGCAACACGATCGCCGCGCCGGTCTCGGCGGCAAACCCATGGACCGGCTCCAGCTTCACGATGCGCATGCCCAAGGTTCGCACGATGCGCCAGCCCCCGACCGCCGTCCCAAGCCCCATCGCCACGGCGCAGGATCCGATCACCCAGGTGGGGACCTCCGCCGTCTGCAACACGCCGGACGACACCAACGCCAAGGTGATGATGCCCATGGCTTTCTGCGCGTCATTGGCGCCATGGCTGAAGGCCATGAAGCTGGCGGAGATCAACTGCATCCGTGAAAACAATCGCAGGGCGATCGCCCGCGGCACGCGAAAAAAAATCCAGCTCAGGATGACCATCAGGACGAGGCCGATCGCGAAGCCGAAGAACGGAGACAACACCATGGCTTCCAGCACGGCCCGCAGTCCGGAAAACTTCACGGCCGCCGTCCCGCCGTGCGCCAAGGCCGCACCGACCAAACCGCCGATCAGGGCATGCGAAGAGCTGGTGGGAAGCCCCAGCATCAACGTCATGAAATTCCATACGATCGCACCGGCCAACGCCGAGGCCACCACCACCTGAGTGACCGACTGGGGATCGACGATACCCGTGCCGACCATTTTGGCCACCGCCGTCGACATGAACGCTCCGGCGACGTTGAGTACTCCCGCCACGAGTACGGCCGTCGTCGGACTCACCACGCGGGTGGAAACCACCGTCGCAATGGCATTGGCGCTGTCATGCCAGCCGTTCGAAAAGTCGAAGAGTAGGGCCAGTACGACGACGATCAACAACAGCCCGCTCAATTCAGCCATGGATGCCGATTCCTACCGTTGAGATGATTCGAAAGTGCGGTCGTTCGACCGGCCGGAGGCGCTCAGGTATGTTTGAGGGCGATCCGCTCCAGAATGTTGGCCACGTCTTCGCAGCGATCGGTCCCCGCTTCGAAATTCTCGTAGATCTCTTTCCACTTGATCACCGCGATGGGATCGGTTTCCTTTTCGAACAGGGCGGAAATGGCATCACGCGAAATTCGATCGGCTTCATTTTCAAGGCTGTTCACCCGCACGCTGCATTCCGTGACGGTGGGGTGCGATTTCCCCAGCAGATCGACCGTCGCCCCCACTTCCACTGCCGCTTGATACAACACATTGGCTAGCTTGATCGCCGCTTCGGTCGGCGCCGTCACCTTGTAGAGCACGAATCGGTCGGCAATGGCTTCGACGACGTCCAAGATGTCATCGAGCGCGCTGGCTAGGTCGTGGATGTCTTCACGATCGATGGGCGTAATGAAGGTTTGATTCAATTTCCGCGCAATCTCATGGGTGATGCCGTCACCGATGTGTTCGACTTCTTTGATGCGCTCGGCCTTCTCAACCGGATTGCGGAAATCCTCCGTCATATCCTTCAGCAAACGACTGCCCTCGATCATATTGTGCGCCGCGTTCTTGAAGAGATCGAAAAAGGCTTCTTCACGAGGAATGAGACCGAACATAACGTCCTTTCTACTCGAACACGGTCACCATCGAACCACACCGGTCGCCCACGTAAGTCCCCCGCCGAACGCCCCCATGAGGAGGACATCCCCGGCACCGAGGCGCCCTGCGCGCACGGCATCGTCCAAGGCGATGGGTAACGAAGCCGACGAGGTATTGCCGTAGCGATCGATGACCGAATGGACCGCCGACGCCGACAACGCGAGCCGCCGTTGAAGATGCTCCAAGATCCTGGCGTTGGCCTGGTGGGCCACGACGAGTTTCAGGTCTGCGACTGTCAGCCCGAATTCCTTCAATAACTCCGTGATGGCGTGCGTCAGACGACGCACCGCCGAACGGAACACCGCACTCCCTTTCATGCGCAACTGATGATCGCCGGCCTGAAGCCGATCGGTTGACAGGGGCATACGCGAGCCTCCGGCCTGGATCTTGATGAGGTCGTGGCCCGCACCGTCCGCGTAGAGACGCAGCCCCAGGATTCCGGAAGCGTCCGGCCGGGAGTCGTCGTTTCGCCGGAGGACGACCGCCCCGGCCCCATCGCCAAACAGGATGGCGGTTTCTTTGTCCCTGAGGTCAAGCGACCGCGACTTCACTTCCGAGGCGACAACCAGGCAGGAGGCAACTTGTCCGGCTCGAATCATGGCATCAGCCATAGACAACCCATAGAGAAACCCAGAGCAGGAGGCCGATAGGTCGAAGGCGAGCACTCCCTTGGCAGCCAGCGCTCGCTGAACATGACAGGCCGTGGAGGGAAACACGCTGTCCGGGGAGGTGGTTGAAACGAGGATGGCCTCCAGAGAACTCGGCGCGATGCCGGCAGCTTCACAGGCTTTGAGGGCTGCCGCCACGGCCAAATCGGACGATGCCTCGGCCGGCGCCGCCCAATGCCTGGTCCGGATCCCGGTCAGAGCCTCGATCTTGGCCTGGCCGAGCCCGAGCGGAGCCCCCACCTCTTCATTCTCGACGATCCGAACTGGCACACAAGAACCAGTCCCGACGATGCGACTACGCGTCACGGACTTCCCACCGATCTCCTAAGGTTTCACGGCCCTTGCTGTCGATCACTGTATCCTCGCGCGGTGCGGCGAGATTATAGGTCCCACGCCCGGGAGGGTCAACCGTTTCGTCAATGAATCCGTTGCTTTTCCCCTATCGATCTGCTAGAAAAATTGTGGATTTACGTTTCATCCACCCATCTGCACGAGGAGTCGCTGAATGCCGCTGCATTCAAGGGGGTTGTATGTGTCGGTTGGAATTCTGTTGGCTGTCGTCTCTCTGACCGGAGGTTGCGCCAGCAAATCGGCAACAACCGCCCAAGGGAAGCCAGTCAGCGGCACGGATGAACAGATCTTCCTCGGCGATACCATCGAAAAGAACTACGATCCGAATGTCATCATGAAGCGGGGCGAGGCTTTTTTTGAGAAGGAAGAGTTCGCCGAGGCGATCGTCGAGTACCAGCATTTCCTCGAACTGCACCGATCCCATCAGCTGGCTGTATATGCCCAATTTCGGCTGGGAGAAAGCCACCTCCGAATGGCCAAGTCCATTGACCGTGATCCTGAACCGATTCAAAAGGCCATTGCAGCATTCGAGAAATTGCGCAAGGAGTTTCCAGGCAGCAAATACGAAGGGCAAGTCCTCCAGCGCTTGGAAGATTGCCATGATTGGCTAGCTCAAACCCACCTGTTCGTCGGACACTTCTACTTCCGGCGCGCCTCGTACCTGGCCGCCGCACACCGATTCGATCAAATCATGAAGGACTATCCGGACAAGAAGGTAGCCCCCGAGGCCCTCTACCAGCTCGCCTTGACCTATCGCGAGTTGGGGGCAGATGACTGGGCGGCAGAAAAACTTCGCCTCTTGGCGGAAAAATACCCGAATAGCGACTTCGTCGGCGATGGCCGCCGATTGTTGGCTAAATTGGAGAAGAAGCCGGCGACGACCCCGCCCACGTCCGTAGCAGCCGCCACTGAGCCGGCTCCTCAGCTTGCTCCGGGACTGTTGGCCTCTGCCTCCGGCATCAAGGCTGCCTCGGCTCCGAACCTCTCGACGTTACGGAGCACTCCAAATCTTTCACTGCGCCAGTCCTTCGTTTCTTGCCGCCTAGGCGCCTGGTGCTGACCTGCCCTTCTCCTACTCACCGACCTTACCGCAGGTACAAGGCTTCTAAGAGCAAGTCATTGACCGACGCCTTTACCCGCTGTTTCGCCTCGACCAGGAACTGTTCGGCGGATATTCGGCCTTGCAATACCTCAAAATAGTACTGCACGACATCTCGATAGCGGCGCAAGAGTTTGAACCCGAGGCGTGGAAAGGCGTAGAGGACCCGGGCAATCCTGGCAGTGATCCGAAAATCGGGAAGGATCTCCCGCCCCACCGCCTGCTGGTAGGCTTGGAGCGCCGCACCGACATCCTGCGGATGAGCGAGAATCGACCTGGCAGCTAACTCGCCGGAGCACACCGCATAATAGATGCCCTCTCCGAACAGCGGATCGACGAGGTGTCCTGCATCCCCGACTAGGAGCGCACGGCCATTCGTCAGCTGGATCATCCCTCCGCCCTCTCCCTCCGAGAAAGCAGGGATCGGATGGCCCGCCGGACGAGGCACCGTCCGTCCATTGAGCCCCTGCGCCGTCTGGACAAATCGGTCAAACGTCTGATGCAAACCGGTTGATTTTCGACGAAACTCCCCCACTCCCACAGACAACCGCCCCTGCTTGGGGAAAATCCAGCCATATCCTTGCCGCGCCGCGCCGACATCGACCAAAATCGTGGCAGGACCAGGGAAATGCGGGTCTGCCCCGATGGGTACTTCACTCTCCACCGCCGGCACACGATGTACTGCGCGGTCGGGAAACAGATTCCGCGCCACCACGCTGTTGGCACCGTCCGCGCCGATGACGATTCGACCGCGACAACGGCCACGCGCGGTGAGGATCTCGACACCGTCGACGTCCTGCCGAAGCCCGGTCACCCCCTCACCGGTCTCGATATCCGCCCCACTCTTCACAGCTTCTTGGAGCAGCCAGTGGTCGAAGCGATCACGCATCACCATGTAGGCAATCGGCTGCGATGATTCGAGCAGCAGCGGCTCTTGCCCACAGTAGACAAACTGCACGCCGGTGACGGTCTGTTCGATCACCGAGCGGAAGCCCGGATCCAGGACCCGCTCGATCCGCGCCGACAGCCCGCCGCCGCAGACCTTGTAGCGCGGGTGCCGCTCCCTGTCGATCCCCAGCACGGTCAATCCACCTCGACTCAGCACCGCTGCGGCGGCGGCCCCGGCAGGCCCCATTCCCACGATCACCACATCGTATGTCTTGTCCATATCCCTGATCCCATGATCCGCCCATCACAATTGGGTTAGGCGCCGATTGTAATCGAGTCACGGCACGTTCGCACGCGTCTGTGTAGCGGACGTACCGCGGGAGGAATGAATCGAGGCGAGGCTACTGACCGAGATACCAGCCGATACCGTACCGCTCCAGGAAACTCGTCACCATCGTGAGTGAATTGGCATAAATCATCACGCCCACCACGATCAGCAAGACACCGCTGACGGTCGAGACTCCCCAGAGATACGCGCGCACTTCCTTGAAATAACCGAGGAACCGATCGACCCCCAGGGCCGTGAGGAACAGCGGGAGGGCCAGTCCTAACGAATAGCAGGTCAATAGAATAACCCCACTCAGCAAGGATTCGGTGGTGCTGGCGTAGAGCAGGATGGTGCCGAGCACCGGTCCCACGCACGGCGTCCACCCGGCCGCAAAGGCGACCCCAATCAAAAACGACCCGAGAAGGCCGGCGGGACGGTTCCGAAACTGGTAGCGATGCTCCATCTTCAGGAAGTTCAAATTCAATACGCCCAACAGATAGAGGCCGAAGACGATAACGACGATGCCTCCGAAGCGTCGCAGGTGCTCCTGATAGGTCATCAGGGCCTGCCCCAGCAAACTGGCGGATGCGCCGAACGCCACGAACACAGCTGAAAACCCTGCAATAAAGAGCAGAGAGTTCACCACGATGGCCTTCCGGAACTTGCTGCGTTCCGACACATCGGTCAGCTGTTCGATCGAGAGGCCCGTGATATAGGAAATGTAGGACGGCACGAGCGGCAGCACACAGGGAGAGACGAAGGACAGCAGGCCGGCGGAAAAGGCCGCAACCAGCGAGATCGATTGCACCGATTCGGTCATGCCTAGGACCCTTGTAACAGTGATTCGACGAGACGCCGGCCTTCCGGCGTATTCCAATCTCGCGCGCCTGGAATGCGGTTGCGGATAATACCCTTGCGATCGATAAGAAACGTCATCGGTAAAGTACGTGCTCCATACCGCAGGCCGATGCGGAAGTCGGCGTCATGCAGTACGGGGAAGGTGAACCCGACCTCCTGCTGAAAGGGTCGCGTGACCGCTGCCCCTTGAGCATCGGTCGACACCGCGAGGATCTCGAAATCTTTCCTGCTGAATGACCGGTACAGACGCTCCATCGCCGGCATCTCGATCTTACAGGGCCCGCACCAAGTGGCCCAAAAGTTTAACAGCACGACCTTTCCGCGAAATTGGTCCAGCGTGACATTGAACCCTTGCGAGTCTTTCAGGAGGAAGTTCGGAGCTTCTTCGTTCAGCTGAGGAATGCGGTCGGCAACGAGCAACGGCGCGGCCTCAGGGCTGCGGATATCGTCGGCTTCGACGCCCAAGGGCCCGGCACCCGCCCACCCAAGACACAAGACCGGGATTAAGAACCAACGGTTCATCGTGCCCTCTAGAGCGCGGAACCATCCTGCGAAGGAGTCAACCGGGCAGCTTTCTCGCCCGGCTTCAAGAGCTGCGTCAAGACCTTGAGATTGTCCAAGCGCGTCCAATCCCGGGGCCCGATCACCTTTTCGCGGAGGATACCTTGTTGATCGATGATGTAGGTTTCCGGGACGCCCATCAATTTATACCGTTTATCCGTCTGCCCCCACGAATCCACGAGCACGGGAAAGGTGAGGCTCAACCCCTTCACAAACGGCGGGATATCTTTCTTGGTGGTCACCCGATCGATGCTGACGGCCAGGATCACCAATCCATCCTTCTCGAAGTTCTTGTAGAGCACCTCCATGGAAGGCATCTCCTCACGGCACGGCTTGCACCACGTCGCCCAAAAATTCAAGAACACAACCTTACCGCGGTAATCAGAGAGCCGTTGATGCTTGTCGTTCAAATCAGGCAACTCGAAATCCGGCGCCTCTTTTCCCACGACCAGCGGTTCGTACTTCGAACTTTGGAGCCACACCACCAGGAACATCACACCGAGGATGGCGGCAGCAGCGAGCACGACGATCGTGCGGGACGGACCGGTCCGGGAGGGCGAAACGACGGATTGCTGGGTGGATTGATCGGCCATGGGTTATGCGTAGGCGTGTAAGCCGGACAGCAAGAAGTTCACGCCCCAGAAGCAAAAAATGACCATCAGAAATCCAAAGATGGCATACACCGCAGCCTTATGCCCTTCCCACCCTCGTGTCATGCGGGCATGGATATAAGCACCATAGATCAACCACACAATCAAAGACCAGGTTTCCTTCGGGTCCCAGCTCCAGTAGCCGCCCCAGGCATAGTTCGCCCACATGGCGCCGAGAATGATGCCGAAGGCGAGTAGCGGAAAGCCCAACATAATGGCCTTATAGCCCAGCTCATCAATCGTCTCTAGGTCCGGGAAGGCCGCATAAAACCTGGATTGACTGCCCCGATTGATGGCTCGCTCCTTGAACAAGTACATCAGACCCAAACCACCCGCCATGGCAAACGCAGCATAACTGGTCAACGTCACTGACACATGGATGTAGATCCAATAGCTGTTCAGTGCCGGCACGAGCGGCTCGGCGGTCTGGTAGCGATAGGGCAGGAGTGAGGCCGCTCCCATCGCGATGAACCCAATGCCGACGACGAAGGCCCCGACGGCCTTGATCCTGTAGCGAAACTCCAACAGCACATATCCCAGGATGATCGCCCAGGACACGTAGGCCATGGCTTCGAACTGGTTGGACCAGGGTGCAAATGTGCCTGAGTGCTGCATGCGTTCGAATGCGCGCGTGACTAAAGCCAGCGTATTCAAGAGCCATCCGAACACGGTCACTAACGTGGCCACCTGACCCAATTGGGTCGCCCAAGCCCCGTCACGCTCTTCGAGGTTCTCGATGGGATGGCCGGCTGCCGCAAGCTGCATAGTCGGTCGCTTCGCGAACAAATACCCGACGTACAGCCCGAGCGCCGCCAGGTACAACCAGAAGGTCATATCGAAAAGAAACAATGAACGCATCATACGGACCTCCGTCTATCGTAGGTGACAGCGCGACCGAACAACTCAGCCCCGATCGCGGCTGCAACAGCTTAAGAGAGGGGTTTCGCCTGGATCTTCTCGGTCAATTTCCTAAATTCTTTGTCGAAGTCGATCTGACTCTTGTGCGTCGTCCCACCCACATACACCCTGACGCCCATTTCATCAGGAACCACCTTTGCCCACAGGCGGCGGTGATAAATAAGCGACGATAAGGTCATACCTACGACCAGCATCGTACAGCCCACCCACACCATGTTGATGCCGGGATTCCTCGCAATCTGCAGCCCAGTGAACTTTTTGGGTTGGTACCCGATGAATTCGAATTGGTAGGCAGAATCCTTGATCTCGAAGAGGTCGGGATAGTGATAGAAGACCCAGGGCGTCGACTGAACCGTGTTTCGCTCGTCGACCGCCAACCGAATGGCCGGATTCGAATGTTCGGCGGTCTTAGAGAAGACCTTTTTTTCCGTCGAATTAAAGGCGAAATCAGCCACAAAATCCGTCATTTTCACTTTTAACGGCAACCCCTCGATGGTCTTTTCCTTGTTCCATTCGAGATCCACCGTCGCCACCACTTTGTCGTTTGCCTTCTCTTTGATGTTCAACCGCGCAACCTCGATCTGATCCCACGCATCCCCATAACTCGACTGGTAGAACCAGATCCCTTTATACACGAGCGGATCATTGACCGTAATCGTCTTAGTAATCGTCGGCGTGCCTTGATCGATGACTGTCAGGGTACTGTTGTACGACTTGACGGATCCGTTTTCGTGGTAATCGATCCAGAACTTATCCACACGGAGGTCAAAATTCCCTCGTGGAATGTGGTATGTCTGCCCTTCCAGGCACACCCCAAATTCCTGGAAACCGTAATAACTCCCGATCAATCCACCTAAGACAATGACGGTCGCACTAAGGTGAGCAACGTGGGCACCGACCCGCCCCATGATCCCTTTCGTGGCGTACACCGTGACCTCGCCTGGATCACTCTTCGCGAGCACACGATACCCCTTTTCGCCGAACAACTTCACCAACCGTTCTGCAACCGGTTCGGTGGACTCACTGACCGACAGCACCGTCTGGTTCCTCAGGCCTTGAATGAACGCCCGCGACACGCTGACCTTATCCTGGCGCATGGAACGCCAGACACCGGGAAAGCGCTTATAGAAACAGGTCAGCGAATTCACACAGAGGAGGCCGAGCAAACCGGTGAACCACCAGGTGTGGTAGACGTCGGTGAAGCCGAGTCGAAGGAACCATCGGTAGGCTTCTTCGCCATACTCCTGAACATAGGTTTCCGCCCGTTCACCCTGCTGAATAACCGTCCCAATCGTGGCGGTCATAGCCAGGGCAATGAACAGAAACATCGCGAGCTTAATCGACGCAAAAAACTCTACGATTTCGCGGGAAAACTCTTCCCAACCCAGGCGGGAAGCAGAGGGGCTTGGTACAGGCTGTTCTGACACGACGTCGGGCTTACCGTCCATACACCACACACACCTACCTGCTCTGAACCGGCCTTCGTGCAGACTCCATCATCATACCCGATGGGTCGCGACGTATGGGATCTGAGGCCAAGGAAGGCCGCTACCCGAGGTTGGATTGGCCGGAGCAGAGCGTTTCTATAAATAAAGAACGGGCCAAATACGCGAAAAGTAAGCTATCTTACAAGTGGTTTTGAAGGACTGTCAAGCAATGCCACCGTGCGCTGAGACTGAGCATTGAATCGCTCGAAGTGGTGGACAAATATAGGCCGGTCAGCTACTATTGCTTCAGTTTTCTGCGGAGTTATTCACCACCCTGAACATAGCGTCTTCCAGGTTGGGGCGTCAGACCCAGGAAACTCAACCGCCGAAACCTCGATTCACATCAACTCCAGGGGGAACAATGAGACACAACTACCTCTTTACGTCTGAATCGGTCACCGAGGGTCATCCGGATAAGATTGCGGATCAAATTTCAGACGGAATCTTGGACGCCATTATCGCCCAAGACAAGTTTTCGCGGGTGGCTTGCGAAACGATCCTTACGACCGGCATCGCATTCGTTGCCGGAGAAATTTCCACCAAAGCCTACGTGGAAATCCCTGACATTATCCGAGATGTCATCAAGGACGTGGGGTACACCGATGCCTCCTGGGGTTTTGACTCGAATACCTGCTCGGTGCTTACCTCGATCCACCAGCAATCCAGCGACATCGCCATGGGAGTTGATTCCGGCGGCGCCGGTGATCAAGGCTTAATGTTCGGATACGCCACAAACGAAACCGCGGAGCTGATGCCGACGCCGATCGTGCTGGCGCACCGTTTGACCAGGCGCTTGGCGGAGGTCCGCAAGAAGAAAATTCTCAAATGGGTCCGTCCGGACGGGAAATCCCAGGTCACCGTCGAGTATAAGGACGGAAAACCCTTCCGGATCGATACCATCGTCGTGTCCACTCAGCATAGTCCCGACGTCACCAATAAACAGATCGAGAAGGACCTGATGGAACATGTCATCCGCCCGGTCATGCCCAAAGGGTTGTACGACCCCGCGAGCGTGAAGCACCACATCAATCCGACCGGCCGGTTCGTCGTCGGCGGCCCGATGGGCGACACCGGCTTGACCGGCCGCAAAATCATCGTCGACACATACGGCGGACACGGCAGCCATGGCGGTGGAGCCTTTTCCGGCAAGGATCCCTCGAAGGTCGACCGCTCGGCTTCCTACATGGCCCGCTATATCGCCAAGAACATCGTGGCCGCCGGCTTGGCCTCAAAGTGCGAGGTGCAATTAGCCTATGCGATCGGTGTGGCAGATCCTGTGTCTGTCCTTGTCGATACCAAGGACACCGAACAGGTGGCACCTGAAATCCTCGACAAGTTGGTACGAAAACATTTCCCGATGACCCCCCGCGGGATCATCGACCACTTGAAACTGCGCCGCCCCATTTTCCGCAAGACGGCAGCCTATGGCCATTTCGGCCGCAACGAGCCGGAATTTACCTGGGAAAAGACCGATAAGGCGAAAGCTCTACGCAAGGACGCCAACCGATAGCCTTCGACGGTTCGTCACACCAGCCAAGGGGCGGGTCTCAAGCCCGCCCCTTTTTTCTGCAGTTTAAAATCAGTCATGACACAGGAGGAGACAACAGTGGACCACGACGTGAAAGACCTCGGCTTAGCAGATCAGGGGAAATTGAAAATCGAATGGGCGGAAGCCACCATGCCCGTGCTTCGACTCATTCGCAAACGGTTTGAGCGCGAGCAACCGCTGAAGGGTATCCGGGTGACCGCATGCCTACACGTAACGACCGAGACCGCCAATCTCATGAAAACGCTCAAGGCCGGTGGGGCCGACGTCCGACTGTGCGCCTCGAACCCTCTCAGCACTCAGGACGACGTGGCCGCCGCGCTGGTGCGCCACGAAAACATTCCGACCTTTGCGATCAAGGGCGAAGATAACAAGACCTACTATCGTCATATCGAGTCAGCCATCGGACATAAACCGCACATCTCCATGGACGACGGCGCCGACGTGGTCTCACACCTCCACTCCAAGCGCAAAGATCTGCTTCGCACTGTCATCGGCGGAACGGAGGAAACGACGACCGGCGTCATCCGGCTCCGGAGCATGGCCGAGAAAAAGGTCCTGAAATTCCCGGTCATCTCGGTCAACGACGCCGATACCAAACATATGTTCGATAACCGCTACGGCACCGGCCAGAGCACCATGGACGGTATCGTTCGCGCGACCAACCGCCTGGTTTGCGGATCAACGGTTGTGGTTGCCGGTTACGGCTGGTGCGGACGCGGCATTGCAATGCGAGCCCGCGGGATGGGAGCGGATGTCATCGTCACGGAAATCGACCCCTTGAAAGGCCTTGAGGCTGTCATGGACGGATTCAGGGTCATGCCGATGGAACAGGCGGCGCCGGTCGGAGACTTCTTTGTGACTGTGACCGGCAATCTGAAAGTCATTCGCGGGGAACACTTCGCCGCAATGAAAGACGGCGCCATCGTCTGCAACTCCGGCCACTTCAATGTTGAGTTGGACATCCCGGCGCTGGAAAAACTCAGCAAGAAAAAGCTGGCCGTCCGCACAGGAGTCGATCAGTACACTCTGACCAACGGTCGCCGTGTCAGCCTGCTCGGTGAAGGCCGTCTCGTGAACCTCGCGACCGCCGAAGGACACCCCTCCAGCGTGATGGACATGAGTTTCGCCAATCAAGCGTTGGGAGCGGAATTCATCGTGAAGAACCACAAGAGGCTGGAGAAGAAGGTATATCCGGTTCCACCCGACATCGACAAAGAAATCGCCAGGCTGAAATTAGCCGGCATGGGCGTCTTCATCGACAAGCTGACCAAGGAGCAGGTCAAATATCTCGCATCGTGGGAGATGGGCACATAAGGATTTCTATGCTCCGGCGGGGTTGCCATGTGGGCAGCCCTGCCGGCAACCCTTCAGCCACCGTCAGCCCCATCCTATTTCCCGTTCCCCCTTCTTCTCCTCATCGCAGCGACACTTCCATCAGAGCAACGACCTGCAGCGCGTTCTGCGGGAACATCCGGCTCATCAACGCACATCCACCATCGGCAGCTCGCGCGCCCCTTCCGCCTCCTGCTGGATTCGCCGCCGCTCCGCTTTTGATTCTTCGACGACACTGTGCAGCAATTCGTCGCTCAGCTGAGTTAACTGCGCAGCCGCGTCTTTCATTTCGGCATGCTCAACAGCCCTGGACAACACCTCCGCTTTCGTCGCCCCCTTCTTTTGTCCCAAGAACGGTTTGAGGATAAGGTAAGCGACATCGCGGAACGGCATATACCGGAGGAACCGCCGTAACAATTTGAAAGTCTGCACCGGATAGCGAGTAAGTTTGTAGAGGAAGAGTTGTTTTAGTCCCTCTTGCCGAACCTTGTTGATCACTTCCCCGGGCAAACAGGTGGGATCTATCTCCGAACACTTGAAGTACTTGTACCAGTCCTTGGCATCACTCACGAGACCGCGCTTCAAGTATTCCTGCCAGAGGGGCGTACCTCGGTACACGCAGAGCCGATTAAACCCAAAGGTGTCCAATGGGAGCTTCGACGCGAAGTCGAATGTCTTCTGCATGTCCTCGACCGTTTCGTCCGGATTCCCTACCGTAAAGAAACCGTGGACGATCTCGATTCCCGCCCGCTTGGCATTACGGACTGCCGTTTCGACCTCCTCAAGCGTTTGTTCCTTTTGGAGCCGATCCAGGATCTTCTGGCTTCCGCTTTCGATGCCGAACATGACGGTTCGACAGTGTGCCTGCGCCATGGCAGGGAAGAGGTGTTGTGCAACAGAATCAACCCGTCCCTCAATCCCCCATTGGATCGACAATTTAGCGGCCGTGATTCCCTTGCAAATGGCTTCAATTCGTTTGGGCTGCAACAGGAAATGGTCGTCGACAAAATACACGGATCCATAGCCGTTCGCTTCCAGATGCTTCAGTTCGTCGACGACGTGCTGCGGGCTGCGCGCACGCCATTTGCCTTCATTGAAAATCGGGATATCACAAAACACGCAGGGCCAAGGACATCCGCGCGATGTCTGCATGGTCGTGAATCGTTCCATGGACAGCACGGCCGGTACATCCAACGGCATGGATTCCACAAAGTCCAGTTCCAAACTCTCCCGATCGGGGAATGGCCACTGATCGAGGTGGCGCTCAATCGAACGGTTGGGATTGTTGATGACCCGTCCGTCCTTGGCCCAGGTCAGTCCTCCGACCGCGTCCGGATCGTCCAGATGGTCAAGCAGGTCTAAGAGCAGTTGCTCGCCGTCCCCACGGCAGACAAAATTCACTTCCGGACATTGCAGCTTCACCAATCCTGCATTGAGCGTTGCAAAGACTCCGCCGAACGCCAACTTCACCTGACTATCAGTCGCTCGAATGTGACGAGCCAGGATCTTGGCGTAGGGATAACTAGTGGTGCTGAGAAAGCTCAAGCCGACCAATGCCGGTTTCCGACGCGTGATCTCCTGAATGATGAACTCGTTCGGTGTGTCGGGATTGGCCTGGTCGAACATCACACACTCATGTCCTGCCTGCTTCAACACGGAAGACAGGGACATGATGCCGATAGGCGGGAAGCCCATGACCCGAATGCGCCCATTCTTCGCCCGCGTTTTGGCTGGCAGGGCGTAGAACTGCGGGTCGCGCACATGAATGAGAAAGACAAGCATGGGGGCATCCTTTCCTGCCGGCGGTGACCGGGGTTTGATTTCGCGTCACCATACTGTGAGCCAGCTGAAGCGCCTAGGGCCATTCGGCTCTCATCGCGTCGCACAGTAACACGTCTCTAGCCAGGGGGAAAGGAAAGATTGGGTCGCCTAAGGTGCAATGTGGCACTCGATCAAAACGCAAAGAGGGCGTCGGATGAACTCCGACACCCTCTTTCCTTTGAAGCGTAAGTGAATGTCAGCGTCCGAGTGCCGTCTTCACCGCATGGCCGATCTCGGCGGGGTTCTTCACCACACGCACACCCGCAGCCTCCAGGACCTTCATCTTCTCGTTGGCGGTCCCTTTGCCGCCGGAAATGATCGCCCCCGCATGGCCCATGCGACGACCGGGGGGTGCCGTGATCCCGGCGATGAAGCTGATCACCGGCTTCTTGACATGCTGCTTGATATATTCCGCAGCCTTTTCTTCGGCATCACCACCGATTTCACCGATCATCACAACGGCCTGAGTTTCCGGATCCTTTTCAAACAACGGCAAGACATCCACAAAACCGGTTCCGTTGACAGGATCGCCGCCGATTCCCACGCACGTGGTCTCCCCCAAACCGAGGGTGGACAATTGATGGACGGCCTCGTACGTCAAGGTGCCGCTGCGTGAGACGACTCCCACGACCCCGCGCTTGTGAATGAACCCAGGCATAATGCCGATTTTGGCCTCGTCCACCGTGATCACTCCTGGACAATTCGGACCGATCAGCCTCACATCCCGGCCACGGAGCGCACGTTTCACCTTGACCATATCGTTGACAGGAATACCTTCCGTGATACAGATAATGAGCTTGATACCCGCGTCGGCAGCCTCCAGAATCGCATCACCGGCAAACGGCGGCGGCACAAAGATCAGCGAGGTGTCGCACTCCGTTTTCTTCACGGCTTCGACCACGGTATTGAACACGGGAATGCCTTCGACCTCCTGCCCGGCCTTCCCCGGCGTCACCCCTGCGACCATCTTCGTGCCGTAGGCCTTGCACTGCGTCGCATGGAACGAGCCTTCCTTGCCCGTGATCCCCTGCACCACCACCCGCGTGTTCTTATTGACGAGAATGCTCATGATTTTCCTTTTGGAGTCTCTAAATAAAAGTGAAGAGTTCTTCCAAACGATTCTTCAACCTGATGATGTCTTCCCACCTCTGAGTTTCCAATACGAATTCTCCACTGTCCTTTTTCACACGAAAATCTCCTGTATCCCTGAACCTTTTAACACGATCAAGTTCTTTTAGGGGAATCACGATTGTTCGTTTAGCTGATTCCCAGACCTGCACAAGGACACACGTGATAGCGCTGCCATCATGGCCCATCTTCTCAAGCCTCGAAAGCCTCTCTCTGAGAGGCGGTTCGAATCGATTCCAAGCTTGGTCAGAGTATTCCCTCTTCGGATCAGGAACGAAGACCATCCCAAGGATCGCTCGCTTGTTTCCTTTGTCAGCGATTCCAAAGAAGATTCTTTTTCTCGGCTGTACGAAGCTGTTTAAATCCCATCCATCCTTAGCTTGGGAAACGAATTCGAGTCCTCTTTCCTCAGATAACTTCTTAATTTCCCCGAGAACATTTCTGTAATATCGGTCCTCGGGGGGTGAGCATTGATAGAACTTCTCCAAGTTCCATTCATTTCCCCATTTGCGGCGTCAGGCTGCCGAGAGCTACCTTGCCGAAGGAGCAGGGCCCCACCGAGGCTCGGCCGAGAGGAAAGCGGAAACTGACCGAGTCCACGAGGGAATTTCCGAAGGCTTCCACTCGGCCGAGCCCGGAAGGGTCGCTCCGAGAGGCAGAAAGCGATCGGCAGCCTGACGCCGTTTCTCTACGCTGCCTTGCCGGTCATCTTCACAATTTTCTGCGCGGCATCCCACAGATCGTCGGCCACATCCAGCTTTAACCCAGATTGTTGGAGGAGCGACCGGCCTTCTTCGGCATTGGTACCCTGCAACCGCACGACCAGAGGGACAGCAATGTGCACTTCTTGGGCCGCTTCGATCACGCCGTGCGCAATGCGTTCGCAACGGACGATGCCGCCGAAGATGTTGATAAAGATTCCTTTGACGTTCGGATCTTTCAAGAGAATGCGAAAACCTGCCGCCACGGTCTCCTTGGTCGCCCCACCGCCGACATCCAGAAAGTTTGCCGGTTCGCTTCCGGCCAGCTTGATGACGTCCATGGTCGCCATCGCCAAACCCGCACCATTGACCATGCAACCGATGTTGCCGTCAAGTTTCACATAGTTGAGATTGTTGGCCGTAGCCTCGATTTCCAAGGGATCTTCTTCGTTGAGATCGCGCATCTTTTGCACGTCCTCATGCTTGAAGATTCCGTTGTCGTCGAAAGAAACCTTCCCGTCCAAGGCCACCAAGGTCTTCTCGTTGGTAATGATCAACGGATTGATCTCGACGAGCGCGGCATTCTTTTCCATGAAGAGTCGGTAGAGGTTGCCGAGCATCTGTACAAAGGGATTGATGACGGCTGGTTCCATTTGCTGAAGGCCCAAGGCAAAAGCCACGTTCCGGCCGTTGTGCCCTTGAAAGCCCACGGCAGGGTCAATTGCCTCCTTGATGATCTTTTCCGGCGTCTTGGCCGCCACCTCTTCGATTTCCATCCCACCCTCGGTGCTAGCGATGAAGGTAGGCCATCCTGTGTCACGATCCACCAGGAGGCTCAAGTACAACTCCTTGGCAATATTGGCACCTTCTTCCAGCAGCAAACGATGGACGGTTCGGCCTTTTGGTCCGGTCTGGTGGGTAACCAAGGTTTTGCCGATCAATTCTTTGGCCAAGCCGGCCACTGCAGCCTTGTCCTTGGTGATCTTGACGCCGCCTGCCTTGCCACGCCCTCCGGCATGAATTTGCGCCTTGACGACGAATACGGGAGTGTTCAATTGGGTCGCCCATTCGGTCGCCGCTTCGGGAGAGGTGATTTCCTTTCCGCGCGGCACCGGCACGCCGAATTGCGCGAACAATGACTTGGCCTGAAACTCATGAACGTTCATGCTTTACCTCATTCAAAAGGACTGCGGCGGGGACGGTTCTCACTGCGCGCGTCCAACGAGCACCGCCCATGATTTACAAGTTCGATTAACCTTGTGTGCCGCGTTGCGCGAGTACAAGACATGCCTTCGTCGTAATCCTAGCCCACTTTCCTCGTATACGCCGGCAGCACCATCGGCGAGATGACCCCACTCGGATTGCCATGCTGTTTCGCCTCGGCGCGAAACCGTGACAGGTGCTGAAGCGTGAGTTGACCCTGGGTCATGGACTGCGCACGGGACGCGGCCGTGAGGCCGGAGCGTTTGCCGAAGACCATCAGATCCAAGAGGGAATTCCCCATGAGACGGTTCCGCCCATGCAATCCTCCGGAGGCTTCTCCGGCCACGAAGAGGTTTTTCACATTGGTCTCGGAATTGATATCGATCTTCACCCCACCGTTCTGGTAGTGCAGCGTCGGATAGATCAGCACCGGATCCTTGCTGATATCGATGCCGAACCGTTCGAACTGCAGCATCATGGCGGGGAAGTGCTTCTCCACCGTACCGGGGCCGTGTTCGGCATCCAACAACGGGGTGTCCAACCAGACTCCCACCCGTCCGGACATCGTACGGATCCCCCGCCCTTCCTCGCACTCACGAATGATGGACGACGACACCACGTCACGGGTATCGAGTTCATTCACGAAGCGCTCCCCCCTGGCGTTGACCAAGTGGCCGCCCTCCGACCGAATCCCCTCCGTCACCAGCGCGCCGATCAGCTGTTCCGGATAGACCGCCCCGGAGGGGTGGTACTGGAAGGTATCGATGTGGGCCAACTTCGCGCCCATTCGATAGGAGAGACAGAGACCGTCGCCGGTCGCGCCATAGTGGTTGCTGGTGGGGAACCCTTGAATGTGCAGGCGGCCGATGCCGCCGGTAGCCAAAATGACGGACTTCGCGGCTACCACGACATAACGGTGATTGTCGAGGTCTTTGAAAATGGCGCCGCTGCAGGCCCCGTGGTCATTGCTCAACAACTCCACCGCGGCGCAGAATTCCAGCAGCTGGATTTTCTGATTGATCACCTCGTCTTTCAACACCCGCATGATCTCAAGCCCCGTGTAGTCGGAGCAGGTGACGAGTCGAGGTTTGGAACTGCCGCCGCCCTTTTTCACATGCAGGTTCCCGTCCGACTGGCGGTCAAACAACACGCCTAGCTCAATCAGCCACTTCGCGATCGACGGCCCTTCCTCGACCATCACCTTGAGCAGGTCATGGTCATTCTGCATATGGCCGCCCTTCAACGTGTCGAGGAAATGGGTGACTGGAGAATCCTCCGGGGCCACGGAGATTTGCATCCCACCCTGAGCCATAACGCTGTTGGAATCCCCCAACCGAAGTTTGGTGGCCAAGATGACCTTGGCACCGGCCGCATGGGCGTGCAGAGCGGCGGCACAACCGGCACCGCCGCCGCCGATGACCAAGACATCCGTCTGATAGTGCGGCGTGAGATCCGTGTCCTCAGAGAGAGGGCTGTCGCCCTCCAAAAGGGTCGCCAGCTCAATGGCCGTCTGCTCTCCCGCGTTCGGCCCAAACCGCAGGGGTCGGTAGGCGCTTTTGCGAAAATCCGGATGGTACTTTTCGATCAGGGCATCCCGTTCGGCCGGCGCAAACTTCTGAATCGTCTGCTTCCGTCTCGCATCCCGAGTGCGGTGAACGATCTGCTGTAATGCGTGAATGTCCATGGTCTTGCTTTCAGCTCACGGCCTTGAGCGAAATACGCGTTGAAGATGGTGAAGCAGGCGTCGTGGCACCGTGATTCATTTCACGGTCGCACAGTGATCGGCCAGTTCCTTTTCGTTCATGGAAAGCACCTTCTTCCACTCATCGTTGAAGCGGCCCTCTTGAATCTCCTTGATACGGGTATCCAGTCCTTGAGGCTTGTCTGTGAAATGAGCCCCTTGCGCACGGCTCACATAGAGCGCAACGAGATTGGGCGCGATGTCGGCGATGCAGACGGGTGTGCACATACCGCACATCACACAGTCCATGAACATTTCGGAGACACTCTTGAAATCACCGAAGACCGCTTTCCAGACACCTTCACGCACATCGATCTTCTGAGGGCAGGCTTCCGTGCACGCATTGCAGTTCCGGCAGAGCGGCGCTTCGGGATAGAGATTAAACAGGTCTTGCTTGGGGTCTTTGAGAGATTGAATCTCGTAGGTCGCCTTACGCGCGGGGAAAGGGGGCATCATGGTGAAGGACATCCCGTCCTGCACGGCCATTTGACAGGCGAGGCAGGTCCGCACCTTCGGATCATCCTTCGTGCGGTAATAGGTGGCACAGGCGCCGCAGAAGCCGCCCAGGCAACCGGCGCCCCGCACGACATCTTGCCCCGTGTACCACAAGGCCTTGATCACGGTAATGCCTTCCGGCACTTCGTATTTCTTCCCCGAGATTTCGATCGACACCATACGTGGCGTCATCACCTCGGGTTGATCAATCACATTGGTATCTTCTTGTGCCATAGCGCTCTTACCCTCGCTCTCGAAAGAGCAATCCATCCGGCCCGCCGGCTGCCGCCGAGTTGACGACGGTGCGGGGCAGTCCACCACTTGGACCACCCCGCTCAGTCAGTGACGACACCCTTAGGCGATGGCGTCGATGATGCTGTTCAAGGTCGCGCTCGGACGCATTGCTTTGGCGGCCTTGGCATCGTCCGGGTGATAGTACCCGCCGACGTCCTGCGGCTTGCCCTGCGCGGCCAACAATTCCTGGTCGATCTTCTTCTCGTTGTCACTCAAGTCCTTCGCGATCTTTGTAAACCGCTCGGCGATCTTCTTATCCGCGGTCTGCGCGGCCAACGCCTGCGCCCAGTAGAGCGCGAGGTAGAAGTGGCTGCCGCGGTTGTCGATCTCGCCGACCTTGCGCGCGGGGGACTTGTTGCTCTCCAGGAACTTCGCGTTGGCCTGATCCAGCGTGTCCGCCAAGATCTTGGCCACCGGATTGTTCCCCACCTTCGCCAAATGTTCGAGCGACGCGGCCAACGCGAGAAATTCACCGAGCGAATCCCACCGCAGGTAGCCTTCCTGCTCGAACTGCTGCACGTGCTTGGGCGCCGATCCTCCCGCGCCGGTCTCGAACAATCCGCCGCCGTTCAGCAGCGGGACGATCGAGAGCATCTTGGCGCTGGTGCCGATTTCGAGGATCGGGAACAGGTCCGTGAGATAGTCGCGGAGCACGTTGCCGGTGACGGAGATCGTGTCCTTGCCTTCCTTCATCCGTTCGATGGAGTAGCGGCAGGCATCGGCCGGCGACATGATCTTGATTTCGAGGCCGGTCGTATCGTACTTCGGCAGGTAGGCGTTGACCTTCTTGATCAGCTCGGCATCATGGGCCCGGTCCTTGTTCAACCAGAACACCGCCGGAGCGCCGGTCGCACGGGCGCGCGTGACGGCCAGCTTGACCCAGTCCTGAATCGGGGCGTCCTTCACCTGGCAGGCGCGCCAGATGTCGCCCTCTTCCACCTGATGTTGGTGCAAGACCGTGCCGTTCGCATCGACGATGCGGATGGTGCCGTTGCCCGGCGCCTTGAAGGTCTTGTCGTGGGAGCCGTACTCTTCCGCCGCCTGCGCCATCAATCCGACGTTCGGGATGGTGCCCATCGTGCGGGGATCGAACTGGCCCTTCTGCTTACAGAACTCGACGACTTCGTGGTAGACCGGCGCGTAGCTGGCGTCGGGGATCACGCATTTCACATCGGCCAGCTTGCCGTCCGGGCCCCACATCTTTCCGCCGTCGCGGATGACAGGAGGCATGGAGGCGTCGATGATGATGTCGCTCGGCACATGGAGGTTGGTGATGCCCTTGTCGCTGTTCACCATCGCCATCGGCGGGCGCTTCCGATACACCGCCTGGATGTCGGCTTCGATCGCCTTGCGCTGATCGTCCGGCAGGGACTTGATCTTCGCATACACGTCGCCGAGCCCATTGTCCGGATCGACGCCCAGCTTCTTGAACGTCTCGGCATACTTTTCAAACACGTCCTTATAAAACACCGTCACGGCATGGCCGAAGATCTTCGGGTCCGAGACCTTCATCATGGTGGCCTTCATGTGGAGCGACCACAACATACCCTTGGCCTTCGCATCTTCGATTTGCTCTTCTAGGAACTTCCGCAACGCTTTGACGCTCATGAACGTCGCGTCAAGCACTTCACCAGCCTGCAGGGCGATTTTCTCCTTCAGCACGGTGGTCTTGCCGTCCGCACCGACGAATTCGATCTTCGCGGTCGTGGCAGCTGGAATCGTGACGGACTTCTCATTCGAACGGAAATCTCCGCTCTTCATGTGTGACACGTGGGTCTTGGAGTCGGCACTCCAGGGCGACATCTTATGCGGGTGCTTCCGGGCATAGGCCTTGACGGAGAGCGGCGCACGACGATCCGAGTTCCCTTCGCGAAGAACCGGATTCACCGCACTGCCTTTGACTTTGTCGTAGCGGGCCTTGATGTCCTTTTCTTTTTCGTCCTTCGGATTCTCCGGATAGTCTGGCAGCTTGTAGCCCTGGGCCTGCAGTTCCTTGATCGTGGCCACCAGCTGCGGAATCGAGGCGCTGATGTTCGGCAGCTTGATGATGTTGGCTTCCGGCGTCTTGGCCATTTCACCCAGCTCAGCCAAGGCATCATGTTGCTTCTGTTCCGGTGTCAAATATTCCGGAAAGACCGCAATGACGCGTCCGGCCAATGAAATATCCCGCAATTCCACCGTGACACCCGCCGCCTTCGTGAAGGCGTTGATGATGGGGAGGAACGAATAGGTCGCCAACATCGGCGCTTCGTCGGTCTTCGTATAGATGATTTTGTCTGCCTTCGCCATGGTCGTCTCCCTCTCTCCTTTATGGATTAGTTCAGCGCATTCAACGCCGAACCGGCCTTGAACCAGGTGATCTGCTGCGCGGTCATGCTATGGTTCGTCTGAATCTTCACATCGCCGCCCGCCTTATGGATCACCACTGTCACGGGCTTTCCCGGCGCAAGATTCGCCAAATCAACCACGCTGATCCGATCGTTTTGCTCGATCTTGTCGTAGTCCTTGGGATCGGCGAACGTGAGCGGGAGGATGCCCTGCTTCTTCAAATTGGTTTCATGGATGCGCGCGAAGCTCTTGGTGATGACGGCCCGCACGTTCAAGAACCTCGGCGACATGGCGGCATGTTCCCGACTGCTGCCTTCGCCATAGTTTTCGTCACCGACCACGATAGACCCGATTCCCTTCGCTTTATAGGCGCGGGCGATTTGCGCGATGGTCTGGTTGGCTTCGCCAGTCAACACGTTCGTTCCCTTGCCGGGCTCCGACGAAAAGGCGTTGTTGGCGCCAAGGAACATATTGTCGCTGATCTTATCCAGATGCCCCCGATACTTGAGCCAGGGTCCAGCGGGAGAAATGTGGTCCGTCGTGGTCTTGCCTTTAGTCTTGATCAAGAGCGGCAATTTTTCGAAATCCTTGCCGTCCCACTTCGGGAACGGCTGCAGGAGCTGGAGCCGCTCGCTGGTCGGTGGGATATCGACCGTGAGATTCGACCCGTCCTCTGCCGGTGCCACATAACCCTCTTCTCCTTTTGCGAAACCCTTCGCCGGCAATTCCTCGCCGACCGGCGGCTGCAGCTTGAATTCCCTCCCGTCCGCGCCCTTCACCGTCTGATTGACCGGATCAAAGCCCAGGTCGCCCGTAATGGCATAGGCCGTGACGACTTCCGGACTGGCAAGGAACGAGAGGGTCTCACTGATACCGTCGTTGCGGCCGGGGAAATTGCGATTGAAGGAGCTGACGATGGAGTCTGCCCGGCCCTTGACTCCGTCCGCGCGCTTCCACTGTCCGATGCAAGGACCGCAGGAATTGGAGAGGACCGTTCCGCCCAGCTGCTCAAAGGTATCCAGGAAGCCGTCTCGCTTCATGGTGTGATAGATCCGCTCGGAGCCCGGAGAAATCAGGAAGGAAGCCTTTGCCTTCAAGCCCGCCTTCAACGCCTGCTGGGCTACATGGGCGGAACGGCTGATGTCTTCGTACGACGAGTTCGTACAGCTGCCGATCAACGCCGCCTTCAGCTCGACCGGATAACCCTTCTCTTGCGCTTCCGCCTTCAATTTTGAAATCGGTCGCGCCAAATCAGGGGTATGGGGACCAACCACGTGCGGTTCCAGCTTGGAGAGATCGATCTCGACGATCTGGTCGTAGTATTTTTCCGGCGATTGTGCAACCTCTGGGTCAGCCACCAGCAGATCTTTATGCGCCTGGGCAAAGCTTGCCAAATCGGCCCGATCGGTAATCTTCATGTATGCCACCATCTTCTCGTCGAACGGGAAGACGGAAGTCGTGGCGCCCAATTCTGCGCCCATGTTACAAATCGTGCCCTTGCCGGTCGCGCTGATCGTGTCCGCACCCGGGCCGAAATATTCCACGATCTTGTTGGTCCCACCCTTTACCGTGAGCAGACCGCACAAATAAAGGATCACGTCCTTGGGTGAGGCCCAGCCGCTCAACTTTCCGGTCAACCGTACGCCGATCAACTTAGGATGGAGCACTTCCCACGGGAGGCCAGCCATGACTTCCCCGGCATCTGCACCGCCAACGCCGATCGCTAGTCCGCCCAAACCACCACCATTCGGGGTGTGCGAGTCGGTTCCGATGATCAGACACCCGGGGAATGCGTAATTCTCCAGCACGACTTGGTGGATAATGCCGGCGCCCGGTTTCCAGAAGCCGATGCCGTACTTTTTCGCGGCGGAGGCCAGAAAATTATAGACTTCTTTGTTCTCGTCGAGCGCACGGAGCAGGTCCTTTTGGGATCCCATTTCGGCACGGATCAAGTGATCACAGTGGATCGTGCTCGGCACCGCCGCCTTTTTCTTGTTGGCTTGCATGAATTGCAGCACGGCCATCTGGGCGGTGGCATCCTGCATGGCCACGCGATCCGGGCGGAGAGCCAACATGGCCTTGCCTCGCTCCCAGTTTTGACTGTCAAAGTTGTCCGCGTGCGAAACAAGAATCTTCTCGGCGAGCGTCAGACCCCGACCGAACTTCTTTCTCGCCTTGGCGAACACGTCGGGCATTTTGGCATAGAGGTTCTTTGCAAGATCCATCGACATGGTTTATCTCCGTCTTGGAATAAATGCCTCGCCGCCGCTCGCAACCCGTAGGAAGAATACGTCATCACAACCGGCAGGCGACGCGTCAGAGTCCTCGTTACTTCAGCGGCGGCACTTCGCGACGCTTGGGCGCCGCATAATTGACCAAATAATCGAACAGCCGAATCAAACGGCTCTCCTGGCGTTTCTGGTCGACCCAATGTCCGATCAACCCGATAGTGCGCGAGAGGATAAAGAACCCGTTCAGGCTGTCCACCGGGAATCCGATATCCACGAGCACCGCAGCCATCGTCCCATCGACGTTCAGAATCAGGTTATCCTTCTTGGCTGCCGTGACCTTCTCGACCTCCAACGCGAAGTCGAGGCACGGGGTCTTGATGTTCAGGCTCTTCACGTACCCGACCAGCTCTTTCACACGCTTGTCCGGATTACGCAGGCTCTTCACGCGATGGCCGATACCCGGCACCGGGCCGTGATTTTTCTTCATGTAGGCCAGGAATTCATCCACCGACATCTTATTATCGACGGCATACTTGAAGAACCGCCCGGCATCCGTCACCGCTCCCCCGAAGCGCGGGCCGATCATGATCAACCCGGCGGCCACAGCCTGAGAAAGCCCGATTCCCGCACAGGCCGCAAGAATCGTGGCATAGGCGCCGCTGACGCAAGGGCCATGGTCGGCCGATAGCATCATGATGCGCTTGATGATCTCAGCCTCCTGTTTGGAAATCAGACGCTTGTCCCACAACAAGCCGATCACGTGGGGGATTTCATAACCTTTATTGATCAATTCTGAGGCAGGATACCCGTCGTAACAGGGTTCATCACCCCTGTCATCGCTGATCGTGGTGCGGATCAACGGCGCAACCATCACCTCGTCTGCCTTCATCGCCTCTTCTACCGTCTTCGGCAACTTGGGCAAGGAAGCCGGCTCCACCGGCGCCTTCACCTGACCGGACTTGAGCAACTCTTCGTAGGTCTCCTTGATCGCCGGACCCAGCGCGCCGAAGGTGGCCGGCACAATGGCACCGGCTTTTTTCAGCGCATCCGACTTCGAACGCGCCGAGCCTTCACCCTTCATGCCTTCCTTCGCGCCCGCATGGCCGAACTTCATCCCCTTGGGCAGGCTTTCTTGACAGAAGCCGGACACGACGCCGATCAACTTGACCCGTCGCTTCTTGGCGCCGTACCACTCTGCCGCGCGCTCCTCCAGATCGCCGCCCATTTCACCGACGATCACAACCGCCTTCGTCTGCAGGTCGTTTTCAAACATTTCGAGATAGCTGACATAGTCGGTCCCGGGGTATGCATCACCGCCGATACCGATGGCCGTGGTAATACCGTCGGCGAACTGCGAACAGATCCAAATGATTTCATTTGAGAGACCGCCGGACTTGGTAATGACGCCGAAGGACCCCTCTCGATAGAGTTTCGAGAGTACCAAGTTGTCGAACGCACCGCCGATGACGCCCAAACGGCAGGCGCCGGCCGAAATAATGCCGATGGAGGATGGCCCGTTGAAGACCTTTCCGAGCTTGCGTGCATGGGCCCCGAGCAGCTTGGCGTCTTTCTCCGGCACGCCTTCGGTGATCATGGAGACGACCTTAATGTGCGGATCGTCCAGAGCTTCCATCCCGCCCTTCATCGCACGATCGGCTCCGATGTAGACCAGGCTGGTATTGATCGAGGGGTGATGCTTCGTCGCTTCGGCAATAGTCTTGTAAACGGGAATGGCAATGAGGCCGCTGCCATAGGGGATTTCGTTCGTCTTGCCCGCGTCCGGCGGATAGACAAAGGCTTCGACATTCAGTGGTCGCTTGATCAGATAACAGAATTCGGCCATGCGCCGTGCGGCATTGACACCGGCCTGCCCGCCTTGAATCACGACGCGGGTGTCCTTGTTTGCCAGAATACTCATCGGGCTCTCCCCTTATTTTGCATTGTCGCAGTTCGTATGGTTGATCGCGGCGGGCTACCCCTTCGATTGGACCGCCTTATCCACAATATCCGTCAAGGGCGTGTTCCGATCGAACACATGGATGTCGAACCCTTCGTCTTTCAGCGCGCGCATGGCATCCAGACCTTCTTTCTCCCGCGGCCCACCTCGACGCACCCAAATTTTGACGCCCTTCAGCTTCCCGTCGGCCTTCGCCTTCCGGAATCCATTGATGATGCCCCCGAACGTCTTCTTCACGTCGGTGAAGTTGGCGATGGCGCCACCGACGATGATGTTCTTGATGCCCGGCAGCGAACAGACTTTCTCCGTGAGGACTTCGACGGCCCAATCCGGCGGATCGCCCGAGTACTCGGCATAGTTGGCAAGCTTCCCTCCCCGAGCCACCACCGCATCGGAATAATAGACGCTGGCACCGCCGCCCGCCGGCAGCATCGCAGTATCTCCACCGGGGATCTCGATGAATTTGACCGAGCCCTTGATTTTGCTGTCGACTGCCATGACTTCCAGTTCGTCCTTCGAATAGGCGCGGCCAAATTCTGCGGCGAAGGAGAAACTCCAGTCGGGGTGACGAAATTTGGCATCGCCGTCCAACAGCGTCACGGCATCCAATGCCACTAGTTCACCGTCGCTCTCGCGCAGCACGACGGGATTTACTTCCAGATATTGGGCATCTTCGCTGTCGAAGCAAGTGAACATCTTTCCGGCAAACTCAGCCATCTTCTTGGCAAGTGCCCCACTGAAACCCGCTTCCCCGGCCACTTTGTTCAGCTGGTCAGGCGTCGGGGCCTGGCCGACATCGAGCGTCAAGCGCTTCACCCGATCCCAGTTCGATTCGACCTCGATGCCGCCACAGTTCGCAACAAGCACTTCAGCCCCTTCGCGGGTCGACTTCACCGCACAATAGTATTCTTCCTTGTGCGGGATCATTTCCGACACAATCACCTGCGACACGGTGATGCTCCCGACCTGACGGCCGATCATCTCCTTCACTGCGGCCTCTGCGCCCTTCAGATCGAGATCGATCTTCACTAGGCCGAGCTTAAACCGTGAGCCCAGTGCTTCATGGGCCTTTGCGACCAACTTCGACTTCTTCAGCCAGTCATTGACTTGGCCCAGCTTGGCCAATTCCTCAGCAGACGTGACTACTGCATAGTTGGGGACGTTGATCCCCCACTTCTTCATCAGTCCCATGCCGGGACCTTCAAGCACTTTCGCCATGGTGGACGACTCCTTGAATATGTGAGCGGGCAGAGAAAAGGACCGCCAGAGTACCGAAATCTAGGGTTTAGCTCAATCCGCCAAAGGGCCTACATTTCGAGATCAGAAGTCCTACCACAAGGGGCACCGAAGATTCATCACCCTAACTCCTTGAAACAACTGTTAATGCAGACCACCCACGTCTTATCTTGTTCCCCGCAAGGTTCGGCCTTTTCCCGCAGACCGGCGACATCTCCGCTGGCACATCGGACAGTAAAACGAACTGCGTTCGCCGACGGCTCGCTGTATGACGGATCCACAGACATTCGGACAGGGTTGTCCTGCCTTGGCATACACTAAATGTTTCCGCTTGTACTGGCCTTCACGACCATCAGGCGCAAAATAGTCGCGTACACTTGATCCTCCCAACGCGATCGCTTCGCGCAACACCTCGCCCATGGTCCGGTACAGCAGCATGATCGCATCATCTCGCAGTCGATTCGCCGCCTGGTCGGGATGAAGTTTGGCGCGGAAGAGAATCTCGTTCGCATAGATGTTGCCGATTCCTGCAATCACCTGTTGGTGCATCAAGAGGGGTTTCAGTCGCCTACGCGTGGTCTCGAGAATTTGGCGGAAGGCTTCATACCCGATTGCCAAGGGATCCGGACCGAAACGGCGCATGAGATACTGATCGAGCCCCTCCCGATCGAGCAGCGATAGGCGTCCAAACCGCCTAGGGTTCCAGTATCGCAGCTCCGATTCCGCGCATCCCTCCAGGGACAGAACGAAATGAACATGTTGCGGCGAATGAACCGGCACCGATTGAAACAATAACAGCCCCGTCATCCCAAGTTCCGCCACCAAAAACCGTGGCTGCCCATTACGAGTCAGGGTCAGGATAACGCTCTTGCCCTTACGCTCAATAGCCGTAATGCGAGCCTGCCGGTACCATTCCAGGGTAGAGAGCCCTTCCCTGACAATGTCCCCACGACCGATCCAGCAGTCCCGCACGGTGGCGCCAAGCACACGTTCACGCAAGAGACGCGCGGCAACCTCGGCTTCCGGCAATTCAGGCATGGCTGACCAATTTGGGGATAGGGAAACGGCAACGAATGGGAAGATTACGCCACGATCGTGCAGGGAATTGCAACAGCTACGCCGACCACGCGGAGCAGTTGGCGCTAGCGGATCCGGCGAGCGAGCTGGACGCCCTGGATCACTTCCTCCAGACGAGGCAACGGCATGCCTCCAGGACGACGGGTCAGAACCAGCTTGAGGGAATCGGCATAGGCCATCCCTTCGACGCAACAGAGGTAGGCAATGATGACCGAGACCGATCGACCCATCCCGGCACGGCAACAAACCAGGACCCGATTCTCCCCAACATGGGACTCGATCCACGCCACCGCCTCGGCCAAGGCCTGGATCGTCGGCTCCCCAAATTCTTTCATCGGGACCTTGGCATAATGCACCCGAGATGGCACGGTGATGTTCTGCTCCTCCGCCACCATGAGGACTGCTCCGACTTGCGGTGGAGGATTGGTCGCGTCCTGGGCGTTCCCGACGAGTAATCGTCTGTTAATGAGATGCATGGGTACCTGACTATAGGCAGTCCCGATTGTTGGTCAAGACTTCCCGCCAGCCCGGCAGTTGAAGATCACCACGTCGATGCGTATACTGCCCTCACCATTCGAGGAAATTCCTGTGGCTCATCTTTCGATCGAGGACGTTGAAAAGCGCCTATCCGCCGTCACCTGCGCTGTCTGCAAGACAAACCGCTTCGGAATCGACCGACGGACCCTGCAGGCGGACGGTGAATGCCGTGGAGTCTGCCTGCAATGCCGGTATAACTTTCCCGTCTATACGGACATGGAATTTTATCTTCGGACACAACCGGATGTGCAATATCGACTCAAGGAAATATCATGCCCCCATTGCCGGCATCGGGGTGTCCGGTTAGACTTTCGTGCAACATTGTCGGTCCGGGAGGCGGTCTACTTCGTCACCTGTTCCGCATGCAACGCCGAGTTTCCTGAGCGATCTTCGCTTGAGGCCTTTGAATAACGCAGTCCGAATTGGTGTATACTGAACTTATGGCTGATAGACCACAACCAGACTCCTCGTCACCCGCAGGCTCTCTCCCGGCCGACCAGGGGAACAAACCTCGGAAGGAAATCCCCCTGATCTCCGTCCCGAATGACCGCGACATGATCGCCAACGAAATGGCGGAGCTTTTCGATGAAGATCGTGTCACGCATCAACACGGAAGTTCAGAGCCGGAGTCGGATTAACCGGCCTCAGGCCGGCCGAACAATCTCCGCTGTTCCGGAGAGTGGAATTCGGCCCACTGTTCCAGGCTTCCCCTTGCGATTTTTGCGAGAGATCTCGCTCACCCGCACGATGGCTCCACGATGCCACTCGTCGAACGGAGCATTGCTGGAAGAGCGCTCCCGATCCAGGCGGCCGATTTCCACCCGTCCCCCCTCGTCGCACCACCACACGCGTCGCTCCCCTTTCATCACCCGAAGTTCGCTCACCACCCTGTGGAGTTCGGGACTCCATGGCACCAAGGTCTTTCCATCTTTGCGAAGAATGAGGTAGGAAAATTTCAGCGCGTCCTTGATGAAGCCGACGACTCGGTCCATCTGTTGGATCCAAATCGGCCTGATCCATGGTCGCTCCTCATGACACCAATCGTCATCTTTGCCCAAAGCAGGGCAAGAGCGGGCATGCAGACAAGGGCTGTAAAGGGTGGCTTGCCCCTGACTCAGAAGGGTATCCCTCACGCCATGGAGGCTTCGAGAAACTGTCCGAAGGGCCGGCTCAATGATCATGAGCGTACCTTCCGGAGAAAGCAGAGTCAGCAGATTGCCGACGAGCTGGGCACGCCGCTCTTGAGCATCTGGCCGATCGCAATAGATCTCTGACAGCAAGTTCTGGACGACGATCAGATCGTATGGCCGCCGACTGTTTCCTTCCAGCAAATCGCGTGGCAACCCTTTTTCGATGTTGCATTCGTAGAGATGGAGAATCGGCGCAGCGGTCACTCCCTCGCCGGCGCGGTAATTCCTCAGGAGCTGACCACACAGTCGGAGGGCCTTGGATGAACAATCGACTCCCGTGGCTTCAAATGCTTGAGTTCCTCCAGCTTCATGACGTCGCACCCAGTCCAGTATACCCAACAAGCCAGTCCCTGGCCCGCAGCCCACATCGAGCACTCGAAAGGGCCTCTCGTTTCCCCCGACGCCCAGCACCGGAGCTGATTCATTCAGAAGCAGTTGCACCTTGGCGAGATTGACCGGCAAAAAATAAGTGAGATACCCGGCACGAAGCGTGGGATCGTCCAGGTAGGGAGGCCCCTCACGCAATCCTTCTCGCGTGAACATGAGCGAAAGTCGAGAGACCGCTTCGGCGATGGAGCGTGGAATGCTGGAGTCCGGCGCGCGAAGGTCAAATCCGCTCACCGTCGACAGGGTATCAAGGACTGGTCGGGAGATTTCATAGGACCGGGGCATGCAACCTGTTGACCCCTCAAAAGAAGCTAGAGTATCTTACCTGAAGAAAGGAAACAATCATGAATGACGCCATCCTGCAGGCCTATCGAGAGATCGAGATGGCCATGGAACGGTATACCATCCTGCTGGACGAGCATGTACGCACCCTCGAAACGGCACAGCCCAAGGATTCGGTAAAACTGGAGCGCATGACCCACGGTGCCAAGGCGATGCGTGATAGCAGCATCATTTTCCTGTCCTACGCCAAATTCATCGCCCACGGCATGCCGGAAAGCCCGGATATGATCGAAGAGGACCTGCAGGGTTAGCTACTCGCATAGCCCGCACCTTTGCAGTTGGTGACAGGACACCCCAACCGCTTCTCAAATGAAAAGAGCCTGCCTTTTTACAGGCAGGCTCTTTCACTTTCAGGCGACCACGCAGTACTTAGATGCTGCGCATAAAATGTCCCATCGCCTCATGGTCTGCGCCGGTCGCACCCATGACTTGAGACATCGCGACGTTGGTAGACTTTTTCCCGGTCACGCCGGACTCCACTTCGTCGACGATCAATTCCACCGGCATGGATTGCCCACCATAGACCCGAGGCCCGCCGATGATCTTCGCGTTGGAATAGCCGTAAATCGCCGTAGCGACTTCTTTCGCCAGCCACCCGACGTAATTGAATTCGGGCACGACAATGAGCTTCGCCTTCCCACATAGTTGTCGCAGTTCTTGAGTCGGAAATGGGCGCAGGGAGCGAATCTTGATAAGACCGACCTTGAGGCCCTTCTCTGCGCACAACCGAACTGCCTCACGAGATTGCGCGGCAGCGCTGCCCGAAGCCACGATGATAACCTCGGCATCTTCGACGTTTTCAGGCGTCAGCAGCCCCCCCAAATACTTGTTGATGTATTTCCTGGAACGTTCGACTGCAGCCCACACTTCCTGCTGCCACACAGCATGGATGTTGTAGGCCATGAAGTTGGACTTCTGAACCGGGGCATCGCGGGATAAGCGAGCGGGCGGATTCTCTGCATCGAGCACCGGCACGGCACCCCGCCAGGGTTCCCGAGGCGGCAATTTGATGCTACGATCCTGCATCCGCACATACCCACGGGCATGAGTCACAAAGAACCCGTCGCAGCAGACGCCGACCGGTAACGTCACGTCGTTCTTTTCACTGATCGTGAACCCGGCCATAGTGAAATCAAACATGTCCTGTTGATTCTCAGCATGGAAGACGATCATGCCGCAATTCAGCAGATAGGAGACTTCGATATTGTCCGGTTGAATGGCCAAGGGCGCATTGACGACGCGGCAGGTGAACATCGCCACGACGGGCAGGCGATGACCAGGCCATGAGGCAATCCCTTCGAGGCCGCGAAGCGTCCCAGGCCCAGCCGTTGCCGTGTAGCAACGCACACCTGCGCGGGATCCACCGGCAATCGCCGCCATCACACCGACCTCTTCCTCTCCTCGGTAGTATTCCTTCACATACCCTTCACCGTACAGAACGCCGACCAACTGCATGGTCTCGCTCTGAGGCGTGATGGGATAGGCGATGGCAAGGTCGACGTTGGAGCGTCGAATCGCTTCTTTCGCTGCTTCGCTGCCCGTAATAAATTCCTTCGTCCGCGGGGCTTCCAGGAACATGTATTCCGGCGTGACGACCTGTTGCTTCTTGGCTTCCGCATGCGGATCCTTCTTCACCTCGACCTTCGGAGCCACGCTCGTGGTAGGGTCGCCCTGCGGATTGGTCTTTTGCGTTTCACTCATGGTTACACCTCTATGGCTATATCGCCCTCTGCCTCTCGGTCCTATCCTTCCCGCTTCATTTGCTCGGCTGTATGGCCGAAGGCGCTTGCGCTACCGGCGCCGGCCGCAGAAGGCATGAAGGTGAGGGGATTGGTGTGAGTCTTGCCACCGTGAACTTTCGACTGCGTACCGGTGAACCGGACGTTCTCGCCGCCCTCCGGGAGCTTGATGCCCATTTCTTCACGAACTTTCTTAAAGATCTGAGCCACCTTTCTCAACTTCAACGTATCCGAATCACGGATGGTCAGCATCGCATCTTCGTGCCCCTGTTCCGCACAGATTGCCATGGTACAGCAATTCGTCCCTGCCCGAATCATCTTCAAAGTCAGATTCGCATAGTGGCAATGGACTCCGATGAAAATGCAGGCTTCGATCTTATTACCCCAGATGGTGAGATTGGGGTGGTTGGGGTTAATCACCTCTTCGGGGTCGATCTTCGGGTACTTCGGCCGATAGTCCGGCATCGGAATGATCATGACTTCAGGAATTTGAGCGGCGATTTCCAAGACGGCCTTCGCCTTCTCCACCGCGTGGTCGTTCCATGCCCACAGGACAAGAGGCCCGGGGAAGATCGTTGCATTGGGACTCGTCAACATCTTTCGAGCCATTTCCTCGATGACCACATCCTCGTTCGTCTCCAACAAACCGTAGTACAGACCCTGCCCTGGATCCGGCAATGCCACTCCCAATTGAGCAGCAGACGGCGGATGGAATCCAGCCGGTCCCGGCACGATGATGCGCGCTCTCGTATCTTGCGTCGTTCCCACCCCGTTTCCCCTTTCGTCCTCTCACCCAACTACTGGGCTGGCCAACACGGCCGTCGTGCTCTTTTCACCATAGGTGATGTTGTCTGTCAGTGCCGCTTTCGGAAGCTGGTCGATCATGATCATCTTAATGGCATTGTTCTTCGCCATATTGTCACAGACCCACACGCATTGCGCACATCCCTTGCATCGATCGACGGCTACATAAGCGGAGCCGTACTTAAAGCCTTTGTCCTTCCCCATTTCATCGCTGTAGAGAATGGTGTTGGCCTCGGGGCAATACTGCGTGCACAGCTTGCAGCTCTTCGCGGCGCAAATTTCAACATTGATATCGGCTACGAGATACATGGACGCTCCTTCTGTATCGCCTATTTTGCGGCGGCCGCTGCCACCGGCTCTTCCGCACGTTTCACTTCCGGAGAAGCCCAGCCATGATCGACAGCGTAGTTCCACCCCGCCCGCATGACGGCGACGTTCTTCTCAATCAATTCCTGCTTCTTCTTGAACTTCCGCTCGACGACGCTATCCAACGCCGCAGTACCGCCGGACACCACGAATCCCTTCCCGAGAAACCGATCCTTCACGGCTTGCTCCAAGCCGGCCATGTTCGTCAAACCGGTGATCGCTCCGATGCAACCCATGAGCGCCATGTTGGTGGCGAGATCCATACCGGCAACCTCGAGCGAGATCTTGGTCGCAGGGAAATAATAAAGCTTGGCACGACGCTCTTCCAACTCACGAGCCTGATCCTTGTGCAGTTTCATCGGGCCATCGTTGTTGATCAACGCGATACCATCTTCCTTCAAGCCGAAGTAGAACGGCATCGTATAGGATTTCCCATGCGTGATCACCTGAGGATGGAAAATGATAATGATATGCGGAAAGGTGATCTCTCCGATTTCATAAATCGGTTCGTCTGAGACCCGCACGTAGCTCTCAACCGGGGCCATCCGCTTTTCCGATCCGTAGAACGGCACAATCGTGCTTTCTCCGCCCGCATTGATCACCGCCGTGCTCAGAATGTGTGAGCCGGTAACCACGCCCTGGCCTCCCACGCCGGCCATGCGGATGTTAAATCGTTTCGCCATGCTCGATCCTCCTTGGGAAAATCCGCCTTATGCCTTGGGAAGGCTTTGAGCCTGCGCCGCCGGCTTTTGGAGAAACTCTTTGTAGCCGTACCGCTCAGTCAGATACTGCTTCGCTTCGTCGCTGATGTATTCCGTAAACTGATAGCGATCATTTTCGACGTTCTTGGCATCTTCCATGACCTTGTCAGTCGGAATGGCATATTCGATGTTGCAGGATGTATAGGCCTGAATGTAAGTCGAGCCGACCTCTCGTGCGATCAACACAGCCTTCTTAATCACGCTCTCAACCCGGCGAGGGTTGTTTGGCACGACTGAGGCCACGTAGGCGCATCCGGCAACCTTAGCCATCTGCAACATGTCCATCTTTTCGAACTTCTTCCCCAGGGGGGCCATCTTCAGAACCGCGCCTCGGTTCGTCATGCCACTCTCCTGGCCTCCGGTATTCCCGTAAACTTCATTGTCCAGCATAATGGTCGTGAAGCGTTCCTTGCGGAACCAGGAGTGCAAGACCTGCTGGAAACCGATATCCGCCGTGCCACCGTCCCCGGCCATCACCACCACATCCTTAGGCTTATCACCGAACCTCAGTCGCAAGCCGCGGGAGAGTCCGCTTGCCACACCGTTCTGGTCACCATAATTGCCGTACACAAAGGGAATTGCGGCCTGTGAAATTGCCAATCGCCCGCAACCGGCAGTGCCCACGGTAATCGTATCCTCAGGGTTGGGGAATGCGATCATTGCCAGGCGGATGAAGAGGGTCATGGCACAGCCGGCGCACATGGGGTGCTCTTCGAGCACTTCCTTGAAAGACCCCATCTGCGAAACCGAGACCTTCTTGCCGAATGGGCCATGCTCCACCATATCGCGATATTCTTTTGGCATGAACTTTTCAAAGCCATTTGAAAACTTGACGTAATCAAGGCTCATAAGGATTCCCTCCCTTTATTCGCTTCCGACCTTTTACACAATGGACGGTCAGTCGGACGCAGATTAATTCGACACCGGTTCTTCGTTTGGCTTCTGAATGCTGTTCCTGGTTCAGTGTGAGGATTGGTTTCATCTGGCCGCATTCCGCCGCCGAGTGTAACAAAGGGCGAAAAAACCTGTCAATCGGAAGGCCTACCCAGAACGCGACTAAGATTTACCATTCCTGCGTAACAGCAAGTCTATAAAAGGCTGTGAAAGTATTGCAACTTTGCAGAAGGCCCAACGCGAACGAAAGAAGGCCTAGCAGCACGGGGGACCGCTAGGCCGTTGGCCCTAAATGGGTTAACACAGCTCTCCAAGCAAAACTAATGTGGTGGAGAGGTACGCTATTCAGTTGCAGTTCAACCAAGAAGCAGGTAAACATGGTCGCTTACCACGCTTGGATGTAAGCTGAACTTATGCCGCTGCGCGTTATAGTGCCTGGTGAGGAACAAGGCGACCAGCATGTGGGGGGAGTCCATAAACGTCCCCCGATCCCCGACGGCTCACTGAAGGCGGAATGTCCGAAGTTCATGAGTCACGGCCCCTGCGGAGGGGTCCGTAAAGGTGGGTTCTGCGAGGTCTATCCGGATATGGCTTGCCCCTGGGTGACGCTCTACAACAAGCTCAACGAACTTGGCCAACTGGAATGGATGAAGCAGGTGTGATCACGCGCGCCGGGAGTGAAGGGTGAAGGGGAGAGCACCAAAACGCCGATCGATGAAGGCGACACGTCTGGGGTATAACGAGCGGCACGCGAAAAGCGGTATCACCGCTCCCTTGCCTGAGATCGAAACATTTCCCAATCAATACAAAGGCTACGAGATCACCATCGAAATCCCCGAGTACACTGCCATCTGCCCCAAAACCAATTTGCCCGACTTCGGAACCATTACCCTCAAGTACCAACCGGACAAACACTGCCTTGAGTTGAAAGCGCTCAAGATGTACATCCACGCCTACCGAAACGTCGGCATCTTTTATGAGAATGCCGTCAATCGCATTCTGCAGGACATCGTTAAGGCCTGTCGCCCGATATGGGCCACGGTGACCGGTGAATTCGCCGCCCGTGGCGGCCTCCGCAGCATCGTCGAAGCCACCTATCCTCCGACTAAGCGTCTCTCGTCCTAGGCCTGTTCCTCAGTCGGTCCCCCGTCTCGAACCGGCACCCTCTTAAGTCTCGCCCAAAATCCACCGACACCAGACCGTCGACGTGCGGCACCGGCACGGAGAATGGGCTTCCTCTGTACAACACGAACGCATCGCAAGCCGAAAAAAGGACGTCGCGTTGTTCAGGCACCCCATGCGATCGGGCCTCGTTCGGGCAGCCGCGACCTTTCTCCTGGCGCCGACAGCCATCGAACTCGTGCCGATCCGAACTGCCGAAGCCATCCCGGCCTTCGCAAGGAAATACGCCTTGAATTGTACGGCCTGCCATACGGCTCCCCCGCGGCTCAACGCCTATGGGGAGGCCAACCATACCGGCATCCGCCTGCGCGGCAATGTATTGCGACGCTACAACTTCTCGCGGCAGGACCCACCGGGCGCAGAGCCGGGTACGGTTCAAACCAAGAGCGAACTGGGATTCCCGGAAGCGTCCAGCCTCCTTCGTCAGATTCTCTTGAACCTGATCAGTAATGCCATCAAGTTCACACAGACAGGTGACGTGGCGGTCACCCTTGAGCAATGTTCCCGCAAGCCGTCTGAGGTCCACCTCAAGTTTCGTATTCGAGACACAGGAATCGGTATCTCTCAAGAGGCGCAGGCTCGTCTGTTTCAAGCCTTTTCTCAGGCTGACGGCTCGACGACGAGGCGGTTCGGCGGCACAGGCCTCGGCCTCGCGATCATCAAGCAACTGGCCCATCTCATGGAGGGAGAGGTCGGAGTGGAGAGCAGTCCCGGTCAGGGGTCTACTTTCTGGTTCACGGTTCGGCTCGCCACACAACTCATGGAGAGCAGCCGACTGCAAGGCATCCCCCTCGTGGCGCTCAGCTCCGTCGAGCAATCCCCGGTCGACAGTCCCACTGCGGCCATGGAAGACAACCTCACTCGATCGGAACGGTCCGTGGCATGAGCGACGGAACGGGGTGGCACCCATGGCCGTGATCGCAGACATCTGGCGGCGGATCCTTCGACGCCTCAGCGGTACCCCCTGCGACGACGAGCAGACGGAACATTTCCTGAACTCGGTCGTCGAGAACCTTCCCATCATGGTCTTCGTCAAAGAGGCTGAACAGTTGCGATTCACACGCTGGAACCGAGCGGCGGAGGAAGTCATGGGGCTCAGCCGAGGAGTCGTGCTGGGCAAGAACGACTACGACCTTTTTCCCGAAGACCAGGCGGAGGCCTTCACGAAGACGGATCGCGAGGTCCTTCGCCACGGGCAGTTCCACATCCTATCGGAGCCCATCCGGACGCCGCACCGAGGTCAGGGGCTGTTACGCACCAGGAAGTTGCCCATCTTCGATCGCCACGGACATCCTCGGTTCCTTTTGGGCATGGCGGAGGACATCACCAACCAACACCTGCAGGAGATGCATCTGCACGAAAGCGAGGCGCAATACCGGGAGCTGTTCGAATCGTCGCGCGACGCCATCATGATCCTCTCGCCCCCCGACTGGCGGTTTCAGGCTTGTAATCCGGCCACCGTGGCCATGTTCGGCGCACGCGACGCGCAGCACTTCACCTCGCTCGGCCCCTGGGACGTCTCGCCGACGGTCCAACCGGACGGCGTCGCCTCAGCAGTCAAGGCACCTCAGATGATCGAACGTGCCATGCGGGAGGGCTCGCACTTCTTCGAGTGGAGGCATCGAAAACTCGACGGCCCGGAATTTCCGGCTACGGTGCTCCTCACCCGTATCAGTTTGAAGGGTCAGCCCGCGCTCCAAGCGACGGTTCGCGATATCACCGAGCAGAAACGCGCCGAGGCCGAACTGCATGCCTCCCTGCTCTTTCAGAAGACCCTTCTCGACAATGCCGGCCACGCCATTATTTCCTGCAAGTCCGACGGACTCATCCAAACCTTCAATCCGGCGGCTGAAGCCCTGCTGGGCTATCGCGCGGAAGAGCTGATCGGGCAACAGTCTCCCGCCCTCTTCCATGAACGGGAAGAAGTCGTGGCCCGCGCCCGTCAGTTCTCTGAAGAATTGGGCACGACCATCGAGCCCGGCTTCGACGTCTTTATCGCGAAGTGCCGCTACAACCTCCCGAACGAACACGAGTGGACCTATATCCGTCGGGACGGATCACGCCTGACGGTGTTACTGAGCGTGACAGCCCTGCGCGAGCCGGACGGTCGCGTGACCGGCTACCTCGGCATCGCGTCGGACATTACGCCCTTGAAGCAGGCAGCCTGCGAATTGTTGAAGGCGAAAGAAGCCGCCGAAGCGGCCAATATTGCGAAGTCACAATTTCTCGCCAATATGAGCCATGAGATCCGCACTCCGATGAACGGAGTGCTCGACATGACGGAGTTGCTGCAAACGACCGCCCTCTCCCCCAAACAGCGGTCCCTGGTTGACACCGTTCACCGTTCCGGCATAGCGCTGCTGGAGGTCATCAACGACATCCTCGATTTCTCAAAGGTCGAAGCCGGCAAGCTCGAGCTGGAACGTGTGGAGTTTAAGCTGAGGCAAACGATCGAGGAAGCCGTCGAACTGTTCTCCGGACCGGCCGGACGGAAGGGATTGGAATTGACCTGCTTCGTTCCCGCGGACATCCCGGACGCGGTCATCGGCGACCCCTTACGTCTCCGCCAGATCGTCCTGAACCTCATCGGCAATGCCGTCAAATTCACGTCGCAAGGGGAGATCGCCGTGACGTTTCAACTTGTCGAGCGGCATGAGGCCACGGTCATCCTCCGGGGCGAGGTGCGCGATACAGGAGTCGGGATTCCAGAGACAGCCCAGGCTCGACTCTTTACCGCCTTTACGCAGGCGGATGGATCGACCACCCGCCGATTCGGGGGAACCGGTCTGGGACTGGCGATCGTGAAGCAGCTGGTTCACTTGATGGGCGGCGAGGTCGGGCTGGTCAGCAGGCCCGACCAAGGAACAACATTCTGGTTCACCGTCACGATGGGGCTTGCCGGCGGCACCGCCCTCCCGCATGTGAATGAACGCAGCCTCGGGGACCGCCATATCTTGATCGTGGATGATAACCCCACGAACCTCCAGATCCTCGAGAACCACCTGCACAACTGTGGTGTCGGCGTCACTTCGGCCGGTTCAGCGCAAGAGGCGCTGGAACGGTTGAACGGCCTCCGGGGGAGAGGCCGTTCAATCGACATGGCCATTGTGGACCTTCAGATGCCGGATCAGGGCGGGATCGACCTGGCGCGTACCATTCGGCAAGATCCAGCCTGGCGCGCGCTGTTGCTGGTCGCCTTGAGTTCGATCGACCATTTCACCGACGACAAACACGACCGCCACCGCCTCTTCGATGGCTGGCTGCGCAAGCCGGTCCGCTCATCCCTGCTCATCGACTGCCTGACACAGTTGTTCAGCCGACGCCTTGAGACGAACCCGGAGCCGCCGGTCAAGGCGTCCTCTCCACCCCGGCGATTCGACGTCCATGTCCTCCTGGTCGAAGACAACCCCGTCAACCGTCAGGTGGCCTCCAACATGCTGGAACTGCTGGGCTGCACCGTCACGAATGCCGAACATGGCCGGCTTGCCGTGGAAGCGGCGGCGGCTCGGAGGTTCGATGTAATCCTCATGGATTGTCAGATGCCTGAGATGGATGGCTTTACCGCCACCGGCCTGATTCGAGAACGGGAACAGTCCACCGCGCCGTCGTCCCGCGTGCCCATCATTGCCCTGACCGCCAATGCGCTGGAAGGAGACCGCGCCCATTGCCTGGCAGTGGGCATGGACGATTACCTGTCCAAACCCTTCACTCTCCCCCAGCTCCGGAACGTCCTTGCCAAATGGTGTGTTCCTGGGAGCACCCCATCCGATGCACCGCCGCCTGCGGCTTCGAACACGACAACTCCTCACGTCCTGGATCAGAGCGCCTGGCAAGACATTCTCGCTCTGCAACGGCCTGGGAGCCCTCGCAACTGCGGCCGGTTGCGCCAAGTTGGAAACACTGGGACGAGAAGCCCATCTGGAGACGGCGCCCGCTCTTGTGCAGGAGCTGGTCCTTGGGCATCAGTCCACCTGCCAGGCGATCGAAATGGAACTCCGCGCACGCACCGGCCACTAATTCCTTGCCTCCGCCCATCCTGCAGGGTACCCTGGGCCCCATGGCCACCTATGCCATCGGCGACCTCCAGGGTTGTTACCATTCTCTGCGGGCCTTGACCGACCTCATCGGCTTCATCCCAACGAGAGATCGCCTCTGGTTCGTCGGCGACTTGGTCAATCGAGGACCTGATTCGCTGGAAGTCTTGCGTTATATCAAGGGCCTCGGTCAATCCGCTGTGGCTGTATTGGGTAATCACGATCTGTTTCTCCTGGCCGTTGCATCCGGGGCGGCCAGTCTCCGTCCGAAGGACACCCTTTCCCAAGTCCTTGAGGCACCGGATCGCGATGATCTCATGGTCTGGTTGCAGCAACGCCCGCTGCTCCATCACGAGGGAGAATATGTGCTCGTCCATGCGGGACTGCTCCCGCAATGGACCGTCGAGGAAGCCAGACAACTGGCGGATGAAGCCACGGCGGCGCTGCGCGGCGAACGCTGTGATTCGCTCCTTCGAGCCTTGCACCCGAGCGGACACCTGCAATGGGATCCGAGCCTGACTGGTCCCGTCCGTGTTGCCGCTATCGCCAAGGCCCTGACCAGGCTCCGCACCTGCTCGGATCACGGCATCATGGAATCGACCTTTTCTGGCCCTCCGGAACTGACACCGGCCGGCTACCATCCGTGGTTCCAAATCGCGTCCCGGCGCCATGATGGATGCACCGTAGTCTGCGGCCACTGGGCTGCCCTCGGCCTACGAATCCAGACGAACCTCTTGGCCCTCGACAGCGGCTGTGTATATGGCCGACAGCTGACCGCCGTCCGTCTGGAAGACCGACAGGTGTTTCAAGTCGCGAGTGTCGAGACCCGCAGCCGTGAGTGATCCTGAGGACGCTTAGTGGTAGCTTTCGGTGTCGGAGGGGAACTTTCCTTGCTCCACCTCTTCTTTGTATCGCCGAAGGGCCTGCAGGGCCTCCGCCTTGAGGTGGGCATAGGGTTTAACGAATTTCGGGACGAACTCGTCGAAGAGACCGAGCAAGTCATATAACACGAGGACCTGCCCGTCGCAGTGGGGACCGGCGCCGATGCCGATCGTGGGAATGGTGAGGGCCTCGGTCAGAGTCTTGGCCAACTCGACGGGAATCGCTTCCAGGACGATTCCGAACGCTCCCGCCGCCTCCAGGGCCTGAGCATCTTCAAGCAACTGCCGAGCACGATCATCGCCCTTGCCCTGGACTCGGTATCCGCCATACTGATGGACGGACTGCGGCGTCATGCCTAGATGCCCCATGACCGGAATGCCGACCTTCGTCATCGCCGTCACGCGATCCACGACGGTCGCCCCGCCTTCCAGCTTCACGGCCGTCGCCCCCGCCTGGAGAAAGCGACCGGCGTTACGAAGGGCATCGTCGAGACTTGCCTGATAGGACATGAAGGGCATGTCACCAATGACCAAGGCCCGCTGCGCCGCTCCCGCGACGAGTTTGGTGTGATAGAGCATGTCCTCCATCGTCACGCCGAGCGTATTGGCCTGACCCTGCACCACGATGCCGAGGGAATCCCCCACCAAGATCGTCTCGATGCCGGCCTGCTCCACAATCCGGGCAAAGAGTGCATCATAGGCCGTGACGACGGTGATCTTTCGTTTCTCCCGTTTGCATGTGAGCAACTCGGGAATCGTCATCACCCCAACTCCGCCTTGGCCAGGATCTCCGGCAACCGATCGGTCGCCTTGATGGCCATGATATGGACTCCGTCGCAGAAGGACCGGACGGCCTTGATGGTTCGCACGGCAATCTCGACACCGGCATCCAATGCATGTTTGTCTCCCGCGGCACGCAACTCGTCGATCATCGTCTGGGGCACACACACGCCCGGAATGTTGGCGTTCATGAATTCCGCCATCTTAGCGTTCCGCAGGAGGAGGATTCCGGCGAGCACCTTGACCTTAAAGGGGCGCACCGCCTCCATAAAGGTTTTGAATTGGTCCGGTTGATAGATCGCTTGCGTCTGGAAGAACTCCGCCCCCGCCCGGACCTTCACTTCGAACTTCACCAGCATCGGCCCGACCGGATCGGCTTCGGGCGTGACAGCGCCCCCGATCGTGAAGGCGGTGGCTCCATCCAGCTTGTTGCCCGCGTAATCCCGGCCTTGATTCAAGCCCTGCACCAGCTGCATGACTTGCACGGAATCGAGATCGTAGACCGGCTTGGCCTCCTTATGGTCGCCGACCGTCGGATAGTCACCGGTCAAGCAGAGGATGTTGCGGATCCCAAGAATGTGCGCCCCCATCAGGTCGGACTGCATGGCAATGCGATTGCGGTCCCGGCAGGTCAACTGCATGACCGGGTCATGTCCCATCTCATACAGGACGCGGCAGACCGGCATGGACCCGGCCCGCACGATCGCCGCGGTATTGTCGGTGACGTTCACGCCGTGGACGCGGCCGAGCAGTGCCTTGGCGCTCTCGACCACATGCGTCAGGTTTGTGCCCTTCGGCGGATTATATTCCACCGTTACGGCAAACTGCCCCTGCGCCAAGACGTCTTTCAGGCGACGCGGCTCTCGATTCATCCGGTTCTCCTATTGCATTCCTGCCATTCTCTTAGCAGATTCCACCGTGTTGTCGAGCAACATCGCAATCGTCATCGGGCCGACGCCGCCTGGTACGGGACTGATCCATCCCGCCTTCTGGCTGACTCCCTCGAAGTCCACATCGCCGACCACCTTCCCGTCCGGCAGGCGATTGGTGCCGACATCGATCACCAGGGCGCCCTCCCGGACCATGTCCGCCGTGACGAACTTCGGTTTGCCGATGGCCACGAGCAAGAGCTCCGCCTCCCGGCAGACCGCCGCCAGATCCTTGGTCTTGGAGTGGCAGATCGTGACGGTGGCATTACGATGGAGCAGCATCAGTGCAAGCGGTTTGCCGACGATGTTGCTGCGTCCCAACACGACGGCCCGCTTGCCTTCGATCGACACCCCGGTGGACTCGATCATCTTGATGACACCCTTGGGTGTGCAGGCCTCGAAAATCGGGCTGCCTTCGACCAACCGACCGAAGTTGTAGGGGTGAAATCCATCGGCATCCTTCTGCGCCGAGACGGCGTCGAGAATCACCTTGCTGTCGATGTGTTTCGGAAGCGGCAGCTGGACGAGAATCCCGTGGATCTTGGGATCGGCATTCTTTTGCGAAATCAGCGCCAACAGATCCGACTGACTCGTATTGGCGGGGAGCTTGGAATCGTCGATATAGATCCCGGCCGCATCACAGGCCTTCTGTTTGCTCTTCACGTATAGATGCGACGCAGGGTCATCTCCCACCAAGATGGTCGCCAACCCCGGTTTCATGCCCGTCTTGGCCAACACGGCCGCCGACTCCCGAGCCAACCGTTCACGAACTTGTTGCGCCAACGCTTTTCCGTCGATGATTCGAGCTGCCACAATATCCTCCCTGGCCTGACAAATGGCGAAAAGTGACGGCACCATAGCAGGCAATTTTTCATCAAGTCAACGCTGGATGGCCGCGACCCTACGCCGGCTTGTGCCGTTCCTTGACAGTCTTCGGGCCCCTTGGCTACCATGCAGTCACACAATCCTCGGATCATACCTCCATTGATGATTTCCAACCGGCGCCTCACACAAGTTTTGCAAGCGGCAGCTGTCCACCTTCGTCTCGGTATCAGGCTGTCGGCCGCGCTCGTCTTGACCGCGGCCTTGCATGGAACCCCAGCCTGGGCCCTGCAGGTCAGCGGCTTGGAATCTCCACATAGCTTTTTGGCCGACCCCGCCTCCAATTCATATTTCATTTCCAACATCAACGGAGAGCCGGAGGCCCGCGACAACAACGGCTTCATCACCAAACTGAGCGACGACGGCCGCATCACCGCCTTCAAGTTCATCGAGGGCGGGCGCGGCGATGTCACCTTGCACGCTCCCAAGGGCATGACGGTAGTGGATCAGGTCTTGTACGTCGCGGACTTGGATACGCTCCGCGCCTTCGACAAGACGACCGGCAAACCCCTCGCCGCGTTACGGCTCCCCGCTGCCGCGACAGCCGGCCAGCCCCAATCGCTGGTGGACGTGGCCTCGGACGGCCAAGGGCACCTGTACCTCGCCGATCAGCTCGGCAACGCCATTTATCGGGCGGACCTCACACCGACCCTGACCATCTCGACCTATGTGTCGGGCTCCCATTTGGCCGGCCCGTCCGGCGTCGCCGTCAACCCGAAGACCGGACATCTCGCCGTCGTCAGTTGGAATACGGGAAAGATTTTCGACATCACGCCGGAGGGGGCCCTGACGGAACTGGTGTCCAACGGGTTTTTCACGGCCCGATTCCAGAACCTGAGCGGCGTAGATTTCGATCGCTGGGGCAGCATGTATGTCTCCGACGCCACGAAAGGGAAGATCTGGCGAATGACCCCGAACCACAAGTTCCAAGTCATCGCGGAGTACCTTCCGTCGCCCTCGGACCTCGGCATCGACCGCGTCAACCACCTCATCCTGGTTCCCTACCAGGATTCGAACGCCGCCGAAGTCAACGGGCTGGAAAGCCCGACCGCGTCCTCCGGCGAGCGAACCAAACGCACCTTGGCGGACTATGGGTTTGTCGAGCCGCTGAAAGCCGACAAAGAGGGACCACCGCGCAAATGAGCCAGTGCCTCTATTGTCATCAGCATAAAGGGAAACGTGCGTGCCCGGCGCTCAGCGGGTTGATTTGTAGCCCCTGTTGCGGCGAACACCGTCTGACCCGAATCTCCTGTCCTCCTGATTGCACCTATCTGGACAGCGGCAGCGAATACCAGCAAAAACGTCTCGGCGAACAGTTCGCCCCGGTCCGGCGCGAACTCTATCGTCAGCTCACGGTTGCCGGCGGCGAGAAAGCCGCCGCGCTCTTCAACCTGATCGAAGTGGTCACCTTCGGGTATTTCCATGACCGGCGTGACGGACAGGATGCCGAAGTCATCGCGGCCATCCAGGCGTTGCGACGTACCTTGAGCCCGTTGCACGTCCCCTCTGCGCCCATGCCGGTCTTTGCCGAGCGGCTCAAGAAGGAATACGACACCTTCGCCAAGCAACAGCCCCAGCAGATCGCCGATTCCGGCACCGCTCCAGACATGTTGGACCGCGCCTTGGCCATCATCACGGAGTTTTCCGGTCAGGACTTCCAGTCCCGGCGGTTCTTGCATGGCTTGATCGGCTATGTGAAGACCTTCCATCCGGAAATCGCCGAACATCTGGCCAAGCAGCAGGAAGGCGGGAGGATTGTCCTGCCAGGACAACTGCCCCCCATGCCACAAGAGCCGTCCCACATCCACGGCCCCGGCTGCCAACACCATCACCACTAATCCGCTCCCTCACGCCCAACGTCCTTCAGTCCCTCTCCCATTCTACCGATACAGCGTTGGAGGGCTTCGTGGCCCATCCTGTTCTATCTGACGCCATCGGACCAGCTCAATCGAAAGACATGTCAGGCTGACGCGTGATCGCCCCGCATGCTCGGCGCCGACGGATGCGATGCACCGCGACGGGCCCTCTCTTGACCGCGCAGCGATGTGACGGTTCGACACCATCACAGGAGGCCTCATGAAACTTGTTACCGCCTGTCTCTCGTCGAGCGCTCAGTGGGATGGGAGTTCGTTTTCCGCACTCGACTCCCCTCAAACCCTGTTGTTGTTGTTCGGCGCTTCAGATTTGATTGATCAACCGGACACCATCCGGAACGTGCTGGCCGCCTGTCCCCAGAGTCAGGTCATCGGCTGCTCGACCAGCGGGGAAATCCATGGGACGCACATCATCGACAACCATCTGGTGGCTGCAGCCGTACGATTCGAGCACTCGCAGCTCAGGACTGCCCGGGCAACTGTCTCCGGCCCTGCAGAGTCCTATGCGGCCGGTTCGGCTGTCGCCGCCCAACTCCAAGGCCCGTCGCTGAAGGCCGTCTTCGTCCTCTCCGACGGGCTCTCGGTCAATGGGAGCGAACTCGTCAAGGGGATGAACGACGTGCTGAAGGGATCGGCCGTCATCACCGGAGGCCTCGCCGGCGATGGAGCCCGATTCAAGCGCACCTGGGTCATCATGGATCGGACGCCGCAGAGCGGCTACGTCACCGCCGTCGGCTTTTACGGCGATCGGCTCACAGTCGGCCATGGCTCCAAGGGCGGGTGGGACAAGTTCGGGCCGGAGCGGCGGGTGACGAAATCAGCCGGCAACGTGCTGTACGAGCTGGATGGACGTCCTGCGCTCGAGCTGTACAAGGAATATTTGGCCGAGCGCGCCGCCGGACTCCCGGCGACCGCCCTCTTGTTCCCCCTCGCCCTGCGGGCCGCGAAGGACGACGAGAAGAGCCTGGTCCGCACAGTCCTGGGCGTTGATGAAGCCACCCACTCGTTGACCTTCGCCGGCGACATTCCACAAGGGGCGCTGGCGCAGTTGATGCGTGCCAATTTCGACCGTTTGGTGGCAGGCGCCTCCGAGGCGGCCTCGCTGACCCACCGGAGCCAGACCAGCCCCTACGCTTCGGGCCCGACTCTGGCCGTTGCGATCAGCTGTGTCGGTCGGCGGCTGGTGCTGGGAGAGCGAACCGAAGAGGAAACGGAAGCCGCCTTGGACATGCTTCCTCAAGGCAGTCAACAGATCGGCTTCTACTCATACGGAGAAATCTCCCCCTACAGCGGCGGGCCCTGCGATCTCCATAACCAGACCATGACTCTGACGACGTTGGCCGAAGCCTGACCTCCCATGCATCACCTCCTCACGCGGCAGTTAAAGCGGATCGGCCTGCTGTCTGATACGATCCCCTCTTCCCTCGAGGCCTGGCAGAAATTTCTTGAACGGGTCAGCCAGAGTTACGTGGAATCGGATCAGGGGTATGAGCTGCTCGAGCGCTCCCTGGCGCTCTCCTCGCAGGAAATGCAGGCGCTGAACGAACAGTTGCGCCGCACCTCCGAGACCCAGCTGGCCGACGAACGGGATAAGCTCCACACCGTCATCCGCTCCGTGGGGGATGGACTCTGCGTGGTCGATCAGAACTGGAAAATCCAACTTCTGAACCCGGAGGGCCAACGGCTCTGGGCCGTACGTGAAGAAGAAGTCGTGGGTCGCTCACTCGACCACATCATCACCCTGACCTCGCAACAGGACGGTCGAGAGCACAACGTCATGGATGCGATTTTTCAGGAAACCACAGCGGGTCGAGCCGTGCGCAGCGACGACGGCCAGCTCACCACCACGACCGGGCGCTCCTTTCCCGTGTCCTA
>WBZY01000129.1_pt1 | contig 75421 bp, 66 predicted proteins | sample 5204191 | NCBI WGS metagenome assembly WBZY01 (sample SAMN12344363, study PRJNA552823) | activated sludge metagenome | biome: Activated sludge suspended growth; feature: Anammox Sidestream; material: Wastewater; isolation source: activated sludge from anammox sidestream of wastewater treatment... | reverse complement strand
GGGAAGCGGTTCGATATGTACAACGATACCGTGCTGGGCTTCAACAAGTCGGGCAAGGAAGTGGCCCGCATCCAGGTCGAAGAGCCGATCTACATTCGGCCGGCCGAGCGCGTCAACTGGCTGTAAGACGCACGCTGAGGAGAGAGGAATCCCCTCTCTCCTCAGTAGGATGACAGCACAAAGAGGCAGGAGGCTCGAAAGAACCTCCTGCCTCTGTCTTTTCTCCACTATCTGGAAACAGTCCCCTGCAAATACGTCCCCTGCGAAGCCTTGACAGAATCGAAGGAGCAAGGTATTCTAGATTCGAGTTGAGAACGCTTATCAGTATCGACAGAAATCGGTTGGTCCCGGCTAGTCCAGCTAAGTCAGCAGGAGATACCAAACATGTATGTCTGCTTGTGTAAAGGCTTGACGGAATCGGATGTGCGAGCGGCTGGGCGTCAGGGGTTCCTGACGAGGCGGCAGTTAATTGCGGAGTTCGGCCTACGCGAGAATGGGTGCTGCGGACGTTGTGCGCGAAATATTCATGAACTGGTGACTTTGGCTAAGAGCCAACTCGATAGTGTCTGTCCAGATCCGATTTCCTCTTAGCTCACTCCTTTCTCATCGACCACATCACCTCGGACCACAGCCTCCCCTCCGTTAGCGAACAACGGATCGCGTCTGACCTTGCCCGAATCCATGGGCGACGGCCAGTGTCACTTCGGCGACTCGCTGCCCCAAACTGCGCCCTCCGGCGAGTTCATTTTCATCAAGACCAGGGCTTTCCCCTTCGGTCGTGGCAGATGCACCGAAAGCCCCTCCCCCGCTCACCACGATCATATAATTCCCCAGCATCGCTGCCAGCATCGACAGCAGGGTCAACTCTTTTCCGCTCGAGATTTGGCCACCAGTGACAAAAGCAGCGCCCACTTTGTTCTTGAGTTTGAACTCTGGAAACACACCAAACTTAAATTGCCAGTCATCGATAAAGGCCTTGACCTCACCGGCCATATTTGACCAGTAAACCGGCGATCCCAACACAATCGCGTCCGCGGAAAACAATTCTTCCGCGGTCACCTGTCGCACATGTTTCACGGTCGCCCGAGTATTGGGCACCATGACCACTCCTTCAGCCACCGCTTTCGCCATACGCTCGGTATGCCCAGTGAGTGAGTGATAGGCCACCAAAACCTGAATCACCTGTTGGTCGTCTCTCGCCTGCCCCGAAGTAGCAGGAAGTAAGAGGCCTCCCACCAACAATACAAGCATCAGCCATAACCTGATCATCATAGCCTCCGTGACAACAGGAGAAGGGAGATATGGGAGGGGAGGATCGCACCCCAGGCAAGACCGTATGGATCAACGTATGTAGGCACCGCGGAGGGAACCGTCGGAACCCCGGCGATCTAGAAAACTGTTACCGACGAATCGTTTCCTCATCCAAGTGCTCTTCGACCGACACTTGGGTTAGGGTTCCTCGATAGTCGCACTTATGACAACGAATCCGGAACTCCTCGATCCATTTTTCCTGCACATAGGATTGACGGCATTTGGGGCAGACAAAGACGCCCTTCATATACAGGACTCGACGCTTTTCTTTCATGAGTTTCCTCCCTCCAGTACCGATGCCTCGTGAGGATGGCATAGGGGCCGCAGAAATTTCAAGAACATCTGCATGGCCAATGCTTGTCTCCACGCCGCTTGACGGTGCATGTCCAGCCCGATAGGATGCGCCCCATGTTCCAACCATCCTGGTCCTCCCTGACCATCCGCGCACTGGTCACTGGCTTCGTCGGTTTATTGGCCATGAGCGCTCCCCTCATCGGTGCCGACCATTCTCCTGAAACCCTTATTGCGGTCAAGACCCCGAACGGCGCAGTCATTCAGGCCGAACTCGCCGATACGGCGCTGAAACGAGCCCAGGGGCTCATGTTCCGTGAGCAGCTTGCAGATGACCGAGGCATGCTCTTTATCTTTGGGGACGCCCAACCTTGGATATTCTGGATGAAGAACACCAAAATTCCCCTCGATATCATCTGGATGGATGCCAAGAAAACCATCATTCACATCGAGCGGAACGTCCCCATCTGCACGCGGCAGGACGACGGCTGCCCGCAATACCATTCCGACGAGGGGGCGTTATATGTCCTGGAACTCGGCGGGGGACGTGCGAAGGCCCTTCAGCTTGAGCGCGGCATGCGACTCAGCTTCAAGCAGCCGTAACAAGACGGGCCCTACGGTAGCGGCGCCCGCTTCTTTCCCCAGAAGAACGTTTGAATCCGTTCAATCAACGAACGTGTGTGCGTAGCGGCCGACAATGAGGCCGCCTCCTGCGAAAGCTGAGCCTTCGCGGACATCGTCACGGCTTGGCGGCGAGCGACGATTTCTCCGATGCGGTCGAGCAAACGGTGGTCTGCTTCAACCACTCGCATCAACGCCGCCTTTCCCACCGCAATTACCTCGAGTCCAGTGGTCGCCGCCACCGTCGCGGACCTCGGTTCCCCGGTGAGCAAAGACATTTCGCCGAAAAACTGTCCAGCACCGATGGTCGCAACCGTTTTGCTCAACCGTTCCGTCTCTACACGTACATCCGCTTGTCCTGCCACCACGACATAAAGCACATCGCCCGCCTCACCCTGGCGGACGACTCGCTCTCCGGGAAGGTACGTTTCCTTCCGAGATCCCTGGGCCAGGAGGGATAACTGCTTCGGGTCCAGCATGGCAAGGAAGTCGACTCCGGTCAGTTGTTGCACGATACGCTCGAGAGACTCCTCGGGGGGCTCCGATTCCGGCGCAACCATCTGATGCACGACGCGCTGTGGGAACGGAATCTCGATTCCTCTTCGCGAAAACACATGCCAGATGTACGTCCGCACCCGACTCTCGATGACCGGGTATTGGCCGTAATCAAGGATGGGAAACTTGATGCGATACTGAATCCCTGATTCGTTAAAGGCCGTGACCATGGCAATGGGCCTGGGCTCGGTCGCCACTCCCGGCACAGACGAAGCTGCCTCTTCCAGTACGGCACAGACCAGTTCAGGAGTTGCTCGATACGCGGCCTCGACATAGACAGAGCGGAGATGCAACTGAGAAGGCCTGGAGAAATTAGTGACACCGTTCTGAATCACCAAATCGTTGGGTAAGCAGACAACGTCCTGCGTACGGGTGAGCAACGTCACGTGCTCCATGCCGATATGCGTGACGATTCCTTCTCGATCGGCGACCGCAATCCAATCCCCCACCTTCACGATCTTCCCCAATTCGATACCGGAGAAAAATCGCGTCAACGTATCCTTGAGCGCCACTCCAACCATAGCCGCCGCCACAGTGGGGAGGGCCACCAAGGCCACTAGATTGACCCCCATGACTAACCAGAGGATCAACACCCCTGCGGCGACTACTTCGGCGCCGATCAACAAATGTCGAACAACATCCGGGATGTACCGCTTCCCCCGCTCAATGAGCCACTCGCCGATGATGACGGCATCGAGAACCGTAAAAATGAAGAAAGAGGCTCCCAACCAGGCAAGCACCTCCAGGGCGGATCGGAAGAGAGGAGGGAATGATTCAACCGCTTCGCTCTGCGTCACCGTTGCGACCATGAGCAGGAGCAGCGCCGCGATGCCGCCGGCATAAAAGGGAAGGGAAGGAAGGGGGCGACCGCGGCGAAGTATCAGCGCCGATAGGCCGGCCAAGATGATGGCCACCGCGACAAGCCCTGCGACCGCCATCCAGACACTCATGTCGTTGTCACCTGCCGCGGTTGCATGCCGAATGCATTCAACCTTTTAATCAGGATCGCTCCTGCCACGACCTCACCCGCCGAGCCGTGATCACGCCGTCCACCCGCTCGATCGTTTTTAAGACCCGGGCCAGGTGGGTGGTATCCGCTACCTCCACGACGAAATCCAACATGGCCTTGCGATCCTCGCGCGTCGTAATTTCCGCGCGGCTGATGTTGGCCTGACACTCCGAAATCGCCGTAGAGACATGGGCCAGCACCCCGGTTTTATCGACGGCGATCACCGAGATCTTCACGGCATGGGTGCTGGGCGTAGATTGATCCCACTCCACTTCGACCAACCGATTCTTGTCGTAATCCAGGGCTTCGAGATTGGGACAGTCCACAGTGTGGATCGTCAAGCCGCGCCCCCGCGTGATATAGCCCAGAATACGGTCACCCGGCACCGGGTTGCAGCAACGAGACAATTGCATCAGCAGGTCCCGAGCCCCTTTGACGAGCACAGCCTTTTCGTCCACGCGTCCAGTGGAGACTTTGGGAGCAGCAGGCACCTCGGGAATCGCGACCTGGCCCTCGTCGATAGGAGGAGGTGCGAGCTTGCTGAGGATCTGAGACGTTGAGATGTGGCCGAAACCCACGGCCGCAGCCAACTCATCTGCCGTTTCGTAGCCGACCTGTTTCGCCACAGCCAACAGCTGTTCCGAGCGCAGCATCTGGGCCGGCGCCAACCCGTGCCGTCGGAATTCGGCCTCCAACAGGCGCTTGCCAATCTCGATGCTCCGAGATTGTTCCTCCGCCTTGATCCAGTGTTTGATTTTCGTTTTGGCCCGGGAGGTGCGCACGAATTTCAACCAATCGCGATGCGGCGTCTGGTTGGCAGCGGTCAGAATTTCCACCATGTCGCCGCTCTCCAACGTGTGCTTGAGCGGCACAATCTTGCCGTTGACCTTGGCGCCGACACAGTGATCCCCAATTTCCGTATGAATCGAATAGGCAAAGTCGACGGGTGTGGAGCCCTTGGGGAGTTCCTTGACCATCCCCTGCGGGGTGAAGACATACACCACATCGTGGAACAGATCCAGTTTGACGGAATCCATGAACTGCCGGTTGTCGGGCAAGTCTTGATGCCATTCGACGAATTGTCGGAGCCAACTGAAAACCTTGCCGTCTTTCTCATCGATGCGGCCCTGCTCCTTGTATTTCCAATGCGCGGCAATCCCCTGCTCCGACACGCGGTGCATCTCTTCCGTGCGAATCTGAAATTCCACGTGCTCACCCTTGGGGCCGACCACCGTCGTATGCAGCGACTGGTACATGTTGGATTTCGGAATGGCGATGTAATCCTTGAAGCGGCCGGGCAGCGGCCGCCACAAGGAATGGATCACCCCTAGCAGGGCATAGCAGTTCATTTTGGTATCGGTGATAATGCGCAGGGCCGCCAGGTCGTAGACCTCTTCAAAGGAAATCGACTGTTTCTCCATCTTTTGGTAGATACCATAGAGATGCTTCGGTCGTCCTGAGACCTCTCCCTGCAATCCCGCCTCCGCAATGGCGTTCTTGACGAGATCAATGACTTCAAGAATGTATTGTTGTCGGTCCTCATCCCGCTTCGCCACACAGACCCGCAAGGATTCGTATACATCCGGCTTGAGATGTTTGAGACAGAGATCTTCGAGTTCGTTCTTGATCCAGCCGATGCCAAGACGATTCGCTAACGGCGCATAGATCTCCAGCGTCTCTTGTGCAATCTCTTGCCGTTTACGTTCGCTGAGGTACTCCAGCGTGCGCATATTGTGCAGCCGATCGGCGAGTTTGATGAGCACGACACGGATGTCGTCCGCCATCGACAACACCATCTTGCGGAAATTCTCGGCCTGTTTTTCCTCATAATTGCGGAAGGTGATCTTGCCGATCTTCGTCACCCCGTCGACCAGGTGCACGACGTCCTTCCCGAACCGTTGCTCCAATTCATGGGGGGTCGCCAAGGTATCTTCGAGGGTATCGTGCAGTAATCCCGCCACGATGGCGGTCACGTCGGTCTTGAGATGGGTCAGCAACCCGGCCACGGCAAGCGGGTGACGCAGGTAGGGCTCGCCGGATCGGCGCGTCTGCCCTTCATGGGCCTTGGCAGAGAAATCATACGCGCGCCGAACGAGATCGAGATCCGCTTCGATGTTGTAGCTCTTCACCCGCTCGATGAGTTGACCAAGCTCTGTAACCGTTTCGTGCGGCATGTTATGCCACCTCTCCGCTCATCCGCAGAGCCTTGATCCGCAACTGAACCCGATCATATCCATTCCAATGGTTGCGCTCCGGGCTAAACGCCAAGTCGATCGGTCGGCCGGCCCTGAGTCCAAGCCCTTCGAAGGACCCCATACGAAACCCGATGCTGTCGAAAATGAAGGATCGCCCCTGTCGAACGCGGAGCTTGAGGTGCTTTTCACCGACGACCCTCGCCTCCACCACATCCAGCCCGCGCACGGCAAGGGTCGGCTCTGGATTTCCCGCCCCAAAGGGGTGCAACGACTCTAATTCCTGGATCAACGTGAAATTCACATCCGCCAGGTTGACTTCCGCATCCACATGCAGAGTCGGTTGAACGCGAGTTCCATTCGCCCAGGTTTCGGCCACCTCACAGAATCGTCGACGAAATGCCTCCAACTGAGATTCCCGAATCGTGAGCCCCGCCGCACTCGGATGCCCGCCGTAAGCCTCTAGAAAATCTCGACAGTTGGTGAGGCCTTGATATAGGTCGAAGCCGTCGACCGTCCGTGCCGATCCTTTCCCAAGCCCTTCTGCATCCACCGCTATCACCACAGTCGGCCGATGAAAGCGCTCGACCAACCTGGCGGCGACGATTCCGACCACACCTAAGTGCCAGTCTCGCGAGCCCACGACAATCGCCGCATCCGGCTCGGCCTGCGCCAATCGTGCTGCAGCTTCACTACTGATCGCCTCCTCGATCTCCTGACGACGCCGGTTGAACTGCTCTAACTGTTCGGCGATGGACCTCGCCTCCAAGTCCGATTCCGTCGTCAGGAGGCGTACACAAGCCATCGCGTGGTCCAACCTGCCGGCGGCATTCAAGCGAGGCCCGAGGCGAAAGGCGATGGTATCGCTCGTGCAATCTTTCGCAATTCCCGCCACCTGCTTCAGCGCACGGAGACCGCACCGGGCACCGCGTGAAATCTGCGTCAATCCTTCCCGCACCAGCACACGATTCTCATCCTGCAGCGGGACGATATCGGCCACCGTCGCCAGCGCCACAAGGTCGAGACAGGAAGCGGCATCGACATCCCCCGATCCGTAGCGTCGCTCATATGCCAACACGACTTTATACGCCAACCCGGCCGAGCACAGCCCCTTGAAGGGATAGGAAGCGTCCTGTCGATGGGGGTTGAGAACAGCCAGGGCGGCCGGCATCCTGTCATCGGTCTGGTGGTGATCGGTCACTACGACATCCATCCCGAGTTGCCGAGCCACATCAATTTCACGGTGGGAGGTGGTGCCGCAATCCGACGTCACCAAGAGTGTCACCCCCTCCTGAGCCAAGCGCCTGACGGCCCCCTCATTCAGGCCGTACCCTTCGCGTAGACGATGGGGAATGTAGGCACAAGCAGTACCCCCTAAACCCTTATAGAACGAGAGATACAGACTCGTGGCCGAGACGCCATCGACGTCGTAGTCACCGTAAAAACAGACGCGCTCCTGCCGAGAGAGGGCCAGGTGCAGCCGCTCCACGGCATGCTCCATGTCGGGAAGAAGGAATGGGTCGTGCAGCCCGCCGTGATCGATCGAGAGCCACTGATTAGCCTCTGCAGTCGACTTAATTCCGCGTGCCAACAACACGGACGCGGTCACCGGCGAGATCGATAGGCCTCTCGACAACCTGTCCTGCAAGGCCGGATCGGGCTGCTGGAAGACCCACAGTTTTTCCTGCTTCGCCATGCGTCTCGTATCGAAATAGGCGGAAGTGGCTGAGAAGTAAGGGGAATGTTATCGGCTCGTCCCAGCTTTGTCAAACAGGGGAGGACTGCGTCTCACGTCAGCCTGGACGAAGAGGCAGACCGGCTCTGAGCGGAGAAGAGGACCGTCCGGCATGAACGACACAGAGGCACAGGCGACAGGGGAGGGGCGTTATTCCCCTCCCTTTTGTACGTAGTTCTTCACGAACTCTTCAGCATTTTTCTCGAGTACATCATCAATTTCATCGACAAGTTTATCGATATCTTCTTTCAACTTCTTGCCGGATTCGACGACCTTCGGATTCGGTTTAACCTCATCCTTGGAATGGGACTCTTTCCTGGTTTCCGGTCTCCTCTCTTGTTTCTCCATCGGAGCACCTCCAGCCTCTCAGGAATTGTTCCAACCCATAACCTCTAGCCACCTTACTCCAGGGTCGTCGAAGCCGTCAAGCCGAAGGCCCCCTGCGCAAAGAACAGACCGACGCACACTTCAACGGGCGATTAAGGAAACAATCAACAACGCGACGATGTTGATCACCTTGATCATAGGATTCACGGCTGGACCCGCCGTGTCTTTGTACGGATCGCCGACCGTATCTCCCGTGACCGCCGCCTTGTGGGTGTCGCTGCCCTTCTTGCCCTGTTCCTCGATGTATTTCTTGGCATTGTCCCATGCTCCACCACCGCTCGTCATCGAGATCGCCACGAACAGGCCGGTCACGATGCTGCCCACCAACATGCCGCCCAAAGCTTGGGGCCCGAGCACGACTCCTACAATGATGGGCGAAGCGACCGGAATCAACCCTGGAACCATCATCTTCTGAATCGCCGCCTGCGTCACGATATCGACGCAGGTGCCATACTCGGGTTTTCCCGTCCCTTCCATGATGCCCTTGATCGTTCGAAACTGCCGTCGCACTTCTTCCACGACTAACCCGCCGGCCTGCCCGACCGCCTTCATGCAGAGTGCGCCGAATAGAAACGGCAACATGCCGCCCAGGAAGAGACCCACCAACACCTTGGGATCCGACAGATCGAACGCAGCCGACGCCGGATTGTGAGCCGCCACTTCCCGCGCATACTCCGCGAACAGCACTACCGCCGCCAACCCCGCCGACCCGATCGCATACCCCTTGGTGACGGCCTTGGTCGTGTTGCCGACGGCATCGAGCGGATCGGTGATATCCCGGACCGCCTTCCCCAAATGCGACATCTCCGCAATGCCCCCGGCATTGTCGGTGATGGGACCGAAGGCATCGATCGCCACCACGATCCCGGCCATCGACAGCATAGACACTGCCGCTACCGCCACGCCGTACAGGCCGCCGGATGCCGCCCCGCCACAGACCCAGAAACTCACCAGGATGGCCGCGGCGATCACAACCACCGGTGCCGCGGTCGATTGCATCCCCACCGCCAATCCGGCGATGATGTTGGTCGCGTGGCCGGTTTCGCTTGCCTTGGCGATTTCCTGCACCGGCGCATAACTCTTCGACGTGTAGTAATCGGTAATGAACACCAAGGCCAGGGTGACGGCGAGGCCCAACAAGGCCGCGATGTAATAACTCACCCCGCTGACGCCGCCCACACCATCCATGATGGTGGTTGTGATTGGGAAGAACGCCACGGCCGCGATTCCACCGGCAACGAACAAGCCCTTGTACAGCGCCGGCATAATATCCCCACCGGGACTCACCTTGACGAACGTGATGCCAACAATCGTCGCAAAGATGGTCACAGCTCCTAAGGCGAGCGGATAGAGAATCGGCGCACTGACTCCCTTGAAGAGGGTAAAGGCCAGCACCATGGCGGCAACGGTGGTAACCGCGTAGGTTTCGAAGAGGTCCGCCGCCATGCCCGCACAATCACCGACATTGTCCCCCACGTTATCCGCGATGACGGCCGGGTTGCGAGGATCATCTTCCGGAATCCCGGCCTCCACTTTTCCGACCAGGTCGGCCCCGACGTCCGCAGCCTTGGTATAAATGCCGCCGCCGACCCTGGCGAAGACGGAGATCAAACTGCCGCCGAATCCCAGACTCAGCAAGGCATGTATGGCCTTTTCCTGCCCCGCAATCTGCGCCGCCAACGTATAGAACGCGGTGATGGCAAGGAGCCCGAGCCCGATAAGCAGCAGGCCCGTCACGGCTCCGCCCCGGAAGGCCACCGTTAGGGCCGCGTTCATGCCTTCATGCGCGGCCTGGGCAGTCCGCACATTTGCGCGCACAGCGATAATCATCCCGACATACCCGGCGATCGCGGAGGCACCGGCTCCGACCAGAAAACCGACTGCAGTCAAGAGACCGAATTTGTCGGACAGGGCCCCGGCGCCCCAGAGCACCACGAACAACACCGCCGCCACGACACCGACGGTCCTGTACTGCCGATTCATGTATGCACCGGCTCCCTCTTGAATCGCTTTCGCGATGGCCTGCATAGCCGCATTTCCGGCATCCAGCTTAAAGACCCACGTGGCCAGATACAGTCCATAGGCAATCCCGGCGGCGGCGGCTACCAACGCGAATGTGATGATCGCTGAGTCACTCACAGTGTTCTCCTCCTGTTGGCAGAATGGTGAAACTGAGAATCCAGCTGACCGATGATGGAACAGATCCGAACCGTGAGGAAGGTGCAAGCCTCACGACGGGTGAGCGCCCTCACAGAATATCCGTGGCCTCATCCCATCGTGAGCAGATGAAGCAGCGGGAAAGACCGCAGTCTCGCTCGACAATAGACGCGAAGGTGGTGATCTGAATAAGCCGGGGCCATTCTATCGGGCTCCCCAGGGTGGATCAAGACGAAATCCTGGCAAGGGGCCACGCCCAGAGGATCGTCCGCAGCCCATACCGAGAAAGCACAGGAAGGTTTGCGCTTGGGTAATGGACTTGTTATAGTGCGCGGCATTGAGGAGCACTGCGGTGGGATTCGCGCCTGAGTATATTCTGGTGGATCAACAGAAGTTCAGTAAGGCGAAGCTGTCATTGGACAACCACGCGTACAAGAACTGCGAGATCGACGACTGCGACATCTATTATAGCGGCGGACAGTACGAACTGATCGACACCCACATCACGAACTCGCGCCTGATCCTCAATCACCCCGCCAAAGGCATCTACAGCGCGATTCAAATTTTCAAGACGAAGTCGCCGGGTTCCCGCATCATCTCCGATTGACAACGAGACGCTTCCCTCCCAATTCGAGACCGAAGCGGCCGTTCCGTGAGGCTTCTTTACGCCGTGCCGTCGTGGCCGCTCGTCACTTGGCCACCGGAACATTTTCGCTGGTCTTCACGATGGGGATAGGCTGGAACACGGGGTCCTGCGCACCCTTGGAGGATTCGGCTTCGATGCGCTGGAGAAAGGAAGCAGGCCCCGTCACGGGGGCGTAACTGAGGGCGACCTCGACGTCGAACGTCTTGGTATCCTTCGGTGTGGGGAAGGTGAAGGTTTCGACGCGCTGCTCTTCCGGTTTGAGCACGGTCTCTTCCAGCACTTTCACGGCGTCGAAATCAAAGACCGTCTTCTGTCCCTTGGCATCGGCATAGGTACGGCCGTACACGCGTTTGTCGGTGAAGACGGTCTTGAGGTTCTTGCCTTTGATGTCGAGTTCCAGCAGGACGCTGGCCCATCCAGGATGGGTGGTAGGCAGATTATGCGGCACCAGGCTCTGCACCGTCACCGTCACCGTGGTCTTCTCCCCCTCCACCTTGGTCGCCACTTCCAGCTTGGCGGCTTCCTGACGCAGTTGTCCAATACGTCCCGGAAAGGTGTGGTTGGCAACCTTGCGCTTCCGTTCCCCGTTCGCCGATTCCCCCACCTGCTCAGGCATATGACAGGTTTGGCATTCCTTGCCTGATTTGACCGCCTTGCTCTGATCCCAGTTGCCCAGCAAGTCATTACTTTTGCCGAGCTCGGCCGCGGCAGGAACCACCTGGTGACAATTCAAGCAGAGGTCCGATTTTCGGAACAGCCCCAACTCATTGGAGTGATGAGCAAGGTTCTGTGCCGCATCCTTGTAGGGCCCGTACATCGTCTTGCTGCCGAGGTCGTACTTCGGCTCCGGCGGCTGTTTTTCGCGATCGACTTGCTTGATGAGATGGCACTGAGCACAAGCCACGCCGTCCAAGGAAGGTTCTCCAGACTGGGCCTGGGTCACGAACAATTGGGCTTGCTCGGCAAATTCACGGATGTGCGGCGCATGACATCGGAAACAGAGTCCCTTGTCTTTTCCAGCCGGCGAATTCAGATAGGCATCGAGAGCGGCGCGGAATGTGGGCGTGTGAATGGACCGTGAAAGAGGCGAAGTTTCCCATTCCTCAAAGACACGCTCATGGCAACGTTTGCATTTGCTCGAATTGGGGAACGCCTTTTCGATCGTCGCCTGGGTCTTGGCATCCTGGGCCAATCCCTGCTGTACGCCGTAACTGAGCAGAGCCATCGCCGATAGCACTACCGCAATGACGGTACCCCGCAGTACGTCTCTTCGATTCTTCACCGTCGGTCGTTCCTCCAGACATGGTACGCTCCTCGCCGCCGCAACCCGGCACCGGAACGGCTCCTCACAGCGGCTTGACCCGATAGGTCAGCAGACGAGGCTGAATATATTCGTCGATGACCTGCTTGGCAGCGGCACGTTCCTGATCCGTGGCGAGCGTCGCTAGGTAACGTTCTTTCAACGCGGCATCCGGTTCCGGGATGAGGGCGTAATTCAAGACGACCTCGATCGTCGCCGCCTCTCCGGGAGTCTTCAGCGGCAGCGAGAAGGGCACCCGCCGCGTATGACCACCTTTGATGAAGGGATCTGGAATCGGGCCCCGCAAAATCTTGTCATAGTCCAGGCCGAACCGCTTCGTCTCTTCTGCCAGCTGTTGTCCCTGTGCGTCTTTGACCGCGATCGACAGGAAGAATTGTTTCAAAACAGGATCCCCGTCAGGGAAACTGTGCGGGAGGCTGCCCACCTTGACCAGCACTGTTCCCTCGACACTCGTCCCGGACTTGGTCGCGTCCAGGTCGATACGCGGCATCCACTCCGCCTGCAGATTGCGGTTCTTCAACAAGGTCCCTGGAATGACGACCCCGCGAAACCAATGCCGGCCAATCGCCCGCGTCATGGCGCCACGTCTCGAGGTGGAACTCCCGGTCGAAGGCTCCATATGGCAATCCTGACAGATGGTCCCTTGCAGAATTTCACCCGGCAGGTCCTTCTGCGTGACATCCTTCACCTTATCGAAATGGCAGGACGCACAGAAATTCGCTCCGCGGAACAGCGAGGACTGGGTGGCTGAATGCACCAGATTTTCTTCCGGGTCGGCATAGGGCCCGTAGAGCACTTCACCGGGCTGGAGTTTGTAGGTGGGCGGTGGAAGGGGCGTCGTTTCAACCGCATTCACCAAATGACAGGAGGCGCATCCGATTCCTTCGATTTGCGGTTTGCCCGACGACACCTGGGCCGCAATTTTTTCGGCATGTTGCGGAAACACCGTCACGGCCGGCGCATGGCAGGCCAGGCAACGTTGCCGCTCCTCCAGAGAAGGATTGGTCTGCATCCAGAGGCCCAACACGGTGCGGAACACCGGCGACTCGAACGAGGTGCCGTGAAGCAGCGCGGCATCCACGCGGCCGAACGTCTTCAAGTCCGGTGTTTGCTCCCGCATGCCCTTCCATTCTTCATAATGCCGATCGTGACATTGTTTGCAGTCCTCCGACCGAATGAACACCTTCTCGATCTCGGTCACCCAATCGGCCGGCGCCTGGCCATCTGATTTCTGAGCGATCGCACGTTCATGAAACGTGATGTTCACCATCACGATCACGAACAACAGCACCCCCATCGCCAATTTGTGTACGAATCGCCCCTGATGAGTCACGCCCTGTCGTACCCCACTCTGGTCAGTCGCGTTTGCAGCCCACGAAATGAAAATTGACGCCCCACCCGACCGGATCACCTGGATCGGCCGGCTCATAGGTGCCCACGGTAAAGTTGCATTCCTTCATGGCCGACTTGATCGCCTTGCCGAAATCGAGCAGGTTGCGGACTTCCTTCTTATCGATCTCTTTGATCACAGACCGGACCTTGATCCCGGCGTAGTCCGCCCGGGAATTGCCGATGACCTCAAATACGGCCACCCCCTCGGGACGCTGGAGCTTCAACTCCTTCTGAATCTCTTCGTCCACTTCTCCCACGGCAATTCCGAACTCTTCCCCCAATTGCATGGCTTCCTCGGCCGTCATCTCACCATTCGTATGGCTTGCAGCTTCCACCTGTCCCACCGCTCCCATGGCCATGCTGATCATGCTGCACACAAAAACAGCCCTTCCGAACGAAAGGGCTGTTGTGAAGAACCGTGGATGCTGTCGAGATCTCTCCTCCAATGGGCTCGCCTCATTCGCATCAGATGCATCGCTACGCATCCGACACTGATTTCATCCTATCAAGAGCGATTACATTTTTGTGGCTGGGTCCAAGGCCAGTTGGAACCACGGCGCCACCGCTTTCTGACCGTTCCGTTCTTTGTTCTCACCATTCCAGACGGCAAAAGAGACGGCCTGAATCCGTCCGGGAATCAGCTTGGCCTCGTTATCCTGCTCCTCGCTGGACAAGGGGCGCCGCATCACGACATGCCACGTCCCGTCTTTCCATGTAGCCTTGCCCTGCACGCGTCCCTGTTTCTCCTTGGTGGTCAGCGTGCTGAAACCGCCGCCGATCAGATCCTCTACCGAAGAGGCGCGACGTGGAATCACCTCGAACCGCCGAGGTTCGCCGCTCCCTCCCTTGTCTTTCTCGGTTGTCCTGGCGGCACGCCGATCGATATCGCTCTGCCAATCGGCTTTCCAGTGCCAGATATTGATATAGTGATCCAATTGTCCCATGCAGAAAAATGCCGGTGCGTCACCGAGTGGAAGCCCCAGCGCCACTCCGTCCCGGAAAGTCCCGGGGGTCAACCGGTCGTTTTTCGTATTGTCCTGCCACTCAAGCAAAAACGCGATGTCGGTCCCGTTATGCACCGCGCGTACGGCAAGGGCTCGCGCGGTGGGCTCCGGCCATACCGGCCTCGTGATGATCTGGCCGCTTAGCGGCAGGGTCATCGGGGGAATTTTCTGCCAGAGAGGATCATCGGGGGCGGTGGGAATCTCGCCGGGAACGGCCTGGGCACGAATAATCATGCCCTCGGAACTTACGATAGGAATACCAACGCCACCCAGCACCAGGGCGAGGACGAAGAGACCGGACAGAAAGGACACAAGCCTGATACGGGAAGTCTGAACCGCCGTCATTCGCCTCATGCCCCGGTCCGAATGTCCTATATCGAGAAACTGCGCAGGCGTCTCACCGTGGGAGACGCGTGATCCGGTCGCCCCGCGTTACCACAATTTGGCGCGCCGGATCTTGTTTTCACCCCGCTCACAAATATACAGCGACCCCTGTTTATCGAGGGCCAGGCCGACCGGCGCATTCACCACCGCCTCCACCGCGAGGAGGCCGTCCCCATGCTTCAACGCGCCGGCGGCATCCTTCGCGACAAACCGGGCGGCGCCGCAACCGCCCATGTTTTTGTCTTCGTAACCGCTGTCGCCGTTTCCTACGACCGTCGTGATTACGCCCGTGTCGGCATCAACCCGGCGGACCCGATGGTTCCCGGTATCGGAGATATAGGCGTGGTTATGTTGATCGAACACGACCGCCTCGGGCGCATGCAGCATCGATTTGGCGGCCTGCTTCCCGTCCCCATCGTACCCATACCGACAAATCCCGGCTACGGTCGAAATCAAGCCTGTGCGCCGATCGATTCGCCGAACCCGATTGCTGCCCTTGTCGACCACATAGACATCCCCGGCTTGATCGACGGCGATCCCGACGATGTCATAAAGCCGTGCCTCGCGCGCCGGTTTCCCATCATCAAGGTACATCGATAGGTCGAGACCGTCCGAACAAACCGGCATCAGCCAACCGTTGTCGTCACTAAAATCGATCCCAATCGCATCACCGGACAGTACCACCAGATTTCGCGCCACCAACGGCTGCTCTCTCGCCTCATCCTCCGCTGTCCACGCCCCTGCGACCGTTTCTACAAGCCCCGTGCGAGGATCGAACCGGCGAATACGATGCGCCTGCGTATCGGCAATGTACATCACGTCATCGGCGTCGAAGGCAATCGCAGCAGGCCAGGTGAGATTAGTCTGCAGGGCCGGGCCGTCCCCGTTGTATCCGTGCTCGCCGGTGCCAACGACGGTCGTGATGATGCCGGTTTCGTGATCTACCTTGCGGATCCGATTGCTGCCGGAATCACAAATGTACAGATCATTTCTGGAATCGCACGCCACATCCAGCGGCAAATACAAACCGGCTTCGCCGCAGGGGCCTTCGTCGCCGCTATAACAAGTCTCGCCGATTCCGGCGAAGTTATGAACGGTTCCCTCCCCGAGATTGACACGCCGTACGCGATCCGATCCTGACTCGGCGAAGTAGAGCCAGCGCTCCTCCCGGTCCAAGGCTACGTGGTGAGGCAGCGGGATACCCGCCTTGGCAGCACGCTTTCCATCACCGGTACTGCGCGCCTTACCGTTGCCCGCAAACGTTTCGATATATCCCACAGCTAACTGAACATCTGTTTCCATAACGTCGTGAGTCCGTTCCTCGCTCGTCGGTTAGAGAGGTGGTCGTCTCAAGCGCGCGCAGGAGGCGGCGCAGCCGCAGTCACCGGTTGTTCCACTGCCGGCGCGGCCGCCGACACAGTCGGTTGAGCCGGGAGGGCCTGAGCCTGTACCGGTTCGGCCTGTTGCGCTTGCGCCTGAGCCTCCGCCTCAATGGCGTCCGCTTCATGCACGGACTTCTTGAAGCCCTTAATCGCCTTGCCGATCCCTTCACCAAGCTGCGGCAACTTCCCTGCTCCGAAAATGATCAGTACGATAAACAGGATCAGGATCAATTCTGTAAAGCCTAGACTGCCAAACATGGTGTATCTCCTTTGCTCACACGTTCAAGATGCGGCTCCCTCTTTGGCCTTCTTCGCGAATCGCTCTTTCAGGCGTTGGCGGGCCTGCTCAGCCTGCTCGAACATCTTGCACTTGTCGTACACGCTGATCAGATTGTAATAGGCCAGCGGTTCGTCAGGGTTGTGCTCAACGGCACTCTCCATGACTTTGATGGCCAAATCGGTTTTCTTGTGATTGAGCGCGATCTCCATCAATTTGAAGCTCGCCTCCAGGTGTTTCGGATCTAACTCCAGGACTCGCAAGTAACATTGGATCGCCATATCCATGGTGTTGTAGTCGGACACCTGCGGGTTATCGAGTTCCACGTAGACGCCCGCGAGATTGTACCATGCGATCGGATCATCGGGCGTGATCTCCACAAGACGCTCGTAATAATTCTTCGACTCCATGTATTTTCGCTTGTCCGCCTGGACCCGACCGAGATTGAAGAGGGCCAGGACGTCATAGGCATGGACGTCGAGCGCTCGCTTGAATTCGGCTTCCGCCTCCTCCATCATCCCCTTGGTGGCGTAGATGGTGCCGAGGTTCGAGTAATACATGGCCAATGACCGATTCATCTCGGTCCGCAGCCCCTCGGCCATCTCGATCGACTTCTTGACCTCCGTCAGTGCGTCATCGAGCCGCCCCTTGCTGAAGTACAATTCTCCCAAGCGACAGCGCGCCTGAAAGTCGTCCGGCTCAGTGTTCAGAAGTTTTTCGATCTCCGCAATTTCCTCGTCGGGATTCAGCACCTGGTCGCCCGGATCGATCGCCGCACTCCCCTGCTCTGCTCCCGCTGCCTGCGTGTGTTCATCCATAGCCAATTATCCTATTTCTGAGTGACAACAAAATTAGACTTGTCCGCCGGCCAGGGACTCTTGTGTACCCATCAACGGCGGCCTCGTAATAGCGGCTTGCTCACTCGCCGCACTCTTGGGACGATCGAGCGTCAACAACATCACGCCCAAAATCACCATCAATGTCAAACTCGACAGCAACAGAGCATACCCGGCGATGAACATCAAGGCGAGGCCATACCCAGCCACACGCCCCATCGAGACCAATCGGATTACCGTATAGGACCAGCACAATAAACCCGCCACATAGAAGGCAAAGGGAAGGTAGAAGGTATACCCCATGCCCATCTGAAAGACCCAACTGATTCCTTCGCCAGCTTTCCGGATGGAGTTGGCTAGCGCCGGATTGTAGCGGCCCAGAAAGTAATCCATGAACAGCAGGCCCAAGAACACCACTCCGGCCACGGACCAGAACCACAAGGCGCGCCGTCGCTGTTGCCGATTCCTCGTCCGAAAGGACACTCCCCGTCCATAAGCCCAGAACACCAGGATGCTGGCTAGCACCATGAGCGCTTCACCGACGCGATTCGCCTCATACACCAGCGGCGGCGCCGCCAGCACGCCCATCCACCCATAGGTGGTTGAAAAAATCTGGTAGTAGAGCCACCCGGAGATGCCAAAATAATAGATCGTCGCCATGACCCGCTGTGCCCAATCATGAGGCTGCCGCAGGTATTCGACGATCAGTGCCGTGATAGCCACGAGGGTAATCACGTTGTACGCGATGGAACCCAACATGGCCGGCGGCACGACCAAAAAAGCCAACGTGAGGATCAAGAGCAGCCCGACAGACGGAATGGTCACCCAGTTGAGACCCGCCAATCCCCTGGTCCGCATACGATTCAACAGCAAAACTACCAGAGCGAGGAACACAAAAATGGCGACCACATTCAGGAGTGCAAAGCCGACCGAGGTGAGCAGCTGAAAGGTCGTGCCGATCCATTCATGTTGAGCGGCAACTTTGCTGATGTGCATGCCGAGGCGGGAAACCAGTCGATACAGGATCAATTCAAAGAGGCCGACGAACAGCACCAATTTGATGGTGTATTCGAACAGCAACCCCTGCTCGTCCACCCGTCCGGTGGAACGCTCGACTGTGGCGGCTATTGCGGACATTTCCCTGCCCCTCTGAAGAACGGTGATTATAGCCCTCTCTAGAAAATGGGGTCAACGCCGCAAGCGCCCCTCCCTCGCCTCAGACTTTGGAGCCTAAGACCCGGCCGGCTGCGGAACCTCCAGGGCCTGTGACTTGGCGCGGGCGATATACAACAAACCATCGGCCATCGAGTAATTGAACGGCAATTCACAGACGACCTCGCTGATCTTCTCGTAAACGTGCTGATAGAGCTGCTCAGCCTGAGCCGGGCTCATCCCGCCCTGCACTTCATAGAAAAAGCCGAGGCTCAGATCTTCGGTCGCGGGACGCATGATCCGCCTGATGCCGTAACTGCCCGGATCATTCATAATTGGCGCCTCTTTTTCCAGGTCGAAAAGGCACGGCTGGCAAGAGAAGCCATAGGAATCATGGAGTCGTTTGTTGTCCACGACAAAATTCATTGTTTCCAACGCCTCATCCTGTGTCTCTGTTGGGAACCCCACGATGACGTAACAATGCACGGCGATCCCTAGATCCACACAGTCGTCGACAATGCGCCGGACGGATTCCTGCTTGATGCCCTTCTTCATGAAGTCCATGACCCGCTGATTGAAGGACTCCAAGCCGAACACGATCTTCAAGCAGCCGGCATCACGCATTTGAGTCAGCAGTTCACGACTCAAGTTTTTCTCGAAGCGTAATTCACACGTCCATTTGACGTTGAGCTGACGATCGATCATCTGCTGGCACAACCGTTTGGTCGGGGAGAGGGCAAAACATTCGTCCGTAAAGAAGAAGAATTGCGCCCCATACCGCGACTTGAGCCATTCCAGATCATCAACCGTCTTTCCCGGATCCCGTTGGCGAAAATTCTGGTGATCCAACGTCAAGGCGCAAAATGCGCAGTCCTTGTAGTAGCACCCCCGGGAGAATTGCACCGGAAGCACCGGCTCAGGCGAGAGGTAGAGATCGAGCGGAAATCCGTCGTAGTTAGGCGCGGTAAGTTGATTGATATTCTCGGAGTAAAACGGCTGGTTGACCGTAATTTTTCCATTCTGGCGATAGATGAGATTCGGCACTTTGCTGAAGTCCCGCTTCCCATCCATCTGATTGACCAATTCCAAGAGCGCAGTCTCGCCTTCGAACACCACAAAATCGTCCGTGATGTCGAAGAGCCATGGACAACGTCGGAGATTGTCGACCAGGCGAGTAAAAATGCTTCCCCCAATGGTAATGTGCAGATCGGGCGCGCGCTCCTTGAGCAGCCGACACAGCGTGAGGCCGGGGATAATTTGGGAGGTAGCCGTAATTGAGACGCCGACCAAGTCCGGTTGATCCGTGAGAATCGAGGGGAGGAAGTGTTCCCGAAACAGACTGATGTAGGGATTCTGCGCCTCATCGCGAATGACCTTGATGAGATCCTTCGACGAATAGAGGGAATAGTCGCCGAATTGGTTGTCGACGACGGTAAGCCGGGTTGGAAAATAGAGCGAGGAGATCACCTCCAGCCACTTATCGATCAGAAAGAGACTGTTTCGATAGGCTTCGATATCGTAGAAACCTTCGCCACGGAGTGTTTCTTTCGACAGCTCGATTCGATCGAACAGGTAGGGAAAGCGATCGAGTGATTCAATGACTCGCGCCAATTGCTCGGCACTGCCGGGCCCCGTCTCACCGGTTCGTTCACGCTCCAAACTCCGCTGCTTATTCACCAATTGCTGATAGAGGCCATGCGCAAACTGCTGCGTGAGCACCCTATCTAGCAACTCGATGCCCAGATCGCGTTGCGAGACATTCGTCACGCCGGCTTGAGCAAGAAATCCAGTGAGGGAGGGGAGGCTAAGATAGGGTTGGGAAGGATGCCAGGTCGGGGGGAAAAGCAGTGAAACTTTCATGCAAAAACCCCAGATTTGCCGCGTAAAATCACAGAATTAAGACAAAATATCCCACCAGGCTTTATACACTCCACATCAGCTCAAATGCAACCCTGCCCGGCCTCTGGCACCACCCTTTCCCTCTACAAGCCATATCGCGAGATCACTGGGTGATGAATGCAAGAAGGCCCCGAATCAACATGCCTAGGGCATGGACTCGGGGCCTTCCTGTACTACCTACGAAACGGATTCCACTCAAACCTTCGAGCAGAAGAGGCCTGATCAGGCCACTTGGATCACGGCATCTTCAGCGTGAACCACGTGGAGAGAGCCTTCATACCGTTTCGTTCAATGTTCGAACCATCCCACACCGCGAAAGCGATTGGCACAGACGCACCCGCTTTGAACTGAGTGTCATTCGCATCACCAGTCTCGAGCGTCCGCTTCAACACGATGCGCCAGGTCGGGCCGACACAGCAACCACCCTTGACAGAGCCTGAAGGCTCCCACACGCCGTTGCCGATCACGTCCTGATGGGCCTGGGTGGTCAAGGTGCTGAACCCATTGGCGTTCAAGTCCTCAACGGAGCTGACGCGCAGGGTCGGGTCAGACATGATGTTTCCGGACCAAATGCCGGAATTGAATGGCCCAAGGCTGCGACCGATACGATCCGGATAGGTCACCCCACCGGCCGGCTCTTCGAAATAGTAGTCCCAGAAGATGCCGGGATATTGATCGTCCACGTCCCAGATACCGGCGCTGTCCTTCCCGATATCCTTTTGCCACTCAGCATTCCACCGCCAAATGTTGACCGTACCGCCGGACTGTCCCATACACTGGAACGGCGGAGCGCCAGCCGTGTTGACCGGGAACATGACAGCCGCTTGGTCACGGAAATCTTGAGGACCGATCGCGGTGTCGTTCTTGGTCTGATCCGCCCAATCAAGACGCATCCCCAATTCCTTCCCGTTGGTGACCGCCTTCACAAACACCGACTTCACCGAGATGTTCGGGTGCATCGGAGTCGTGATGGTCTGGCCGCTCAATGGGATGATGACGCCCGGCACTCCTTCCCAAATGGGGTTTGCACCGTCCATCGGGATTGCCCCCTTGATCGCCTTCACGGGAATGGTCACCGGTTGGCTGACCGCGAGGGGCACCTGCCCGATCGTCAACATAATGCCGACGATCAGCGCAGAGAACAGAATGCCAAACACCAAACGCTTGTTGCGTGTCTGCATCAGTCTCATTGCGTATGCCCTCCTCTGAAAGATTAATAAGAAAAAAAGAACTGAGAACTTATGACATCTACCGAAAACCAATCCCCACACGGCCCACAACCCAAGAACCCCTACGCAGTTCCAACGGGACCCTGCCCCCCTTCATCGTCCTTTTCTTTCGTCTTTTGGTCCATGAAGGATTGGGCCCCGACTTCACTCAGCAACATGCTGAGCTCATTACCTTTGTCCTGCGCCCCACACTCGTAGGTTTGACCTTCCGGAGCATTGAAGGTAGCTGGTCGGTAATCCGCCTCGGAGTAGGGCTGCACGGTTACTCCGAGGTAGGCGACCTCAAAATCCATCCACTCCGACATGCAGTCGGCAATCAATTTGAACAGCCCGGTGTCTGACTTTTTGGCCAACATCCGGCAAAACAACGGGACCCAGCGGCCAATATGGTTTTTGACGAACTTTTTTTGCGCATCGACGACGATATCGGTCTTTTCCATACCATCGTGGCAGCGCGAGTACGACTCTTTGTAGGTGAGGAAGTGCATAAATTCCAGCTCAACGCTGAGATGGTCGAGCCGCTCATGCACATCCTTCGACAACTCCACTCCGAATGCCTTATAGAATCCTGCAATGTCCCCCATGACGTGCGACTGGGCAAACACGTGATCGTTTCCAAAGAGGGTTTCGTAGGGCGGACAATCCAGGGTGATGACATTGGTGAAGACACGGCGGTGTTCCGCCTGAAGGTCGCCGATTTGCCAATTGACGCATTCAGCCGCAACCAACTTTTCTATTTGGTCGAACTGCTTTTTCATCAAGGCAATCTTTTGGACTGCACGATCTCCACCGATCCCGTCCAGCGCCACACGTAACCCCTCAAGGGCTGCGCGTCCATCTTCGACGAATTCACCACATTGCAGATAATCCAAAAACTCCTCGTCCTCGGGGTACAGCAAACTCCACGAGAACAAGAGATATATTTTGCTGCGGTTCAAGGCCCGCTCAACGGCAGGCGAATCTTTGATGGGAACCGCTTGGGGGGGAGCAACTGCGGTGGAGGACGGGGAGGTGGGCTGCACGACTTGTTTCGATGTCATACGAATTTTGCTCCTCACCTCAACATGTTGCGCATGGTTTTCACACACCACGCAACACCTGAGTCCTGCGGCACAGGAGGCGTATGATAGGTAAAGGAGGAAGGGATGTCAAGCATGAAGTCTTGCCTCACCACCGTCACACCACGTGCCGCCATTCGAATGAATTGATTCGCTCGACTTACAGGATGCACCAGTCTGCCACAGGCCCATGCGGTTCACCACCCCATCGACCCGGCGGCTAGCTGTCGCGCCGGCGTCACCTTGATGGCCAGGCGATCATTAACCGTCTTGCAGACTTGCTCGCACAGGCCGCATCCGACACAACGCTCCGACATCACGACCAACCGCAACGCATCAAAGTCCATTTCCAATGCCTCAAGCGGACATTTGGACACGCACGCGTGGCACCCCTGCCCGGCCGTGCAGGCTCGATGCGAAACCACCGCCACCCCCATTCGCACCTCGCCACGGTCTGCGACGGGCAGCAGGGCATCGGTGGCGCACGCTCCGATGCAGGGGAAATCCTCACACAATTCGCAAGCCACCTGGTTGGAGAAAATCACGGGGGTGCCGCCCTGGACTTCCGCGACGAGAGCTCCCGGCGGACAGGCCTTGATGCAATCGCCGCATCGGGTGCACCGCTCTAAAAACAGGGCCTCCTCCGCCGCGCCGGGCGGGCGCAGCCAATCCGTTCGTACCGGAGCGGCTGGCGCTTCGCGAGGCGCGTCTCTGTGGATAGAGAACTCACGGGCGGCCTTGACGACCGATACTACGGAATCCTTCAAGAAGTCCCGACGTCCGTATTTGGGATCGCCAGCCATGCCTTAATCGCCTGCCGCTACATCACACCATCGGCTCGAAGTTTATACACTTCGACGCAACGGTCACAGGCGCCATATTCGACATCCCAGCCGGGATGGTTTTCGCGGATAAAGTCGAGTACGTAGCCCTCCACCTTGGTGCCCAAATCTTCCACCCAGGAGTAGGTCGGGAATCGGCACAACGGGCAAGGAAACCCCGGCATGAGCATGACCTTGTTGGCCGTCTCCGGAACCTCACCCCCCTCGACATCCACCGCGCGATCCATGATCCGCAGGGTGTCGGTCGCCATCTCGACCAATTCCGAATGGGTGAAATAACTCGTCTGCCAAAGACCCTCGAACACCGACTTCAACTGGGCGGGCGGAATTTTCCGGTACCACGACCGAAACTCCTTGAAGCGATCCTCCTTCGGCAGCATCGGTTCCTTGCCCGCCGCCACCAACCGGCTGTCGACGCTGATGTTCCAGAGAATACGATAGCGATGCAAAATGAGGGTTTCTTCGCCGGGATTTTGTCCGACGCGTGTGTCGGGATCGTAACCGAAGGCGGGATCCAGCATGTCGTGGATATGCATGAGTTCGTGCCGACAATATCGAGTCAGGGCAGGATCATAGAACCGTCGGGGAATCAGCTTGATCCCGACTCCCTTCAGCCCCTTTTCCTCGAATTGCTTGGCCAGATCGTGCTCGACAGATCCCCACTTGCGCAACACGTCGACCCCTTCTTGATCCTCTTTCAGTACCCCCTTGACCAGCACGATGCCGACCCGCTGTTTCAGATCGGGGAATTCGTTGAAGGCATCGCGAATGATGTCCGAAAAGCCCCAGATGCCAAACAGATACTGGTACAGCTTCTTGAACTCCGCCTCACGATCGTCCAGGGTAAACTTTTCATAGATCGGATCCGCCAGTTCATGGAACTCCTTGTAGTACGTCGGATCCCCTTCACGCTCGGTCTTTTCAATGAACGAATCGATGACTTCCTGCAGTAAGGCTGGCTGAAAACGGATTTCCATCGATATCTTGGATGCGTCGACTCCGGTTGCCATAAGACCTCACATATCCCGATGTATGGATGAGCTCAAACCCGCGCCACTACTGCGCTTGACTTGCCCCTCGCCGTTCTCTTACGATTCCCCGAAACGACCGCCGATTATACAAACCCCTCGGCGTTTTTTGCAAACAGCCGAGGGTCCGCGGGAGCCTGCAGCTCCAGCGGACCATTTCCACGAGGCACAAACGCTATGAGCAATCACGGCACTATCCCTTCCACACCCCCTGCCGCCCCCGCGGCGCCGACGCAGGGTAATTCGACCTCCACACCGCCGACGGTGGATTATCTGGAATATTGGAGGGCGGGCCTGCGCGAGCTGAAGACCTTCCGCGGCCATTCCCACGGCGTCTGGGCCGTTGCCTACGCGCCGGACGGACAAACCATCGTCAGTGGAGGGGTCGATCGCTACATCCGCGTGTGGGACATCGAAACGGGACGACTCTTGCGATCGCTGCGCGGCCACACCGCCGACATCCGCGCCCTGGTCTTCACACCGGATGGCCGAACGCTTGCCTCCGGAAGCGAAGACCGCACGATTCGACTGTGGAACCCTAAAACCGGCGAACCGACCAAATTGCTCTTTACCCGTTACGATCACAATGTCTGCAGTCTTTCCCTCTCGCCCGATGGCTTAATGCTGGCTCGTGGTAGCCACAATAAAGACATTAAGATCTGGGAGGTGACGACAGGCACCGACCTCATGACGCTTCTCGGCAAGGATCAATACGATCACCATTGGTCGGTCTGCGTCGCGTTTTCTCCCGACGGGATCCATCTGGCCAGCGGCTCCGATATCGGCAAGATCCGGATCTGGGAAGTGCTGCCCAGCGGCGAGGAAAAAATCCTTCACAACGGGCACTGGGAGGAGTCGATGGAGGACTCCACCGAAACCCGAGGTTACTTCATCGAGGATGACGGCGGGTTCCAAAAGCCGATGGAATACTGGATCGGCGCCATGACCTTTACGCCGGACGGGAAAATCCTCATCACCGGTAGCCGAGATACGACCATCCGCTTCTACGAAATGCCGACGATGAACGAGCTGCGCATTTTGCGTGGGCACGGTGGATGGGTTCGAGCCTTGGCCGTGTCTCCGGATGGAAAAGTATTGGTCAGCGCGGGGGACGATAATTCGATCCGCTTCTGGGACATTGCGACCGGAAGGAATTTCCGAACCGACAAGACCCATGGCGGGGCGGTGCGCGGAATCGCCTTTTCGCCGGATGGGCTTCGCCTAGCCAGCGCCTCGTGGGACCGTACCGTCAAGTTGTGGGAAGGCGGTCCCGAGCAAGACGCATGACCTAGTCCTCGGGTTCCTCCGCTTCCCCCTTGGCGGAAGGGATCCCGTAGCGCTTACACTTATCCCATAAGGCCTTCCGAGACAGTCCGAGGACGGCGGCAGCGCTGGTACGGCTGCCGCCCACCTGCTTTAAGACGCCAAGAATATAGTCTCGCTCGAATTCATCGCGGGCCGAGGCGAGCGTCGCGGGCGCCTGAGCGACGGTCTTTCTCATCTCGACCGCCAAGCCCTCCGCGCAAAAACCGCAATCCGCTTGCGGCGCACCGCCAAGGTACGGACAGGATTGAAACCCGCACAGATCCCACGGCTGCAAAGCTTCCTCTTCGCGACTCAGCCCGACCGCGCGTTCAATCATCCGTTGCAATTCTCCGACATTACCGGGAAAGGAATATCGCAGCAGCAGGTCCCGACTGGACGGGGCGATCCCGCCCAAGGCCTTGCCGAGCTTCGCCGACTGCGCCTGCATTACCTGTTCGGCGATGATCAGCACGTCCTCCCGGCGCTCGCGCAAAGGCGGCATGACGAACTGCACCGCTCCCAGGACCGCATGCAAATCCGCACGGAACCGCCCGTCGGCCACGGCCTCGGTCAGCTCCTGCGGCACAGCGCCGAGGATCCGGACATCCACCTCGACGGGCTCTCGTCCGCCGACACGCTCGAAGCGTTTTTCCTGCAGAACCCGCACCAGCTTCGCCTGCAATCGGAGCGGCAAGGCCTCGATATGTTTTAGAAGGAGCGTCCCGCGATGGGCCAATTCCAACCGTCCACGTCGGCGTCTCGGCGTCGAGGGTGATGCGCCCTTTTCATGCCCGAACAGTTCGGCCTCCAGCAACGGCTCCGGCAAATCGCCACAGCTCACCTTGAGCAAGGGTTGATCTCGCCGAGGACTGTGCAAATGAATGGCATGGGCAACCAGTTCTTTTCCCGTGCCCGGCTCCCCGATCAGCAGAACCGGGGATTCGGTCGAGGCGACTACCTTGATCTTTTCGAGCAACGCCCGCATGTGAGGATGAGCCCCCAGGATTCCGCCGAAGCTGAACCGATCCGCCAGTTCCTCCTTCAACTGGAGATTCTCTCGTCTCAAGCCCACGACTTTGCCGACGCGCTCGACGATGACCAGCAATTCGTCCATGTGGAAGGGTTTGGTGATGTAATCGTACGCGCCCAACTTGATGGCGCCCACAGCTGTATCGACCGACGCATGGGCGGTGATCAGAATGACCTCCGTGCCGGGGCTGCGCTCCTTGCAGGTCTTCAAGATCGCCAGACCGTCTGCGCCGGGGAGGCGGAGATCGGTAATCACCACATCGAACTGCCTGGTCCCGAGCAGGGTCATCCCTTCCGTCCCGGTCGCCGCCGCCGTCACCTCACAACCCACCTCTTCCAACGCATCCACCATCGAAAGCCGCATGAGCGGTTCGTCATCGACGATCAGTACACTGAGCCCCTTCACGAGAACCTCCCGATGGCGTACCGTTCGGCCGTCAGCGGGATCGAGACGGTGAACGTCGTGCCTTTTCCCACTTCGCTGTCAACGCTGATTTTTCCACCATGCCGCTCCACGATACCCAGACTGACCGACAACCCAAGCCCGGTCCCCTCCCCCTCGTTCTTGGTCGTAAAGAATGGGTCGAAAATGCGCGGTAAGACCGATGGGGAAATCCCGCAGCCCGAATCACGAATGCGTACCACGCAATCCCCACCCTCGACCGCAGTCTGAATGGATAAGACACCGCCCGTTCGCATGGCTTGGACGGCATTGAGCACGAGGTTCATCAAGACCTGCTCCATCATGTGGCGGTCGATCATAATGTCCGGCAAATCGCCGGCCAACGCCGTCTCTAACCGCACACCTTGAGGAGCGAACAGATGATCGGTCAACAGCAAGACCCGGTTGACGACCTGGTTCATATCGGCGAGCGCCAATTCGGGATTGTGCTGCTGGGAAAAATCCAACAACTGCCGCACGATCTTCTGAACCCGCCGCAATCCGTCTTCCATCGAGGCGACATATTCGTCACGCCGCGCCGGCGAAAGCGTCCCCTTACGCAAGTTGTACAGGCAGTTGAGAATGCCGCCCAACGGGTTGTTGATCTCGTGAGCCACGCCGGCGGCAAGTTTCCCGACGGACGCCAGTTTTTCCGAGTTCCTGATTTGTTGTTCGAGCCGCTTCGTCTCCGTCATGTCCCGGGCGATGCCGAGCACGCCGAGAATCTCTCCGCCCACCCCATGCAACGGCGAGACACTGACCATGACGGAGCGCGTCTCGCCCGACTTGGTCAACACCTCGACCTCATACACCTGTTTGACTCCGATATCCAGAGTCGATTTCAGCCGACGGCCCCGATGCCGCTTGGATAACAGGATGAGGTACGGACGCCCCAGGAGATCTTCCTTAGCATATCCCCACGACAGAATCTTGCTGTTGACATAGGTAAAACACTGTTCACTGTCCAGGGTGTAAATCACATCGTTGGCATTCTCCAACAGGTTTTGCAGATACTGTTTCGTCTCCTCGATCTCGCGGGTCCGTTCGGTGACTTGCGCTTCCAATTCCTGCTGATAGGTCTGCATTTGCCGCTCGAGCCGCTTGCGATCGGTAATGTCGCGCAACTGGACCATCACCCACGAGTGATCGCTGCCGCGGACCAGAATCAGGTCCATTTCGACCGGTGTTTCCCTGCCGCCGGCATCGCGCACCATCATCTCCTGGGTCGGCACCTGCCGCTCACCGGCGCGTATCTTGGCCAAGAGCGACTCCATCTCGTCATGGTACTGCGGCTCCACCACGTTCAAGATACTGCTTCCGACCACCTGCCGTTCCGAATAGCCGAGAGCCTGTTCCTCTCGCTTGTTGACCGCCACGATGATCCCGTCCTCCCCCACCATGAAAACGGAGTCCGCCACGAGATCGAACAACGCCTTGTATCGCTCCTGGGACGCGACCAACTGTCTGGTGCGTTCATTCACCGCCTGTTCGAGTTGGGTGGTGTAGCGATGGATCTGCTCTTCGAGCAGCCGCCGTTCCGTGACGTCGCGTACGAAGGCGCGGGAATGCACCAACCCGCCGCCGCTCTCGAACAACGCCGTGGCATGGATCTCGACATCGATAGGATGACCGTCCGCCGCCACGAAGACCGTTTCCATCGTACTGCGCCCCTGCGACACCAGCCGCTCCAAATAGGCCAGCACCTCCGTCTCCCGCCCCTTGGGCACCAGATCCCAGAGACGCATGTGCAACATTTCCTCCAGCGAATACCCAAGTTTTTCCAACCCGGTCTGGTTCACGTGCACGAACTGCCCGGCCTTGTTGAGCTGATAGATCATCTCGGGGGAGTGCTCAATGAGATCGCGGTAGCGCGCCTCCAGCCGACGGACCTCGTCCATTCGTTGTTCGATCTGTTCGAAGGAAACGCGCAAATTGGACGCCATTTTGTTGAAGGCGTCGGCCAATTGCTCGATCTCATCGCCGGTCTTCAGGTCGAGCTGCTGGTCCAGGCGGCCGCTCCCGATCCGCTGCACTCCTTCATGCAGCAGGCTGATCGGCCGGGCGATGCGTCGCGCCACGGCCAGCCCGGTTAACCATAGGACTCCGAAGACGCCGAGCCCATAGACCGTCACCTGGAGCACCAACCGCGAGAGCGGGGCGAACGACTCCTCGGGGTCTTGGCGAACGAAGGTGACCCAGCGCTTGCCGCCAAGGCTATCCGACGTGAGATGCTCGCCGAGGCGGACCGGGGCGAAGCCGACGAGCGAATTCTGCCCGCCGTGCGAATCATTGGTCGCAGTGGTCCAGCCAGCTTGGTTCGCCCCGATGGCGGCTACCAATTCCGGCCTCACCGTATGCTCTTCAGGCGCCAGGATCGGGCAGATCAACGGGGCGCCGTCGGAACTCAACAGCATGGCATGACCAGTCCGCCCGATGGTGACTTCAGACACGGAATGGAACAACGTATCCCGTCGCAACAGGATAGTCACCGCACCGATCGCCATGTGCTGCTCGTCGTCGATGAGGGGGGCGGACACGTTGACGACGTGCGTGCCAAATGCAGGGTCGAAGAAGATATCGCTGACAAACACCTTGCCCGTCCCATGCTTCACGACCGACTGCCACCACGACGTCTTGCCGTAATAGTATTCGACCTGCGGGATCGAACTCACGACCAGCGCCCCGCGATTGTCGGTGACGAAAATGCCGACGTAGTCGGCCTTTCGAATGTCATGCCACCGAATCAGGTAGTTGGTGACGATACGATTGATGAACAGGGGAAATTCGCTCTGCTTGTCCCGCTGCCGCCAGCGTTGTTGCCAGGCTTTGATCATGGACTGGACGGTCTTCTCGTCCTTGTCCACGTAGGTACGGTTGGATTCGGTGACGGAGGTGCGGAGGAACGGCGTGGCGGCCAGCTGCTGAGCCTCGTTGATGCCGCGGGTGACCTGCATTTCGATCCGCCGCGCGGCTTCCACTGCGGTTTCTTTGAAGTTGGCGCCGATCGTTTCCCGAAGCGCCCGCCGCTCTTCCAGGTAGGTCAACACGAGCGACAGCCCCAGTGGGAGGAGCCCGACCATCACGATTGCCGTGATGATCTTTCGTTGGAGGCTGTGAGACCGACTCCAGAACAGCATGGATGCGGCTTGCCCCGACAAACGGCCCTTGTCCGTCCTCATGCAGGCCCCGGCGCCGGCTCGGAGGAGTCGATGCCTAACGACGCTTCATGAGGTTCCCGGAGCTGCCGGGCCATAGCAGCAACAGGGGACTTGCCACGAAGACCGAGGAGTAGGTGCCGAACATGACGCCCCCCAGCAACGCCAGCGAGAAATCATGCAAGACCTCGGCGCCGGCCAGCACCAATGGGATCAACACGATCACGACCGTCAGACTGGTGACGATGGTCCGGCTCAGCACTTGATTGATCGCCCCATTGATGATGGTTTCCTCATCTTCTCGCCGACGGGAACGCAGATTTTCGCGGATCCGATCGAAGACCACGACGGTATCGGTGAGGGAATACCCCGCCAGCGTCAAGAGGGCGGTCACGACCAACAGGGTAATTTCCTTGTCAAGGATATAGAAGACCCCTAGCACGGCCAGCACGTCATGGAACGTCGCCAGCGCCGCCGCCACGCCGAAACGCAGCTCAAACCGCACGGCGATATAGGCCACAATGCCCACGAAGGAAATCAGCACCGCGATCATGGCGTCTTCTTGAAGTTTTTTTCCGATCGTCGGACCGATTTCCGTGCTGGAATCGACCACGAACTTGTTGCCGGGAAACTCCTTACTGAAGACGGCGACGACCCGTTCCGCGATCTTTTCCTCGATCGTCGTCGAGGCCTTGACGCGCACCAAGAGTTTGTTGTCCTGGGTGAACTCCTGCAACTCGGCCGATTGCAGCCCGTTGGTTTCCAGTGCCCGGCGAGCTTCGTCGATCCGGATCGGCTGGTCGAATTTCAACTGCACGGCCGTACCGCCGGCAAAGTCGATGCCCAAGTTCGCAGCTCCGCGCGCAATCTGGAGCACCGCGAGCAGCCCGAGCAGCGCCAACAGGCCGGAGATGGCGAAGCTGATGTAGCGCTTCCCCATGAAATCGATGTTGGTCTTCCCTAAAATTTCGAACATGCCCACTCCTTCCTAAATGCTGAGCTGCTCAACTTTCTTGCGCTGATTCAGCACATCGAACACGACCTTGGTGCCGACTAAGGCTGTAAAGAGATTGATAGCGATGCCGAGACAGAGGGTGACGGCAAAGCCCTTGATCGGTCCGGTGCCGAAGAGGAACAGCGCGAATCCGGTAATCAACGTCGTCACGTGTGAGTCTACGATGGTGAGGAGCGCCTTATCGTAGCCGGCATCGATCGCCAACCGCACCGGCTTGCCCTGGCGCAGTTCCTCGCGAATGCGCTCGAAGATCAGGACGTTCGAGTCTACGCCCATGCCGATGGTGAGGATGATGCCGGCGATACCGGGCAACGTCAGCGTGGCATTCAACGCCGCAAGCGACCCGATGAGACAAATGAGATTGAGCATGAGCGCGAAATTCGCGATCACGCCGGACAGCCGATAGTAGGTCGCCATGAAGATGATGACGAGCAGTCCCGCGAAGAGCGTCGCCTTCACCCCTTTCTCGATCGAGTCACGGCCGAGTGAGGGGCCGACCGTCAGGTCCTGAATGATCTTGAGCGGCGCCGGCAAGGCGCCGGCCCTGAGGACGATCGCCAGATTGTTGGCCTCCTCCATCGAGAACGTACCGGTGATCTGTGCACGGCCGCCGCTGATCCGTTCCTGAATGACCGGAGCGGAATAGATGTTGTTGTCGAGGACGATCGCCATGCGCTTTTTGACGTTCTCCCCTGTGATGCGATCGAATTCCCTCGCACCCTTGGCATCGAAGGTCACCGACACATAGGGCTCGTTGAATTGCCCAATGGACACCCGCGCATCGCTCAGCACGTCGCCCGCCAGCATGACTCGCTTCTTGACCAGATAGGGCGTGAGCCATTCCTGGCCGCTCTCCCGCTCGACGATGCGTTCAAACAGAATCTGGTCGCCGTCCGGCACCTTGCCTTCCACCTGCTTCAGGAAGGCCTCTTCACGTTCCTTGCCCTTCTGCACCCGAGCCGGCAGATCCAGTTTGAGTTGGTTTTCCTCATCCAAAAGCTTGAATTCGAGCAGGGCCGTCTGCTTGATCAAATCTTTGGCCAGCTTGGCATCTTTGATGCCGGGAAGCTGCACCACCACCTGCTTCAAACCTTGCCGCTGGATCAAGGGCTCCGCCACGCCGAACTGGTCGATCCGGTTCCGAATGGTTTCCAACGCCTGGTTGATGGCGGAATCCTTGATGCGTTTGATCTCCGCCTCCCGCAACTCCCATACCACCGAGTGAGCCGAACCCTGGGATTCCACTTCCAGATAGGTGGGAAACTCATCCAGCAACTTCTGCACCTGGGCTTTCAACTCCGCGTTCTGGAACCCAATGGTGATCTGCGTCGGGCCGCTACGCTTGACCGACTCGGCGGGGATTTTCTTCTCGACCAGCAGATCTTGCAGGCTCGTAGCGGTCCGCTCCACCGCAATCTCCACAGCCCGCTCTTCCTCCACTTCCAAAACCAAATGGATGCCGCCTTGCAGGTCCAGCCCCAAGGTAATGCCCTTGTCGGGAAGGACCTCCCTGACCCACCGCGGCAGCTCCTTATAGAGAGGTTGATACGAGGGCAGGAAAAAGATACCCGAGACCACCACCATGGCCACCAACGCCAACAACCGTCCACCGACTTTTTTCATACGTCCGCCAGTCCTTCCCGTCTCCACCGCTCGCGTTAGTCTTCTTCGTCACCGCGCAGTCGCGCGATATGCTCTTTCTGAATTTTGATTTTGGTCGTGTCCGCGATCTGCAGCGTCACTGTGGCCTTCCCGACATTGGTGACCGTGCCCCAGATCCCGGATGCGGTGATCACCTTATCGCCCTTTTTCAGGGCCTCGACCATCGCTTTCAGCTGCTTCTGGCGCTTCTGCTGCGGCAGAATCAACATGAAATAAAAGATGGCGAAGATCAGGACAAACGGCACCAGCGACAAGAGACTGCTGCCCGGCGCTCCGTTCCCCGAGGCTCCCTGAGCCCATGCCACCGACTCCCACATCGTAGCCCCCAATCTCGCTCGTTAGAATAAACGGTCCGCGCCCGACGTCTCTGGCCTGGCATCTTCGCCGGGCCGGTCCACCACATAGGTACGGTGAAACTCCTGCCGAAACGCCTGAAAGGTCCCGTTGCGCAGGGCATTGCGGATGTCCTGCATCAGTTGCGCGAAAAACCATAAATTGTGAATGGTATTGAGTCGGGCTCCCAGCATCTCCTTCACATCGAACAAATGGTGCAGATAGGCCCTTGTGTAGCGCATACACACCGGACAACGGCAGGCTGGATCGATCGGCTGCTCATCGCGGGCATACCGCGCCTGTTTGATGACGACCCGCCCAAAGGACGTAAACAGCCAGCCGGTTCGACCATGCCGGGACGGCACGACGCAATCGAACAGATCAATGCCGCGCGCTACGCCCTCGACGAGGTCCTCCGGCATCCCGACCCCCATCAGATAACGCGGCTTGTTCGAAGGAAGTTCAGGAACCGTTACGTCCAACATGGCGTACATGTCGACCTTGGCCTCACCCACCGACAATCCACCGACGGCATACCCGTCAAATCCGATCGATACGAGATCACGGGCCGACCGTCCTCTCAATCCCGGATCCAGCCCTCCCTGCACGATGCCGAAGAGCGACTGGTCCGTCCGCCGCTTGGCATCCGCACAACGCTTCGCCCACAACGAGGACCGTACCGCCGCATCTCGCACCTGCTCAGGCGAGGAGGGCAAGGCCACGACGTGATCGAAAGCCATGATGATATCGGCCCCCAGGGCCTCTTGGATTTCAATCGCCGTCTCCGGGCTGATAAACCGAGCCGACCCATCGATGTGCGATTGAAACGTTACCCCTTCATCCGTCACCTTGCAAAACTTGGCCAAGCTGAACACCTGGAAGCCGCCACTGTCCGTGAGGATAGCTCCGGGCCAAGCCGTAAATCCGTGGACTCCGCCAAGCTCTTGTACGATCTTATGGCCCGGTCGCAGGTACAGGTGATAGGCGTTGTTCAAGATCAAGCCGTAACCCATCTTGAGGAGCTCGTCGCCATCGACTGTGCGGACATTGCCCAACGAGCCGACCGGCATAAAGGCTGGGGTGGGGATCTCTCCACGTCCTGTGCTCAGCACGCCGACTCGAGCGCAGCCGGTTGATTCTTCATGGGTGACTCGGAAGGACAGCATGGATTCGGGTCCTACATCTGATCCGGAGCTGACACCCCGAGCACGTGCAATCCGTTCCGCACGACTTGTTGAACGCTCCACATCAAGGCCAATCTCGCTCCCGTCAATCCCGGATTCCCGCTTTCCGATCGACGTGCCGTAGACGCCGGATGGTCGGACGACGAAGAGCCGGGTCCCTCGTGGTCGGGCATCGGCGGGAGGATGCGATGTTTGTTGTAGAAGGGATGCAGCATCCCCGCCAACTCTCGGAGATAATAGGCAACCCGATGGGGTTCAAGCTCGGCGGCACTCGCCTGGATTATCACCGGAAATAGGGACAATTTCCGGATCAGCGCAAACTCATCCGGATCCTCAAGCAGCGTGAGGTCGGCTTGATTCGGGAGCGGACACTCGATCCCGCGTGCCGCCGCAACGCGTCGCAAACTGGCGATGCGAGCGTGGGCGTACTGGACATAATACACCGGGTTCTCTTGCGATTGCTGTTTGGCCAGCTCCAAATCGAAATCCAGATGCGTGCCGGAATCACGCATGAGAAAGAAAAACTTTGCGGCATCCGCCCCCACCTCGTCCATAACCTCTCGCAGAGTAATGAATTCTCCCGCCCGCTTGGACATCTCCACTTTCTTTCCACCGCGCAACAGATTCACCATCTGCACCAGTACGACCTTCAGCCGTTCCTTGGGATAGCCGTATGCCTGCACCACGCCTTGCATGCGGGGAATATACCCATGGTGATCGGCCCCCCACACGTCCACCAGCAGATCGTACCCCCGGCGCAACTTATCGCGGTGATAGGCAATGTCCGATGCGAGATACGTGTAGTCGCCCTCGCGTTTTCTGACGACCCGATCCTTTTCATCCCCGAAGGCGGAGGACCGAAACCACTCCGCTCCCTCTTGCTCAAACAGCAAGTCTTTCGCACGCAGTTCCGCTAGCACCTGTTCCACGGTGCCGGCTGACAACAGCGAGGCTTCGCTGAACCATGACTCGAAGGAAACACCGAATGTATCCAGGTCTTGGCGAATGCGGTCGAGCAGTTCGCGATAAGCAAATTCTCGACTCTGCTGCTCGGCCTCTTCGGTCGGCAGCGACAACAAGGCATCGCCCTGAGCCGCCTTGATCCGGGTAGCCACGGCGCGAACGTATTCGCCTTGGTACCCATCCTCTGGAAAAGTCACGACTCGCCCAAAGGACTCGAGATAACGGGCGAGGACGGATACACCCAGCAACTTCATTTGCCGACCGGCATCGTTGATATAGTACTCGCTGACCGCTTCGTGACCGGTGGCGCGAAGCAGGCGCACCAACGCCTGCCCGACCGCCGCACCACGCCCATGCCCAACATGCAATGGACCGGTGGGATTTGCGCTCACATACTCGACGAGGACACGACGCCCACGCCCGAGTTGACTATGACCGAACTTTTCACCTGCCGATTCGATCTCCCTAAGCACCTCCAACCACTGTGTCCGTTTGACCGTGAAGTTGAGAAACCCAGGGCGCACAATCTCGATGCGCTCGAACAGTTCCTCGCGCTGCTCCAGATGATCGAGAATGATCTGGGCGATTTCAAACGGTGGGCGCCGCTCGGATGAAGACAGAGACATGGCAAGGTTGGACGACACATCGCCCCATTCCGGCCGCTTCGGCGCTTCAAGGGTCACGGTCGGGGGCTGCTCAAGCTTGAGCAGCCCCCGCTGTCGCGCGAGCTGCAGCGCACCGATCAATGCCGCACCGACTTTGTCTTGCACGACCCCTTGCGTCACCAGGAACTCCTAAGTCTGCGTGGAAAAAGAGAAAAACAAACCGGCAATCTAACATACCAAGCGATGAGAGACAAGATCGTGGTCACAGAATTGGCGCGCTCGATCGAGTCGCCAGAGCCATACGGCAGCCGTCGATCATTCGATCGGGTGCGATGTGAAGGCACTTCCGTTCACGACAGCATTGAACGGCATCCCAAGTCGGACAAGTGCACGGCTCTCCGGTCAGAGTGGTCACGTTGGGACCGAGCGGTGCCCATCGCCGAGAATCAGTCGGACCGAAACAGGCAAGGGTGGGAACAGAAAGGGCGGCAGCGAGATGCGTGATCCCAGAATCATGCCCAACGAACAACGTGGCATGCGACAACACCGCAGCGACGGTACACAGATCCAGATTCCGCATGACTGCCACCGGCCTTTGCAACAGCGATCGAAGTTGCGTCACAGAGCCTAGGTCTGACGGACCTTCTAATAGCATGGGCAACAAGCCCTGGCCGCGCATCCATTCGACAAGCTTTGCCAACCGCCATGGTTCCATACATTTGTGTGCGCTGCCGCTCCCGGGATGAATGATCGCGAGTGGTCTCGAATCATTTCGGGCAACGTGCTCAAGGTAGCGAGGTCCTTCCGCACTCAGTCTCTGAGGAAGCATGAGCGGCTGAAAGGAGGACGCAGCGCAGCCCAAACCGTCAATGGTCTCTAAATAACGCTCCGCCTGGTGGCGCGCTCGAAGGCCCGGCGAGAACGGCGACATGACCATCACGTTATGGATGCCGAGACTTTGAACCGTTGCAGCCACAGCGCCGTCGGGATCGCGCAGCCACCCAACCACGTATTCACAACGACTCAACCAAGACCGGAATAGAGGATGGATGTGCTCCTCTCCTGCACACAGCTCCGTGAGGCACGATGAATCAATGGGAACGAATCGGTTGATTTCTCCGCACTCCAACAGGAACGACCCGACCGACCTGTCGGCCAAGAAAATAAGTTCATGTTGCGGAAACTTGAGGTGGATCGTTCGAATGGCGGAACGGCTCAAAAGTACATCGCCCAGAGCGCCTGGGTGAATGATCAATACAGCCTTGGCGCAAGAAACTGCATCGTTCTCATCCACCATGATGCAGACGGGATACCCTCGTAATCCGCGCCAAATCTTCTGGTGTATTGATGTTTTGGAAAGAAGCGACGCCACTTCCTACTCCCTCCAGATCTTCGGAGCGGACCACAGACACCCGTAGGCTTGGGTCACGAAACAGATGCTGAATCTTGAGATCTTGTTGGTCGGCCATACCACGAAGAAACGGGGTGCACCGGCGTGAGTACATTGCGTGCAGGGGTTGTAGTTGTCCCTTCACTTCTGCCACCACGACATCAGCCGATGGGTCAAACGAGGCCATAAACCGGATAACCTCTGGGTCGAGAAAAGGCATATCACAGGCAACTGCAAAACTCCGTTCATGTGTTGCAGTCAGCAAGCCGGTATACAGGCCGCCTAAGCTACCGGCATTCGGCACACGGTCGTAGACAATTCTCGCGGTCCCACACTGTAAACCAGGAACTGGCTCCGCCAGGACAATGAAGTTTTCGCTAAAGAGAACCTCCAAGAGAGCTAGTGTGCGGTCAAACACTCTCTTGCCTGCCAGCTCAAGGAAGCGTTTGTCGCTCCCCATCCGACGACTTTTCCCGCCGGCAACCAGAACGCCCGATACATTCTCGATGACTTCCTTCTTGGTCACGCCCAACCCGCCCCCGCGAATTTTCACCGGAACACGATCAAAATTTGATCGAGATCATTGAGCTTATTCCTGAGCAAAAAACACGAGGGGGTGAGTTTCCTCACCCCCTCGTCAGACCACTGAGTCTGTGGGCTAGCAATTACAGAGTCTTACCCTTCTTCTTGTTTGCACGCCGAGTGAGCATCCAACCTTCAAGAATCACTACACCCACAGCGATAATTGCCGGGTAGATGTAGACTTCCTGCGGGATCGGTGGCTCAAGAATCGTATAATAGAACGCAGATACCGCCATCTTCCGTCCGGCGTCTCCGTTATGGCCATCCCACGCGAAGAAGACCATCGGAATGTACTTGCCGACGTCGAAGCGAGTGTATTCATCATAATCATCCTTATCACCCTTCAGCGGGCGGGAGATCATTACGCTCCAACGGCCATTCTTCCACTCTGCTTTCATCAACTTGACTTTTTCTTCGAAGTCATCACGCTCTTCAAAGTCCTGATCCCACCCAGTCCCCTTAAAGGAACGCAGCGAGCCATCCGCTTCCCACTTCAAGATATCGGCATTAAACTTTGCATCGCCGAACAAGTAGCGAGGCTTGAATGGTGCTGGAATCTCCTGCCATTTGATCGGGAATTGAAATGCGAGAGCGTCATTGTAGACGGTGTAGTTGTTCTGTGCCGCGGCGATCGAACCTTCCTCACCCGTCTTCGGAGCTTGCTCCTTTACTCCAAAGTTTTCAACATTGACCTGGGTGGGAGCCCATGGAAGCTTCCCTTCCGCCACGCTCTTCGTACGATCGTCCCACTGAATCAGGTACACGACGTTTTTGTCGTTGTACAGAGACTTCACCCAAAGATCGTCAATGCGGTTGACGAAGTTACGAGGCTTATGGGTGATTTGACCACCCATTGCCACATAACGGCGCCCCTGCTTCTTCCACATCTCATTCTCAGGATCGTCCGAAATTTCCCCTTCAACCGGGGAAGAAGGAATCACAAAGTTGATTTTGGGCTTATCTGTCAGAGGATCGATGCCCAATGGCTTCCCTTCGTCATCACGTTCACACAATGAATTCACGAAGTTAGCAATGTTCCACCGCTCTTCAATGGAAGTGCTATCCGCAAAAGACGGCATGGGAGTTCCGTTCACTCCTGTTGAGAACGTGCGGAAAATATTACGCACATTGTAAGGATCCTGACGGCTCCCCCGGAAGTTCCAACATTTGTGCCAGTCGGCCGGTTGGATGGAAAAACCCCAGTCATCCTTGAGGTTAAACGCGTTACCGTCTCCTCGCCCTTCGACACCATGACACTCGATACACTTCTTTTCAACAATCAGCTCAGCACCCTTCTTGAGACTTTCCTCAGTCGGCTCCGCAGGCTTGAGAGTAGCCATTTGAAGAATCGTTTGGGTTTCCGAAGCCTTGTCGGTAAATTTTCGATCCTTGACAAGCTGAGTGGTCACGAAAGCGAGAACCTGGATACGCTGCTCCTCCGTCAGGATGCCTTCCCACGGTGGCATTGCTGAGCCAGGCAAACCGTGAGTGACTGTGTCCAACAAGTCGTTCTTATTCGAATCCGGCATTTTTTCGTTGTAATTGAAAAGCGGAAGTTCTCCGCTCGCCGTATGCCGAATTTTAAACGTACCTTGGTTGAAATTCCGAGGGCGTGGCCATAGACGATCGGCACCTGGGCCATCGCCTGCACCATCGACCCCATGACACCACACGCACTTGGTGAAATAGACCCGCTTACCAGCTTCAATCATGTCGGCTGGAGGTGCTGGGGCCAACTCACCCTTCTGGAAGCCTTCCGGCATATCTCCGGCATGCCCAACCGACACAAAACCGCCCATAAAGAGAATGGCACTTAGCGAGGCCCCAGCCATCAACTTGGGCTTTGCTTTCGAACGCAGTTTGCTCATTATTAACCTCACCACCTGTTCTCCCAGGTTGTTTGAAATATATGCATTAATCCCAGGTTCGCGGATAATAACCTGTGTGCCAGTACTCAAACAGAATCACCTTCCAGATTTCATCCGTAGTCAGATGTTGTTCCCACGGCGGCATGACCGATGCCCAAGGGAAGCCTTCATTTGGAAGACCGATACCACCCTTAGCCACGCGCCAGAAGATGAACGTCTCCTGTAACTGGGCAATGGTGCCTGGGTCTGTGAAATTGGCAGGAATGGGATTAAAGGCAAAAGCATGGAGGCCACGACCGTTTAAATTATCCCCGTGGCAGAAGTGACAATTCTGGAAGAAAATTTCTCCCCCCTCGCGCACATACTTTAGATAGCCTTCAGCCTTTTCATCCCAGGGATTCGCGTTGGGAGCCATTAGGCGGCCCATACCCTGTTCAACAATTAATTTGTTGCTGTACTCCTGGTCGTACTTACCTTCGAGATTAACCCGGAACGGGTTCTGCGACGTCTGAAGCGTGTAGGTCTTTCCGTGCACCTTAGTACTGGCTGGAGGCGCTGGGTGAACGGTCCGAAGCTCAATGGGCTCGTCCACACTCGGCTTCATACTGAGGAAGGAAAATCCGCCGATCAAGAGGGGCAGCAGAATCAGATACATAGTCCGCAGGGCCTTGTGAAAGCCCGTATTGGCATCGAGCACGTTGATGATCGGCTGCCGAAACTTTTTCCAGTCTTCTTCGTTGGCAGAAACCCACATGAAGACCGCCACCATCGAAACCGTACCGTACATGGCCCGAACACTGAAAGGAATCGGCGGATATACACGGAACTTCAAATAGCTCTGAATGAATACCCAAAAGAGCACTCCCTGCCAAAACCGTGGAATTGCAAACCCCATCGAATTCAGCAAGTAACTCAGTCCGGCGAAACCAGCCACAAAAACCGCCAGCTCACTCAGGATCTGCATGGGCATATAGCCCTCAACTAACCTGACAGTATTCGAGGGAACCACCCCGAAGATCATTCCGATCAACATGAGCAGTCCGACGACACCAATCAGTGCTCCGACTGACATTAGTGCTTTCATTACATCATCTCCCTTTGTTCCTTAGTAGAATAGAGCCGGACTGCACCTCTAAACTTACGAGGCCTTTGGCGGCTCCTTCCCCTCTTGCACCTGCGAGAGGTAGTCTACAAGCTTCTTCAAGGCTCCGGCACTAAGCTTCTGACCAAACACTTTCGGCATAGTGTTGTCCGGAAAGCCCTTTACGACATAAGCGCTCGGTTCAATGATGGACTCCATAATATAGTCCGGAACGTTCTTCGCCTTGCCCTTGTAATCCTTGTCTTTGATCCGTAGCGGCGCGTTTGTTCCCTCAACAAGCTTCGGACCGATGGTGCCGGTCGCCCCGGGGATGCCAGGGATCGTGTGGCAAGCAACGCACTGACCCTTGGCAAAAATCTGATCCACGGGCTCTGTTCCGTCAGCCATTAGTGCACTACCGCCACCACCTTTGGCCTCACCCTCTGTGGGCGGCTTCGGGCGCTCGGATTCTGGGATAAACTTTTCATAGGCCTTAACGATCTCATCGAAAGATGGAGCCTCCCGCCCTTCACGAACGTAGAGCCACGTATCGACCGCGGCCAACTCTGGAAGACTCAATGAAATTGGCGGCTTATGGATTGAGGGCATCGGACTTTCTTTATCGTTCGTACCCTTCACGCCAAAACCTGCCACGACGAAGCAACTAGGGCAGGCATGCGACTCCGCAATATATTCGATTCCATTTTCGGCTGTGCCAGAACCAGGGAATGCCTCTTTCTGGTTGGAATCTCGAGCAGCAGGGTTCCCCTTGTGATAACGGGGATCATTAATCTGAGTTTCGGCCCGCTCTGGAATCCCATCGAGGTTCGGGGCACGCTCTCCCAACATTCCCTTGTGAAAGGCATGGCAAAGCGGACACTGCCCCTTTCCAATTGCCCCCTGAACCTTGTTCTGCCCCACTCCTCCGAAGATGATCTTCTCACCTTCGTCGGCAAGCTCAGTCTGTGGCATGTTGCTAAAGTCTTTCTTTTCCTCAATGGGCGGAAATCCACCTTCAACTTGAGGCAACCAATTTCCGTAACCAGATAGCGCCGCCGCGATGAAGAACATGAAGCCCCCGATTTTCAGCAACGCGCTGATATTCGTAAAATAAAGGGCCATCATGAACGTCATGGAGGTGATCAAGACCAGCGACACCGGCAAGAGCCTCGATTCGGCGAAGAAATTCATCTTGTAATTAGCAATCGCCATAAACAACAGAATAGCGCCCAGAATACCAATGAATGTCTTGAATACCGCACGCTTGTTTGCCACGGGGTCACTAATCGACGCCTTGAAATAAAACAATAAGGCGATGAGAATCCCGAGCGCAGGCCAGCCGATCGCTAAGGCCTCTTTTATGAGTTCAATCACAGCTCAAACCTCCTGCATGGGGGGAAGCCCCAAGGTCGCCCTAAGCAACATCCCAGGCGACTTCCCCCATTTGATTCGTTTCAATCGCCTTAAAATTAGTGACCTACGGCCGGCTCTGGAGCACGTCCAGGAATTGGCGCCTTAGCTTCGACCGGGGCCTTCTTCGCCGCAAGCGCACCCAACCAGAAGACAAACATAATGCTGATCCAGAAGAAGAGAACATTCGCAGAAATCATGTTCGCTGCGAAACCTACCGTGTGAGTATAGGCCCACGGCGAGTTATCCCTCATAATCTCATTCACGTGCCAGAACAGCCGCACCGATGACCTAATGTATCCCATCAGACCCATCATCCAGGTAAAGGCTGTCGCCAACATGATAAGAGCATATTGCGATCGAGCCGATATCTTTCCCCATTCAATCGGACCCATTTGCTTCGCCCCCTTCATCATGACGCTGTTGAGAGCAAACATGAAGAAGAGACACGACAGCGTCGTGGCCACCTGAGGAACTGAGAGGCCCACGCGCACGTTGGCAGGAATGTAATAGCCATACACTGCCAGCATAATAATGTTGAAATAGGCGAAGAAGAAGAAACACCCCATGAAGATGTTTCCGAACTTAGACCAAGAAACTGTCGAAACCTTATTGCCGCGCATGTACCAGACAAAGCTCAAAACCGTGGTCGTAATGATAACGTTAATGCCCCCGTTCTTGGCGGACATGACGCCATAATTTCCGAGCACAGGATGTTGCTGACCACCCATAGCCTTCAATTCCGCCGGGGTCATAACCATGGTATGAGGAGTGATAAACACGAGGAATCCACAAGTCAGCAGAAATACCAGATACTTGATGTAACGCTGGTACTTTTCAGCACCGCGCATACGGCCAAGCGCCTGCCAAAGGTAATAATTAGTACTAAGGAACAAGATCCCGATCATCGTGGCCTGGATAATGAACAACCATGCCAACAAGCCACCCATCAGAGTAATACCCATCTGCTGCCGATAGGCGTAGACCTCGCGCATCAACCAGTACCCAGCAAACGGCAGAGGAATCAAGAATGACACTCCCAGGGCCATCGCAATATAGCCCATCCAGTCATAGTGAGCTCGCTCCTCATCCGTTTTAGCGGAAAGGAATCGATAGGCTGCGTAGGCAGCCACAACACCACCGCCGAAAGCCATATTACCGAGAATACGATGCAGATTGAGGGGATTCCATAAAGCAGTGTGGATCACATGCCAAATGTTTCCCAGATACCGCCCCTGCTCATCCACACCGGCAGGAGACATCATGAAACCGATCCAGGAGTTCGCAAGGAACATCAGAATCGTCCCAATGACGTTCAAAATGACGGACATACTGAGGTGGATCCACTTCAGGAATCCCTCCTTCATCTTGTCCCAGCCGTAGTAATAGATATAGAGAGTTCCGCTCTCCGCCACGAACATCAAGGCATAAATGTGCATGACAGGACGGAAAATACCCGAAAGATACTGGAAGAACGCGGGATAGAGAGTCAGGAAGGTAAAGATCAGAATACCGCCCAGAATAGCGGTCAATGAATAAGCAGTCAGACTGATCTTGATAAAGTCGTAGGCAAGCTGGTCATACCGCTTGGCCAGAGCCTTATCCTTAGTCACAACCCCCATGAACTCAATAATCATACAAAAAATCGGAACCGCCAAAACGAAGCTACCGTAATACAGGTGCTGCTGGTTGGCGAACCAAAGGAGAACCCGACTCTCAAAGTTATACCTTGGATAATCCTTCTCTCCATCCGTGGTCTTGGGAGCGGGTGGCCCAGATACAATACCCTCCGTCTTGTAGTAAACATCCCTTCCCTTCTCAACCTTTGCATCGCCGCCCTCTTTTTTCGCATCAGCAGCTGGTGCATCAGCAGCAAGGGCAGGGATCGCAACCAAAACAGGCATGAGGAGGAGGCCGATCATCGCGACCAGCGCCATGATCGACATCAACTTCGTGCGGGTTACAGAGCCCATGGGTTACCTCCTTGATACATCTCGTATGTGAAAAACAGACTCAGACCCCCTGACATCCAGACGATTACTTCCGCAGGAGATACCAGAAATCCAGTCCCTGGGCGTCCATCAAGAAGTGATCAACGGCCGCAAAAAATGAAACACAAATCAGTATCGATACCACGAAATATACGATCGTCTGCCCCATCTCAAACCCCCTTCAAGATGATAAGCGTTTTACAGTCAGAGGACGCGGGCTCAACAAGGGCACTGAATCCCTCCGAACCAATAGAAGAACCACGTGCTCACTGCACAGGTAATGTAGAAAATCATTTTCCCAATCTTAATCTTGACGTCGTCCTGAGCAGCTTCCATCGTAATTCTCCCAGCGTTTTAAGTGCGTATTTTAAATTGACACACCACCTACTCTGTGCTAATCAAAATCCCTCACTTAATTGTTTTTTAAGGGGATTTTTATGGCAAAAAACTCAAAAGTGTTCGACATTATAGTTTTGGCCGGAATGGTTGTCAATATCATTTTGGCCGTGTTTCTGATCCTCTACTACTTTGATTTTCTATGATTTTCCGCGCAGAACTTCGGACTCAATCCTACCTTTTCCACTCACCGATTGGGCACAGCGAAAGCCGATGGTTTCATCTCGAAAATCCGGCATCATTTTACTGCGGGCTGTGATGCGCAGATCCAACCCCGAACTCGTATATGCGGCACCCCGCAACACCTTATATATGCCGAATTCAGGGACGGGGGGGTTTCGATCCGGAGCCTCCTTGTAAGCAGTCTCCAAATACCAATCCTCAACCCACTCCATCACATTACCTGCACCATCCATGACACCATAGGGACTGGCGTCACTTTTTACTCGTCCCACAGGGGCAGCCACGCCAAACCCATCATCTACGCGAGCCCAATTTGCGCCGTCAGGGATCTCAATATTTCCCCATGGCCAAAGTCGGCCATCCTCGCCCCGCATGGCCTTTTCCCATTCGGCCTCAGTAGGTAAACGCCTTCCACTCCAGGCACAGTAGGCCTTGGCGTCATCCCAGGATACGTACACGGCAGGCTGGTTCACCCCCCGCATTCGACCCGTATTTTTTGCATAGCGCGAAGGGGGGCCTGCTTTTCGATGACCTGTGGCCGCAACAAAAGCTGCATATTGCGAATTGGTCACTTCATAACGATCGATGAGAAACTCGTCTAGATAGATCGTCCGTTCCGGTCGTTCATCAAATCCCCCCTGATTCGTCCCAAGCACGAACGGACCGGCCGGAATAGCCACAAGTTCTTCCGCCAACGGCGCCTCCAAAGATGCCGGTTCGGGGGACGAGTCGCCGACATCATCAAGGGAATGCTTCGGCTGTGCTTCAAATGGCGTAGAAATAGTCCCTTGGAGAATCCCCACCAGCGGCATGCTGGCGGCGAGCAGCACCACCAAAAGAAAAACGACCTTGAAGCGTGTTTCAAGCATGGCGCCGGGTCTTATCTGGATGCCCTATCTACCTCGATGTCTTTCGCGCAGCGAAATCCGACTGTGATGTCATGTCGCCACGGTTTCGCTTGGAAGCGCTTGGAGGTCCGTACATTCCGCTTCGTTTCCCGCCATGAGCCGCCGCGAATGACACGTTGCTCACCCTGATCGGGCCCCTTCGGGTCACGGTAGGGAGCCTTGCGATAATAATTTTCATCGTAAAAATCGGCAACCCATTCGGCAACGTTGCCAGTCATGTCATAGACACCGTACGGACTACGACCAGACTCGAATGAACCAGGAGGCCCCAGATAACGAAATCCATCTTCGTTGCCGTCAATATTCGCCGATCCGACAGCAAACTCCTCTCCCCACGGATATCGACGCTTCCCCTCTCCGCGCGCTGCCTTCTCCCATTCCGCCTCGGTGGGCAAACGCTTCCCGGCCCATTTGCAGTAGGCCTCCGCATCGTCCCACGTAACAGCGATCATCGGATTTTCAGGTTTCAGGAGCTTGGCCGGATCGTCCTCGAATACCTCGATTTTTCGTTTAAACCGCTTCGTCATCTTGGCGAAACGATCGTACTCATCTTGCGTCACTTCCTTCTTATCGATGAAGAAGGCCTTTAGATACACCTGGTGTTCCGGCTTTTCGTCAGGGTCGCTGTCGTTGTCACGGCTGCCCATCACGAACGGTCCCTCTGAGATCTGAACCATCTCGCGCCCATCATCTCCAACGAGCGTCTTGTACATGGAAAAATCCTGGGCCGCCGCCACCTCGACGGCCTTGGCCTCGGTCTTGATCGACAATGCCAGCTCTCGCATCTGTTTGGCCTTGTAGGACTCGTACACCAAGCCCGCGATCATCAGGATGAACGAGGCAAACACGAAGATGATCGACCCGATCAATACACCTCTATTTTCCATGACCCTACTCGCCCCTCACGATTTGGTCTCTGCCGGCTGGGGGGAGGCGGCCCTCTCCTCCGCCTCCATAGCCTTTCGAGCAGCCCGCATATCCAAAAGCATTGAAATCTGGACGCCGAGAAATCCCCCCATGGCCGCGCCCGCCCCGGCTCCGAACGATACTTTTTCCATACCCGCGATCACCCACGCCAATAGGCCACCAAGCACGGCGCCCACCAAAATACTCACCAGAAATCGACGTCCGCCGAGAAACCCGACCACGGCGCCAAGCGCCAGGCCCAATCCAGAAGCCAATGGGATAGACGAGCCCCCCAGAATCGTTCCAATTAACGCTCCGACGGTGCCCATGACGAGCACACCGAAGACCACATCGAAGATGGCGCGGCGCGACGGTCTGTTGATAGCTGTCATACAGCTCCATCCCTCGACATATCCTCCGAACAACTCACTTCGCCGCACTCACCGTAATCGAACCGAAATCAATCTCCACCCCCGGCCCAGCAAACAATGAGATCCCCCAGGCCTTTTCCGCCGGCTCATGTTTGTGAATGCGCTTGAAGTCCTCGTAGACATTGATACGCTCCTCGACCCACTCCCCTACGGGACGCAAGCCGCTTTGCACGACGATCTCGGAACCACTGAACATGCCGCCTTCGACGATCGTGCCTTCCGGCTTTCCCCCGCTCCAGATGTATTTCGTGAACACGGGGATAAATAGGAGATCCGTATCAAGCGAAGCGTATACGGCCGCAATCGGCTCAGACCCATCAGGAGCCTTGTGGAGACGCCAGCGCCACGTCAAAATGGGATATGCCTTGGGATCCCACTCGATCTTCCGCTTCTTGACCCGCTGCCCAGCATCCTTCGCGGACAGAAACTTCTGTCCGTTCTCGGCCTGGATTCTGTATGCTTCGCGCCCCTTGGCCTGACTACGCTGATTTTCATGCTGCCACTCGAGGGGAAATCCATCTTGATCGGCGGACTGAAAATCTTCCAACACCAGGACAGTTCGATCCCCTGCGTACGCAACGGGCGGAGTTCCGCTTACCTCTCCCAACCCCAAGAGTCCCAGCATCCACAGAGCACCATACAACACCTTCCTACTCATTTCCGCACCATACCTTTCGATGAACTCCCGTCTAGGCTTCGTGCGAGGGAGAAGGGAGAAACCCCGCCTCCCGCTCTGCGCTGAGATCTTCATGCAAAACCGGTTGCTGCCCCCGTTCGCAGACCCAAAACAGGAAGAATACGGCTCCCCAAAACATCACCATGTTGATCGTGACCATCTTCGCAGCGAACCCCAGTGAAGGCGTGAACGCCCAGGGCGACGTATCGGGCATCAATTCGTTTACATGCCACGCCAGGCGACCGGAAGACCGGATGTAGCCCATCAGCCCCATCACCCACGTAAAGGCCGCAGCCAATCCGAACAACCCCACCATCCCACGAACCGAAATATGCCCCCACTGCACCGGTCCATGAACGGTCGCGCCCTGCAGCATCCGTCGATTCAGGAGCAAGCCCACTGCCACCACCACCAGTGTCGTGACCGCTTGAGGCCCCGACAACGCCACTCGAACACTGGCCGGGAGGTAAAACCCATAGATCGACAACCCGATGATATGGGCCATCCCAAGACCGAACAGCACCCCGAGCGCCAAATTCCCCCTCCTGGCCCAAGAGATTGTCATGGTGCGGTTTGCACGACGGTAGAAGATGTAACTCAAGGCGGTGATACAAATCATGACATTCACCGCGCCATTCTTCGACGACATCACTCCATAGTTTCCAATCACAGGGTGCTGCGCTCCGCCCATGGCCTTCACTTCGGTTCCGGTCATCAGAATGGTGTGCGGCGTCAGCCAGATGAACAGACAGCCGCACAGGGCGAGCAACAGATACTGGTAATAGGCTTGGTATCGCTCCCCACCGCGAATCCGTCCCATACTCTGCCAGAGATAATAGTTGACGCCCAGAAAGAGAGCGCCGATCAAGAGCGCTTGCACGACAAAGAGCCATGTCAACAACCCGCCCATCATGGTCACGCCCATGCTTTGGCTATAGGCATACACCGAGCGCATCAACCAGTAGCCGGCAAACGGCATCGGCAACAGGGCACACACCGTGACGAAGAGGAAGACATAACCGACCCAATCGTAATACGCCCGCTCCTCCTGACTCTTTCCGGTGAAGAACCGATAACAGGCATAGGCCAACACCACAGCGCCCCCCGACATGATGTCGGCAAGGAACCGGTGCAGGTTCAGCGGATTCCACAAGGCTGACCGCAGCAGATGCCAGGGATTCCCCAAGTAGCGCCCCTGACCGTCAACCCCTGACGGAGCCATCATGAACGCCGACCAGGCGTTCGCCAGAAGCAGCAAGGAGGTGCCGAAGACGATGGCCAGCAGGCCCATGGACAGGTGGACCCACTTGGAATCAGGCCCAGCCAACCGGTCCCAGCTGTAATAGTAGGCAATGGTGAGAAACGTGGTGCCGACGAAAACGAGGGCATAAATCGGCATCATGATCTTGAACGTGCCGCCCATGTATTGCATGAAGCTGGGATACAGCACGATGAACATGGTCAGCATGACGCTACCGACGACGGCCGTCACGGAGATCGCGAGCAGCGCCACTTTCAGGAGGTCCTGCGCCAAACCATCGTACCGCATGGCCATCGCAGGATTCCGCGCCACCAATCCAAGAAATTCCAACAAGACGCAAAAGATCGGCAACGCGAGGACGAATCCTCCGAAATAGGTGTGCTGCTGAATGATGAGCCACATCAACAAGCGGCTATCGAGCGCGCCGTATTGAGGATAGTGGCTCTCGTTGCCGGTCGGTGCGGACGGCCCACTGGCAATCCCCGTCGTATGAAAGTACACGTCCGTGGACCGTTCGGCGTTTTCCAGCAGATGAGAGCCCCACAACGAGCCGGCGATCGCGAGCAGCGCACAACACACCAACGTCACGAACCCGGACTGTAAACAAAGGCGCTTGATCATGACGACACTCTCTGGTTGTGTTTCTCAAAGGCGGCCGCGGGCTCACTCAGCGGAGGACCGACAAGAGCCTCCCGGGACTTTCCGAGAATTCCCATCACGAAAGGACATCGCAAGAGGGCGCCGGACACGCTGCCGCGCTCGCGGTTTTCCACGTCACGCCGATCCCCCAAGTAGTAACAATACAAGGCCATCACAGCGCCGACGACCGCCGCCGCCGTCGTGAAGAACCACGGAGAAGCCACCGGTTGTTTCAATACATACAGGCAGCTGCCGACCAACACCAGGTAATAAGTCGAGGCGAAGGCCAACCCAGGCCACCACCAAAACTTCAACAACTCGCCCCAGCCCGTATTGGTGAATTGAGGAACCCAATCCCTTCCGCCGGCCTGACCGGAAAGAAACGCCGGCAGCGCGACGGTCCCCGCTACCAACGTCACAAGGGCTCCCTCCACCAACACGGCCCAATCCCCGTTCACCAGAGGCATCACAGCGAGGGACAACCCCACGCAACTGACGACGCCCAGCCCCAGCCATTGCATCATCGCCGGCGGAATCCGCCGCAGCAGCGCCCGTAGGGCCACACCATCCGGGAACGTCGCGAAGGGACGTCCGCTTCGTTCCAGCCAACGGATATGGCCGATTTCGAAGGCGTCGCGCGCAACCGCCGTACAAGGAATAATGATCGCCATCATCGCGGGACCGTCAGGATGCTTGGCATAGTCGTATCCCACCAGCCAGAGCAGGGCCAGCACCAGGAGTGACAGCTGAACCCCGTAGACGAAGCCGATCCACGCCAAGACCCAGACGATCCGCGGAACCCCGTCTTCATCGATTAACCGAGAGAACGGCACCGTACGCCCCACGCGATAGGCGCAGATGGCGGTCGCCAGCGAGACGAGTCCGCTCAGCAAGAGGAGGGTCAACGGCTCAGACAGTGACGTGACGTGCTTCGCGGCCCGGTAGACGGCAAAGGCCACCAGTCCCGGTACGAACATCACCACACGCTTTCTCGTGCGAACAGAATCCTCCGTCACGGCTAGGGTCAAACTCGGGAGGACTCGTAAAGCTAACCGATGTAACATGCGTTCTTTCGCCGTACAGAGTCTGCCATCGTTTACGATCGTTGCGCCGCCATGCCGAAATACCGGGCCTTCACTTCTTCCATCAAGGCCACGGTCACGCACGTCAAACCCCGATCCACGGCCGTGCGCTCCAACTCTACGCGTGCCATCGCGCGAACCGGGGCCGGCACCTTGTCCAAACGACGCTCGGCTTCCGGATCCCACGACACCACGTCCCCTGTCTTAGCCTGCTCGATGGCGTCGTACGTGATGACACGCTGTCCACGCGCCCTGACGAATCCCTCCACCAACTCACGCAATAACGGAGCCGCATAGGGTGGGAGCCGGTCCAAGCGATGCCGGGCATCATCACTCCACAGAAGGCGATCCACGAGGCCGTTGGTTTGTCCGGCTGGGACGTCGAGGCCGACCATCCATCGACAAGAGCGGCACTCCCACCGTACGAACCACGTCGGAGGGCCCGCACCGACCCGCTCCTCGACACCTTCTGTATGCATCCACTTGCCGCACCCGCACACCAGCATCTTCTGCCCACCCTCCCCCTCTCGGCCGCCCGTTATCCGATTTTTCCAGGATAGAGGATGTACAACATCGCGTAAGTAAAGGTGCCGGTCAGGAAGAGGATGCAGTAGATGACCATGGTGAATCGCCCCAAGGCGCGATGGCGCTTCGCGCCGTCAGGCCAAATGCGCTGGATCGCCATCTCCACCGCAAGGACCAGCGCAACCAAAATCAGGAATCCCAGGTAGACTTCCAACTTGCGCATGGAAAACCCGGCCGACATCACGCGCGAGCCGAACAGAAGCAGCACGATCACGGTCAGGGCGCCGAAAATGGCGCCCACCTTGCCCCAGGAGGTCTGCAACAAAGCTTCATTGAGTACCCGCGCGCCGTTCAGAAAGCGTTGCGACCGAAATCCCAAGACGATCATATACGCCGCCATCACCAACCCGATGATGACGAGGATGATATGGACCGTCAGCACGGGGATGAACACATAGTCATACAGGGCCTGGGATCCGCCGAATCCTTCCTTCCCTTCAACGGCCAAGACACCGAGTTGCCGAAACAAGTAATACGCGGTGAAAAACCCCACCATCGCGATCATGCCGCCCAGCATCAGCCAGTGATGACCATGCCCGCGATGTTGTTTAGCTTGAATCCATCCGACGATGAACAGGCCGGTAAAGAGCGTGGCCATCAGCTGGCTGAGGTCCGCTCCTATCGTGGCGTGCGTCCCGAAGAAACCGGGCTGCCGCAGGAATTCAAACATGATGGGCCTCGCCGCTCGGCCTGATGCCCTGCACCACGGCCGTCCGCTCCAGTTCCTCCACCGAGACATATCCGGCGTCATGCATCCACTGCATGGCTTCCCCCGTGCGATAACAGCTGCCGCGCTCCGTATTCACCAAAATATGAACGGCAAACGCGGCGGTCCAGGCCGGGCTGGTGCCCGAAGCATCCAAAAATCGGTCTTTTATGATCAACCGTCCACCAGGGGCGAGGTGCCTGTAGATTTTTTTCACCAAGGCGGCATTGGTCGCCAGGTCCTGATAGTGGAGGATGTCCGACATCAACACGACATCATAGGGTCCGCCCAGAGGGTCTCGATTGAAATCTCCGGCCTTCAGTGTGATTCTGCCCTCCAGCCCGGCCTCCTTCACGGTTCGCTCGGTCACTGGCAAGGTGGTGGCCAGGTCAAACACCGTCGCCGTCAGAGTGGGATACACACGGCAAAAGGCGATCGCGTTGGTCCCGGCCCCACCTCCAAGGTCCAGCATGGTCCCGGCTTGATCAAGTGCCAGCCGTTTAGCGAAATCAGGCCCACTTTGTTGCCCGATGCGATGCAAGACCGACAGCACGTTTGCCCCCAAGGCCGGATCGGTCTCGAAGACGTGCTGCGACACCGGTGAGCGGCCGGTCTTCACCGCCTCCTCCAGCTTGCCCCAATTACCCCATTCCGCATCGTGAAGGAGCAGAAGATGCCCGATATATTGGGGCCCATGCTTCACCAGATACGCCGCAGCCACCTCTGTGTTCTGATAGACCTCACCGGTTTTGAGCAAGAGCCTGATCGCAACCAGGGCGTTGAGAAGCAGTTCCAGGGCGCGAGGGTTGGCGTTTAACTTTTCGGCTGCCTCGTCGACGGTCCGACCCCGGCCATCGAGAGCCGAAAACACGTCTAATTTCACCGCAGTGAGAAGGATTTTGGTCTCCCAGTAGTAACCAAGCTGGAAGACTTCAGCGAGAGACAATTCACGTGGCACACATCACCTACTGTGAGAATTCGGTGTTGAAATTCGGCATCTTACCCAGTTCAGAAAGAGAAACGCAAGGCAACCAACCCCGCACCAATGCTCGTGGTCAGGAGCCTCCGCCGGATTTCATCCGAGAGGCCTCGCTACGTAACGGACACCCTGCATAGCGCAGATACGCAACGGTCAAAAAGCAGAAAGGGCAGTGGCCTGACCGACCACTGCCCTTCCGCGGCGGACTGCGCCGCTTGATAGAAACGCGCTTACTTGATCTCAGCCTTGAGGGTGGCCGTTCCGCCTTCCGCCACCTCAACCTCGAACTCGTTCAGCTTGCCCTTCCCGACGAACGGATGCCAGACAACCACCTTGTGCTTGCCGGCGGGCACACCCTGGATCTCAAAGGAACCATCATCCTTCACCACCGCATGATACGGATTCCACACCGGGAGGAAGAAGGACTGCATGAACTCATGCTGGTCGCACTGCAACCGGTAATAGCCCAACTTCTCTGCGCCGCCACGGAAAGTGACCGGCTTTTCCAACTTGTCACCCTTCTTGGCCAAACCGATGTTGAAACCGGTGGCCGAGGTGGAGCCCTTCACCGTGAAGCTGTGCGGGTTATGCAACACGCCCTGGGTGGACTTGGGATCATCAGGATCGGCATCGTTGTTGACGGCGCGGAACGGCTTGTTGTTCACGACCACCCCGCTGAACGGCAGGAACTCACAGAACTCAGCCACGACGTCCGTGCCCTTGAAGCCATCCTGGAATGCCTGATCCTCAACGTCGACGACGGAAACGACCGCACCCTTCAAGCCACCATCCTTACCGACTTCGATGGTCTTGAGGAAGCGCTTGTCGCCATCCATCAGGCTCTTGTTCGGGTGCTTCGGACAAAACTTCGGGTTCGGGAACTTGGAGAAGGAGAATTCCTTCTGTTCGGACTTCCCGGGATAGGTGACTTTCCCGGAGATCGTGCCTCCGGCAAACGAGGTGAGGGGCGCAGCCAAGAACGCTGCGGCCGCAACGCCGAACACAACTTTCATCGCACCCTTCTTCATGTCACTGCCTCCTTGTGATGAACATTAACCGAACAACTACTCCGACACCCACTCAAAAAGATAAGGGCGGGTGACCATGCCCTCGCCTCAATAATCTTGTTCACTTGACGTAGCTCTGCGCTGACCTACGACCCGGCCTCTGAACGATTGTCTATACTGGAATCTTACTCACCCTGTCAACTTGAAATCCAGCCATTCGGACCTCAAGATTTCGCGGGATTAGCCGCTGCCTTCTGGTGCCCGAGAATACGGGCGATCGCCCCGCCCACAGTCGCTCGGACGGCATCATCCTCATCATGCAGCGCCGCCTTCAAAATCGGCAGGAGATCCGTCCCCCCGATCTGCCCCAAGGCCCTCGCGGCGGCGATGCGCGGGCGAGGAATCGGATCCTTCAGCATTCCCGAAAGAAACTCCACCGCCGCTTGTCGGTTGCTCCCACGGGCACGACCCACCGCCTTGGCGACGGCCGACCTGGTTCCGGGATCATTATTTTGAGCCAGGTCATAGAGGTCATTCGCAACGGTATCGAATGGCTCCCCCACTCGAAGCAATGCGGACACGACCGCCGCCTTGACCACCGGATTCGGATCGGTCAGCGCCTTCCGCAGTGCCCCCAGCGAATCCTTGACTCCCAACTCGCCGAGACTGATCGCTGCCGACGTCTTCACAGCAGGAATCTTGTCCTCCAGCGCCTGCTCCAGGGCCGGAATCCCTTGCACCTTTCCCAACTCCCCCAGCGCGGCGGCAGCCGCTCCACGTACCGACGGTTGGGTGCTGGTGATGGCCTCCTGAAGAATCGGCAACCCGCGGGCATCCTTGAGGTCCCCGACCAACCGGAGGGCCGTGGCGCGCTCCTCCGGATTTTGTGCAGCCGCAGCCTGCCGCACAGTTTCCCACATGGCAGTTCGCCCCGTATGGTACAGCGCGCCCGCCGCTGCCAGGCGAACCAGTACCTGCTCATCCTTGAGCGCTTGCTCCAGCAAGGGAATGACGGAACGATCACCGCTCTTTCCCAATACCTTCAGGACCGCCGCCTTGACCATCCCCGCCTGGTCCTCCAAGGCGTTGCGCAGCCGTGGCGACCGCCGGCCCGCTTCGAGCTTGCCCAACGCCTCAGCCGCCAACGCACGTACCAGTCCAGACCCGTCGCTCAATCCATCTTCCAAGGCAGGAATGGTCTCCGGAGAATCCACATCTTTCAGCGCCGTATAGGCGGCGCCACGCATCTGTTCCCGCATGTCCTTCACCAGCACGTACACGAACCCCAGTGCCACGTCCCGCAAGAGAGTCCGATCCTCCCGCTTGAGGTCCTGCTCCAACTTTTCGTATTCGATCAAGGCATCCTTCGGCTTGCCCAGGAAAATCAGGGAGCGAGTCTTGATCCGCCGGACATCAGGCGAGGCGGCTTTTTCGTTAGCAGTGCGATCGGCAAGATCCACAGCCTCCTGATACTGCTTTCTATCGAATGCAGCCTGGACCTCTTTCAGAGAGGCCGCGGACGCCATCCCAGCCCCCCCCCAGAACCCGATACTGAAAAGAATGACGGGCACACACAATAGCGGTCGCAATCGTTGTCTCACAGGCCCCTTACCCTCTTTCTCCGCTGGTTGACGGTGGAACCCAGCGCTGATACCCGGTCGGCTGCTCAAAATAATAATCAGGTTGAGGAGAATACCGGATGCGTTGATATTCGACCGACCAATCGCGGTCCTGACTGACTAACTTGAGCACGACCCCCGTCTCGGCATCCACCCATTCGTAGAGCCGTTCATTGCGACCATTGTAGTCCACACGTACCTCGAACAGTCTCGAGGGGCGCCCGATCGTTGTGGCATCCCCGATCAGGGTTCTGCTCTGCTCGCCTGGAAGGTGCGGTTGAAGTGGCAGGATCTCTTCCGGTTTGACGGGGACGGCCAGGATCTGTTTGCGTCGCGCGAGAAGGTACCAGGTCTCTCGTTGATCCAAGCGTATGATTTCGATGGTGGAATAGCCAAGCTCCGTCTTGATCGCATACTTGTACTCCAATCGCATGCGATCGCCCTTGGCAAAAACCTGCGCCTCGAAACGGCGACCCTCAACCTGCTTCGTCACGGTGCCGGAAAATTCGGCCTGCCCCGCCGTCGGCGACCGGCTCGAACCATCCTCCGCGACAACAGGGCTCGCCACCACAAAAAGCCAGATTGCAAGGAGGCCTCTGAGTGCCCATCGGAAGAGGCGCCCCATGGCGGCTTACTGTTGATGCTCGACGAGGGGATCGATTTCAACGGGATGTCCCAGGGACTCGAGCCCGAAACGTGGATTGTCCATCACCTTGTAAGCCGTTCTGTTCCCCTTCGGAGCCGGGAGCGCGACCTGTTCGGTCGTAGTTCCGTCAGGACCGATGGTGACGGTGCGCGTCACACCGGGTCCCGCCTGGGGATGCCACACAACCATCTGATAGGTGCCGGGCGGAACGTTTTCGATCCGGAAGGCACCCTTGTCGTCGGTCACCGCATAATAGGGATTGTTCACGGCCATGGCCCAACTTTCCATGTAGGCGTGAAACCCGCACTGCATATAGAACGTCCGGCGTCCCTTGTTCAGATAGATCGGCCCAACGAGAGACTTCCCCGGCGCATGGTTGTGCACCGCCCGCATGTTCCCACGCTGGTGTTGATGGTTCAAAATGAGGGGCGTATTGAACAACACCCGCGCGCCGGCTTCAAGGGACGTCTCATATCCCTGAATGTCATGCATGACCGGGTCCATATTCACCACTTCCACGGCATGGCCGTTCCGCACGATGGTGATCCACGGCTCGAACAGACAATCGCGCGCCTCGATCAACGGCACGGACATATCGAACGGCTTCCCGGATTCAACCCCTTCGAGCGTCACGATGACGTTCTTGAGCCCGCCATCGGTGCTCACGATAAAGTCACGCAGCAACCGCCACCCCTTCCCGTTAGAGATCCGCCCACAATAGGTCGGGTCCGGAAACGTAATTAGATTAAACCCCTTCGGTTCGGGGATGGGCCCGGACAACGTCACCTTGCCATCGAGCGTTCCGCCATGTTGCACGTCGATCACTTCATAGGCGAACGCAGACGGAACGATCTGACAGAACCACACCAAGAGTGCCGCGAACGCGATCGAACGAGTCATGCCAGATCGTATGGACGTCATCATGCTCCTCTCTTTCCGTTCGAGCAGGGCTCAGGGCACCTGCAGTTGTAATGTCGGGCGGATGTCCACCACCTTTCCCAGCGACTCCGGCCCATAGTGGGGATTCTCTGCAATCTCGTGGACGCTGCGGCGACCAAGCGGGGCGGTGAAGCCGAAGTCCACAGCAGTCGTGCCCTTTTCAGTGACCGTGATTTTCTTCTGCAACATGGTCCCGACCCCCGGATGCCAGGCCATGAGGGTGTATTCACCAGGCGGCACATCGGTCAGGGTAAAGCTGCCATCTTCTCCGGTCAGGGCGTAGTACGGGTTGTCGACAGCAAAGCCCCAACTTTCCATATAGGCGTGGAAACCGCATTGCATCACGAACATCCGCCGTCCCTTGGTCATGCGAATCAATTCCTTGACCGGTTCTCCCGCCAGGTGCTCATGACTCTCCGCATTGACCAGGCGCTTATGGTGCGGATTCATGGGCAACGGAGTGTTGAACAGGACGCGGGGCCCCAACTGCGACGTCTCGTAGGCCTGGATGTCGTGCATGACGGGGTCCATGTTCATGACCACCACCTCGGACCCGTCCTTCACCACGGTCACGAAGGGCAGAAACCGGCAATCACGGGCTTCGATGGTCAGAGGTTCGAACTTGAACGGTTTTCCCTTCTTGGCGTCGGTCAGGACCACAACGGCATCCTTCAGCCCGCTGCGGGAATTGAGCGAAAATTCGTCGAGAATCCGCCAACCCGTCCCCGTCGAAATGCGACCGCAATACACCGGGTCGGGGTAGGTAATCAGGTTATATCCTTTCGGGGTGGGCTTCCCTCCCGTCATCGTGACGATTCCGGTGATCGTTCCGCCGTCTGAAACCGTGATTTCCTCATAAGCCCACGATGCAGTCCCCCAGACGGTAAGTGTGCAGAACATGACAAGGCCGGCCAATCGCATGTCATTCCTCCGATAATGTGCAGGTGATCAATTACGACCTGATGGGCAACTGTGCCCGAAATGCATTGTTTTGATCATACACAATCCCCTGCGCATAACAAAAGGGGGGAGCCTGAAAAGGCTCCCCCCTTCACTCTCACCGATCGAGAGTGGTCGTCGGCTTACTGCGCAGCGACAGGAATCGCTTGCACCGTCGGCTGCTCGACCGCAGCACTCTTGGTTCCGGCACCGGTACCGGCCAAGGGCAGCAACCGCGTATCACCGGACGGCAACACACGGACATAGCCCCACTGACCGGACTGCGAGTACGGCAACCGCTGGTTGCTGTACACATAGTCACCCGGGAGACGGTAGATGCCACCCGCGGACGGGATGAACGCATCCAACACCTCGGAACCAGAGTACTCCACCACGCTGATCTGGTCCGCGCCGCGCATGAACGGCTCGATCGGCCACTCGTGCTTCTCGACGCTGAACATGCCGTTCTGCTCGTTGCTCACACCCAGTACGTGAATGCGCACCGGATCGCCTGCATGCGCCTCGATAATCGGGGTTGCAGGATCCTCAGGCTTGTCCGCCTTGCAAGGCTGGAACACCTTGCCGAGCGAGCAACCCTGCTCTTCACGGTACTTGTACGGCTCCGACCGATAGTTGACGCCGGTCAGACCCGCCACGTTCTGCACGTACGGCATGAAGCTCGTGCCGATGATGTTGTCTTCGTCTTGGAAGAACAACGCCACGTCACGGTAGTTGGCGCGCGTTTCATTGCCCGGAATGGACCGGTCGATGATCACGTCCGCCGCCCATGCATTCTTCGTGGACAGGTCGGCTCCGGTCTTCGGATCGCGGTACTTCGATCCCTTCGGACCGACCACGATGGCGCCGAACAACCCGTTCCGCGGATTGGTCATAACATTGCCCCAATCCCACACCAGCGACGTGGTTTCGCCGTTGAAGGGATCCGCGTAGTAGGTGTAGTCGCGCTCACCGCCCGGCGCCACGGTCTGGTCGCCGGGATTGTTCCCCACGTTCGCGCCCATGGAATCCTTCGGATCGAAGGCCAGGCCGATCGCGGAGAAGGACGCCTTGCTGTCCTTCATCTTGTTCTTCAAGTGCACCTTGACGCAGTCACCGGCATTCACACGCAACGTCAACGGCATCGGCTGTGCGCCGCTCGCCACCTTCGCTGTGTCCTCCTCCAAGGCATAGATCTTGGCCTCGGGATTGTTCGTGAGAATCTTGCGCTCAAAGTCCACTTCGATTTCATCCGGCGCCTTCGCGTTGAACTTCATACCAGGGAAGTCCATGGCGACGACGTTGAAGTGCTTCACCGGAGCATCACCAGGACACACCGGCAAGGCCTTCGGCATTTCACCCTTGTTGGAGAAGCCCGCGGGCAGCTTCTTCAGATCTGCTTGCTCCTTGTCGTACACGCGGATGATGCCCCAGCCGCCCTCGGAAAACTTCGAGGACCGGCCGTTGAAGTGGATGTAGTCACCGGCCAGGTGCCGGCTGCCACCCGCTTCGGGCACCACAAGGTCATAACGCTCCGCAATGCCGATATGGATCGAGTTCTTCCGATTGGCATCCGGGGCATACCGCTCGGTCCAGAACGTGTGGCCGGACAGCGTCCAGACCATCGACTCGTTCATGAGCGTGTGCAAGAGACGGAACACCATCGTGTCGCCGACATAGGCACGCAGCGTCGGCGTATACGGGTCGCCATGGATCTGGCTGTTGAAGACCTGTGACACGTCAGGATTGGTCGCCAACCGTTGAGCGATCGGCGCCGCCCTGAAGTTCAAGCCGCTGCCCGTGGTGTGGGTACCACCGTTCAGGAACGGCATCGGCGTCATGTAGATCTTCTCCGGCATGGCAAAGGACACGGTCTTACCTGCCTCGAGCGCCACTTCGATCGGCTGCCCGGGAGGATTGCCCGCCGTCACGATGTTGACGGTATGGGGCACGGTGTCATGCACCTGCACCATCAACTCACGGAAGCTGTTGTTCACGCCATGGCCCACCGGCTCACTGGTATGAATGTCCGCGATCGGTCCGCTCCACACCAACTTCCCGGTCTTCGGGTCATGATAGGTCGACCCGACCGGCTCGGCGATGAAGGTCCCGAATCCACCGTGCGGCCAGGTGGTCGCACCGAACGCATGGTCATGCCAGAACACGGTGCCCACGTCCGCATCGACCCAGAACCGCTGCCGCACGAACTCGACGGTCACGATGTCGTTGACCGGGTGATCGTGCTTCAGGCCCTTGGCCAACGTGATCGTGTTCCCGTTGATGGCCTTGATGCGGGAAATTTCATTGCCCTTCACGTTGTCGGCGCCCACGAGGAGCAGCGTGCCGACATGGAACTGCTTGGCATTCTTCACCGTAATCGTCGTCGCGCCCTTCTTGGCGGCGGCGGTGAACACGGTGTTCATCGGAACCGGCAACCCCTTCGGATTCTTCTTCTCCAGCATCGTGAACGGACGCACCGACTGTTCATAGGAGAAGCCGGTGATCACGCCGTCCGACGCCTGGTTGTCGAACTGCAGGAAGTGCCAGTGCGTGTTGATCTTCGACGACTGGAAGTTGGTGTAGTCGTCGTCATCCCACTCGCTCGTCAACGTCCAATCCACGCAATCGTAGATGTTGCCGCGGACGACCAGCGGGTACTTCAAGTCATCGTTCTTGCGAATCTCCGCTTCCTCTTCATGGAGCACGAAGATCAATCCGTTCGGATCGACCACCGGCGGCTCCTTGCCCGTCTTCTTGGCGATCGTGATCGGGAGCTTGATGAAGTGGACATTGTAGTTCTTCCGTCCGGCATTGGCCGGACAGAGACTCCAGTTGCCGTTTTCACCGGGCAACGCCTGATCCACGCTCTCCTCGCCGTTCGCATCCCGGCGGATCATTTCCAACCAGGGCGCGCCGACATGGTTCGGCGCAAACATCACGCGCTTGCCGAAGTGCGGCGTCAAGTGCGGCCACGCCACCTTTCCGGTCAACGGCTCGAACGTGATCGGATGCCGCTTGCCCGGGTGGGTGGACTTGTACTTCGGGTTGTCGATCGTGCTCTCGGGCTCGCTCATGGCGCGGGTGCCTTCCCAAGCCCAATCCAACACGGTGGCATCGTACGAAATGATCTGACCCTTTTCGTCGTTCTTGTGGCCCGGCTTGCCCATGGTGGGCAACTGCATCTCCACCCAATCCTTGATGGTGATGGTGGCAGGATTGGACTTCCAATCGCTCTTGCCCTTCTCGACGATCTTGAAGGACTTGCCGAACCAATCGACGGTCTGGCCGACCAACTTGTCCGACGTGATCGGAGCCTTGATGCGCCCCTTCCGGTCCGGCAACTCGCGCAGATCCGGCATCACATCGTTCCGCAGATCACCCTGCTGCAGGGTGTTGTACACGCGCCAGTAGCCCCACATGCCCGCCACGTAATGGTGCGCCACGTGGCAATGGAAGAGGAAGTCACCGGCCAGCTGCTGACAGAGACCGGAACCGCACTCCGTCTCGAGGTCCAACGCTTCCGACGGCCCGATCACTTCCACGTCCACACGGTCCGTCTTGGCGCGAATGACCGGGTACTTCACCGGCCCGTTGGCGCTGGTCGTCCACAGATTCATGTCGTCGATGGCACGTGGGCTGCGCGGCCAGCGGATGGTGCCGCCATGCGGATGGTGGCTGTGAAACACTTCGGATCCGCCATGGACCAGGCGGAACTTCGCCGGGTCGCCCATGTAGGAGCGCGGAATCGTCGGGGACGGGTCACCGAAGGTGTACGAGCTGTACCCCATCGACTCGTCCTCGAAGCCGAAGTATTCGTGCTGCACGTGCATGTTGTTGATGCCGAACGGCTCGCTGCGATAGTTGATCGCACGGCCACCCGGACGATAGGCGTCCGTCAATGGATCGCGCTGCGGCAGGAAGTCGCCCTTCTTGTTCACCGGGCGGAAGGCTTCGTCGCCGACTTCGTGATAGTACAGCACGAATTCGCGGAAGTCCGGACCGGTGCCGTTCTTGATGATCACCTGCCAGCCGCTCGTGGCCGGGGTCGCATCGCCCGTTCCCAACGGCTCCAGATATTCAGAGCCGCGCGGTTCGACCACGAAGGACCCGAAGAGCCCCATCACCGTGAGTTCGCGGTCGTTGGCGAAGGTATGGAACTGCCGCACCCCTTCCTGCGTGCTCGGGTGGATGTACCACTCGAATTCGCCGCTCTTGTCCTTGGCCACAATGCTGTCGGGATTGGTCGTGGTGGCCGACGCGCCGGTCGCACTCACCACCATGCTGGAACCGTGGATGTGGAGGCTGACGTCCTCGCCGCCTTCTAACTTGTTGGTCAGCTTGATCTTGACGCAGTCGCCCTGGTTGCCGCGGATCGTCAGCGGCTGGATCCACTGGGCCTGCACGCCGGGAATCACCGCGCCCGGGTCAAAGCCTTCCTTCTCACGGGCGTCCCGGTTCTTGGTCTCTTCCGCGCGCACCTGGTCGAGATTCTCGTCCAGCGTGTACATGTAGCCGGGATAGAAGTCGAGCCACTGATTCAGGGTGATCTCGACGTTGATCGCCGACACGTTGTACTGCTTCACCGGCGCCGTGGCGGGGCACTTCCCCACCCCGTTCAGCGACACGGGCTCGATGCGCGGATCGGACATCAGGAGCATGTCCTGACCGCCCGCGCCATACTGGTGCATCATGGTCTGGGTATTGAACATACCCGTGTTGACTTGTTGCACCTGCGGGTCATGGCTCAGGTGCTCCATGATGCGCTGATGCTGCTGTTCGACCATCGCGGACCGCTCGGGCTTGCCGCCCATCGCATCCTCGATGATCGTCTGCCCCTTCAGCTGTTCCGCCCACGACGGGAGTTGATGGGACATCGCCGTCTGTTGCGGCGCTGCATGGGCCGCATGCGGCTGAGATTCAGCCGATGCGGCCAGCGGCAGGCACACCAACGCACCGCCAGCAATGACGCTGAGCGCGCGTGATGTGACACGTGTCAACCAATGACAATCCATGGACCGGCCTCCTTGGATAGAGTTGAGAAAGGAACGGATGAAAACTGTTGTGAGCCTGTTACAGGCAGGACATAGAAAACCTCAGCACAGGTGGAACATGTTCGGACGATGCTCCTACGTCATGGCGTACGTAGGCTACGGCCTTGAAAAAACTCGGGCGGAAGAGTACTGAAGTCCAGGGTCTCTGTCAACCCCTTTGGACACCCTTTCATCGGATCTTCATGCATCGTTCATGATCAGCGTCGCAGAATAATCCATCGGCCACGCGAGACGTCCGATTCGCAGCGGTTCAGCCCCAGCCGAGTGCGCGACGGCCGCCGCTCCATTGTCTCTGTTCTGCCACTTAGGGCATAATCGACCCATGATCTTGAAACGCTGGCTCGTTGGCCTGCCTCTCAAGACGAAGCAAGCCGCGCATGAACGCCTGTCCAAGCGCCTTGCCCTCGCCGTCTTTTCTTCGGACGCCCTTTCTTCCGTGGCTTACGCGACGGAGGAAATCCTCCTGGTGTTGATCCTCGCCGGGACGGCCATGGTGGGCTACTCGATTCCGCTCAGCCTGTCGATCATCGGACTGTTGGCCATTCTCACCATGTCGTACCGCCAGATTATCTTTGAGTATCCGGAGGGCGGCGGAGCCTACATTGTCGGAAAATCGAACCTGGGCGAATGGCCCGGCTTGGTAGCCGCCGCCGCGCTCATGATCGACTATGTCTTAACCGTCGCGGTCAGCGTGGCGGCAGGGATGGCGGCGATTACGTCTGCCGTGCCGTCGCTTCTCCCCCATCGGGAAGCACTCTGCCTGGCCGCCATCCTGCTCGTGCTGATCGTCAACCTGCGCGGAGTCCGAGAATCCGGGCAATTCTTCGCCGTGCCGACCTATGTCTTCATCGCCGCCATCACCGCCATGCTGGGTGTCGGCATCCTCCAGATTCTGCTCGGATACGCCACGCGCACCGAACCACCGCCGAGCCTGGCCGCCACGGAACCCCTCACCCTCTTCCTCCTGTTGCGCGCCTTCTCGTCCGGTTGTACGGCCCTCACGGGAGTCGAGGTCATTTCCAACGGCGTCTCCGCCTTCAAGAAACCCGAACCCAAAAACGCCGCGCTCACCATGATCGGCATGGCGGCGATCCTCGGCACCCTCTTCATCGGTATCAGCAGCCTGGCCTACTATTACGGGATCGTGCCGAAACCGGACGAGACCGTCGTCTCGCAAATCGCCAGGGCCACGTTCGGCACCGGGGCGGTGTACTACCTGGTGCAGGCCTCCACGATGCTCATTTTGATCTTGGCCGCCAACAGCAGCTTCAACGGCTTTCCCCGCCTGGCCTCGATCTTGGCGCGCGACCGCTACATGCCGCACCAAATGTCGATGATGGGAGACCGCCTCGTCTTCTCGAACGGCGTGATCATTCTGGGCGTCTTCTCTTGCCTGCTGATCATTCTCTTCAAGGGGGACACCCACGCGCTGATCCCCCTCTATGCGGTCGGCGTGTTTCTCTCCTTCACCATCTCGCAAGCCGGGATGGTGAAACGCTGGCTCGTCAAGAAGGGCCCCCATTGGGAGAAAAAGCTTCTGGTCAACGGGATCGGCGCCGTCACGACCGCCATCGCCACCGTAATCATCGCCAGCACCAAGTTCACGCATGGCGCATGGATCGTCATCGTTCTGATTCCGTTGCTCATCATGATGTTTCGCGCGATCCGTTCCCATTACAAAGCCGTGGCCGAACAGGTGGCGCTCGCGCGGGGGCACCGTCCCCCCCTGCCGCGGCGCAACATCGTCGTGCTGCCCATCAGCGGGGTGAATCGCGCGGTGATCCGGGCGGTGGATTATGCGCGCAGCCGTTCCGGCGACATCCGGGCCGTGCTCGTCGACGTCGACCCGGAAGAAACGGCGCGAACCGAAATCCAGTGGGCCCAATGGGGCTGCGGCGTCCCCATTACCGTCCTGCCTTCGCCCTACCGCTCCGTCCTCAGCTCGCTGCTGGAATACATCGAAGAACTGTTGCAGAAGGATCAGGAATGTTGGGTCACCGTCGTGATTCCCGAAATCCTCCCGGCCCGCTGGTGGCAGAACATCCTTCACAATCAACGGGCGCTGATGCTGAAGGGCGCCCTCCTGTTCAAGGACCGCGTCATTCTCACCGACGTCCCCTTCCATTTGACGAGGTAACCATGCAGACCTCCACACCCACCCCCTCCCGAATTTGGATCGGCGCGGCGCTCTCCTTGTGGATGGGCGGGTTGCTCGTCGGCCTGACGGCCGGAGAAGCCCACGCGTTTCGCATCGTCTCGCCCGCCGACGGATCGACATTGGCCTCCGGGCAGTCGGTGTCGGCGGAAATCGAGGCTGGTCAGGAAGCCGGGCTGGTCGAGGTCCGGTATTACTGGTACCAGGACCAGATGGACGCGCTCGTGGAGCAGAGAGAGGAACGCACAACCAAATCGTCGCAGGGCGGGATGGCGACCGAGAAGTATTGGCAGAAGGACAGCATCACAGGGGCGCCGGTCGTGGCATTACCCGCACTGACCTCAACGGTGGATCACCAGCCGCCCTATGGCGGCACATTACCGATCCCGGCAGAATCGATTGGACGGATGCGGCTTCTGGCCGTCGCCGACATCTCACAAGGGCGGTTGGGCCGCAAGACCATGTTCGACGAAGTCTTCGTCACAGTCCAACCCAAGGCGGAGTTGTTGTCGATCGATTTCGAAACCGAGAAACCCTTACAACTCGGACGCGCCGGGCAATCCTCAGCCTATGGCCACGTCGACTCGCTAGGCAAGGTCTTCGAACTGCCGGTAGTCGGGGAATTCGCCGACGGCATCGCACGGCCCCTCTCCTCCCCCAGTACCGGCACCATCTATCAATCCGGCGACGAGCAGGTGCTGAAGGTACTGCCCGAGGGCCTGCTCCAGATCACCGGCAACGGCAAAACCACCTTGACCGTGACCAATCGCGGGAAACAGGCGACGCTCGACATTCGCGTGGAGGTGAACCCCGAGCCCAATGAGATTCCGATTGCGGACGCCGGTACGGCCAAGACCGTGAAGGCCGGAACGAAAGTCCGATTGAACGGGTTGCAGAGCCGCGATCCGGAAGGCGAGGCCCTATTCTACGCCTGGAGCCAGGTGCGAGGCAGCAAAGTGGCGATGCTCGACGTCAACATGCCCGAACCCTCCTTCACCGCCCCCTATGTGTCGGAGAAACGGACCTTCCGCTTCAAACTGCGCGTCACGGACAAGAAAGGCGCGGACAGCGTCCCGGCCTATGTGGACGTGACCGTCGAGCCGTAAGGGCCTCCTCCTCAAACACTCCCGCCGTAATCGACGCTCCCCTTGCGTGAGCCGCCTCGTTTACCCCTCGCAACTATTCACTGGATTAGCGTCCGACACCAAGCAAAAAATATGGCGGACAGTGACCTCGGATGTCACGCGGCCATGGTAGCCTCTCGCAACCCATGAGGACTTGCCGGTAGCAAACCCGGCAACCAGGCCTAGGAAGGAGGATGCCATGCCGACCTCGCAACGACTGCCCTGTCTCTGCAGCAACGTCTCGTCCCCTTCTCGGCACAGGCAGAAGACCTCTGCCGGAACCGATTCAATCACTCTAAGTTCATCACACCCACGTATGAACACCGCGGAGGCTGGCTTGGTATCCCTGCTCCTTATGTCTACTAACGCACCCAGACTCAACTTTGAGAACAGGAAGAGCTGCAATGTTTTCTCATCAAAACCCTTCCAAGCCTGACTCGTCCCGATACTTTGCCCACAGTGCAAATGGACAGGGCAAGTGGCATCCGCTGGCGGACCATCTTGCGAGTGTTTCAAAGCTTGCAGGCAAGTTCTTGCATGGGATGCGCGGCGAGGAAGAAGCAAGACTTGCTGGATTGTTGCATGATCTCGGCAAGTACGGCGACTTGTTTCAGGCACGCCTGCGGGGCAAGGCGCAGGGGCTTGATCACTGGTCGCTAGGCGCTTGGTTCGTTCTCCAAAAGCGTAAGGCCGTTGCTGCTGCACTGGCCATTCAAGGGCATCACATTGGGCTTCAGTCTTTGAGCAAGTCGGAACTTCTCCGGCTTGAACCTGGGGCTCTTACCGGCAATCACCCCCTACAACTTCGGTTGAGTGAGGAGGATCTGGCTGTACTCGAAGGACGTCTCGCTGAAGACGGACTTATGGTGCCACAGCCGACCACAACCGTCCTTGGTCCCAGCATAGACAGCAGGATCGATCGCATGCTCGATGTACGCATGCTTTTCTCCGCTTTGGTAGACGCAGACTTCCTGGACACCGAGGCGCATTTTGAAGGCGATGCGGATGGCAAATGTTATCGAGCCCCAGGGCCCATGCTTCACCCTGACAAGGCTCTTTCGGTACTCAGCGATTACATTGGGGGCATCCAGCACCAAACTCAGGCGGCACCGGCGGTTGCTGAGGTGCGTCGTGCATTGCTGGAGGCGAGCTTGAATGCCGCCAATCATGCCCCAGGGTTGTTCACGCTCACGGCGCCGACTGGTAGCGGAAAGACCCTCGCGATGTTGGCCTTCGCGCTGAAGCATGCGCAGCAACACGGGCTTCGACGGATTGTGGTGGTGATTCCGTATCTGTCGATCATAGAGCAAACGGCTTCGGTTTATCGCTTCATCTTTGAGCCAGTATTCGGCGGGCATTATCTGCTTGAGCATCATTCACTCTCAGGACGAGGGGAGGAAAGAAGCGCTTATGATAACGAAGGCGGGAAGGGAGAGCTTTCTTATGCTGAGCGTCAACGACGCTTGCTGGCGGAGAACTGGGATGCACCGTTGATCGTCACGACAAGCGTGCAGATACTCGAATCGCTGATGTCGAACCGTCCCTCAACCTGTCGCAAGCTACATCGCCTCGCACAGGCGGTGATTCTATTCGACGAGGCACAAACACTTCCTGCGAATCTGGCAGTGCCAACGCTTGCCTCGCTGTCTCATCTGGCCCAGCACTACGGTTCCAGTGTTGTGTTTGTTACGGCAACCCAGCCAGCTTTTCCCCATCTGCATGAGGCAGTGCGATCTCATTGCGCTGTCGGTTGGCAACCTCGGGAGATAGTGCCCGAACCCGTCAGTCTTTTCGCTCCGATGCAGCGAACAGAAGTGCGGTGGGAAAACCCTGATGAAGGTGTCACCTGGGCGGAGCTTTCGCAAAGCCTGCGGGAACATGCTCAGGCAATGTGTGTTGTGAACCTCAAACGCCATGCCAAGGAATTGTGGGAGTCGATGGAATCGTCGGCGATACATCTATCCACCAATCTCTGCCCTGCTCACCGCCGTAAGGTGTTAGACGGTGTACGAGAGCGTCTGAAACATCAACAGCAAATCCATCTTATCGCAACCCAGTGTGTTGAAGCTGGGGTGGATGTAGACTTCCCAGTCGTGTACCGCGCCTATGGACCTTTGGACGCAATCATCCAGGCGGCGGGCCGCTGCAACCGTGAAGGCAACCTGGCAGGGTTCGGAGAAGTGCGAGTCTTCCTCCCGCAAGACGAAGCCTATCCACCAGGCGGATACCAACAGGCGAGCCAGATCACCCGCATGCTGCTGCGCCAACATGGGGCGGACGAGATGCGGCTCGATGATCCGGCTTTCGTAACGGCGTACTACCGGCAGCTTTATGACCTGAGTAAGCCCGAAGCCGCGGCAAGAACGAGGGAGTTGCTCGATTTCGTTAAAGCTGGAAGTTTTCCCGACGTGGCGCGGCACTATCGCTTGATTGCTCAGGATGCGATCAACATTTTGGTTCCCTATGACGAACGTTCAGACCAATTTGCCACTCTGCGCGACGAGGCAGATAGGAAGGGGCTGACTGCCGATTGGATTCGCCGTGCCAGGCCGCTCACCGTAAGCCTGTATCGCCCCAAGCTAGATGACACCATTTGGGATGCGCTGATTCCTGTGAAAGTTGCTGGACGAGAAGACCGTCAACAGGACGAATGGTTTATCTATGCTATCAAAGAACACTATCACCCGGTTCTAGGACTGGTGCCAACCGGTTCACTGAATAACTGGATCGCATGAGAAAGGAGGAAGACATGCGAGGCAAGACACACTGTTTAGAGGTCTGGGGCGAGTTCGCCTGCTTCACTCGCCCCGAAATGAAGGTGGAGCGGTACAGCTATCCGGTTATCACTCCATCTGCGGCACGTGGAATCTTCGATGCGGTCTATTGGAAGAAATCCCATGGGTTCTACTGGCAGATCGAGAAGGTCGAGATCCTCGCGCCCCCGCGCTATATCGCCTTGCGGCGAAACGAAGTAAAAGACAAGGCTCCGAGCGAGCGCACGATTCTGAGCTGGCGTGATGGGAAGACCAAGATCGAGCCGATCTGGGCAGACGGCGACAGAGACCTGCTGGGGAGCGATCAGAAAGGGCGCACACAGCGCCAGACGATGGCATTAAAGGATGTGCGGTACCGCCTACACGCCCACCTTAGGTTTCGCGGAGATTCCAGTGAGGCCCAGACCTACGATGCCCAGTTTGAACGCCGTGCTTCCCACGGCAAATGCTTCTATCAACCCTATCTGGGGTGCCGAGAATTCCCCGCGTACTTCGAGCTATTAGATGTCGGGATCGAACACTCATCGCCGTACGCACTCGATCTCGATATTGGGTGGATGCTGTATGACGTCTTTGATCTGCGTCAGGCCAACGATAGCAATGCGCCGGCCAGGGTAAGCCTGTTTCAAGCTCGTGTGACCAACGGTGTTATGCCGGTACCGCCCTTTGACGATCCGACGGTGAAAAAAGTCGAGGAGACATCCCATGCTTGAGACGATACTACGCAAAGCGACCGACTCCGAGCCGGGCTTTTCACGCAAGAAGGTGAAGTGGGGTATCAGTTGTACAAATGACGGACGTTTTACGGGCGTGATTCAACTGGACGAAGGGAAGGGGCGCGCATTCGACCGCTGCCCGAGCCTTTCCCAACCTGAGCTTGTCGGAGGCGATAAGCCGCGTGCGCATTTCCTAGCTGAAGGTCTGCCCACCGTCGCGCTCTATTGGAACGATGATCTCGATCTCAAAGATCAGGAGAAGTTTCAGGCAAAACACGCCTACTTCTGTGGGTTGCTGGAAAAAGCGGCAAAGAGCGCACCGTACTTGGCTCCCGCTGCGAAAATGCTGAATGACGATGAGATGGTGCGGTCGATTCGTGAAGATCTCGCACGGCAAAGGGCCAAACCCACCGAAACAGCCACGGTTCTTATTGATGGTATCAACCCGCTGGAACAGGATGAGTGGTGGGACTGGTGGCGACAGTTCCGTTCTACGGTACGTCCTCTTTCCTCGGGCGGAAACAAGATGCGTTGCTTTGCCACCGGAGCGTTGGTCGAACCGGCCCTGACACATCCCGTCAAGATTAAGGGGTTGGCTGGAGTCGGCGGCCTTGGAACTGGAGATGTGTTGGTCGGATTCGACAAGCAGGCGTTTCAGTCCTATGGCTTGGAGCAATCTACCAATGCCGCCGTGTCGGAAGAAGCGGCTACGGCTTATGCCGAGACGCTGAACAGACTTATTTCAGAGAAGAGCATAAGGCTTGGGAACGTTCTGGCAGTGTACTGGTTCACCGAGGCTGTTCTCCAAGATGACGATCCGCTTGTCTGGCTCAAGGAACCACCGGAGCAAACGGAGGCTTCAGCGGAGATCAAAGCTCGCCAGCTCTTGCAGGCTATCCGCACAGGCCATAGACCCGACCTTGCGCAAAATCGATATGTGGCGTTGGCCTTGTCAGGGGCCGCAGGGCGTGTGATGGTGCGTGAGGTCATGGAAGGTTCGTTCGAGACGCTCGTGACGAATGTGGAACGATGGTTCACGGACCTCTCGATTATAGCGCGGGATGGGAAAGGACTCTGCAAACCACAGAAGTTTCTTGCGGTTGCCGGTGCATTAGTGCGGGAACTGGATGAACTCGCTTCCCCTTGGGTTCAACAGCTCTGGCATGCTGCGACCACAGGCGGAGCCATCCCTACGTTCGCCGTTGCGCGAATGACACTGCGTGCACGGATGGATGTCATCAACGATGAGGCCGCATCCCACGCGCGCATGGGGCTTATCAAGGCATTTCACATCAGAAAAGGAGACCAGAACATGCAGCCATACCTCAATCCCGATCATCCCCATCCGGCCTATCACTGCGGCTGTGTACTCGCAGTCTTCGCTCGGCTGCAACGTGCGGCGCTTGGTGATGTGGGTGCCGGTGTTGTGCAGCGGTATTACGCAGCTATGAATCAGTCCCCTGGTCTTGTCCTCGGTCGGTTGGCGGCTAACGCCAAGAATCACCTCAGCAAACTCGACGGAGGGTTAGCGCACTGGTACGAAAAGCAGATCGCCGACGTCATGAGCCGCATTGGCGACGCCGTACCTCGTACGTTGCCCCTGGAAGAACAGAGTCTCTTTGCGCTGGGCTACTACCAGCAGCTCGCGACATTGAATGCCGGAAAAGCTGGCAACACTACGACTTCGGACGCCACCGAGACCGCCGCCTGATTCAACCCGTAGCACTGTTGTGAAAGGAGAGAAACCGTGACCACTACGATTCAGAATCGCTACGAGTTCCTGTACCTCTTTGACTGTGAGAACGGCAACCCCAACGGAGACCCTGATGCCGGTAATGCGCCGCGCATTGACCCGGAAGACATGCGCGGACTCGTGTCGGATGTGGCACTGAAGCGCCGAGTTCGCAACTATGTTCAGATCGCCCGTGGCAACAAGACACCGAACGCGATCTTTGTTGAGCATGCGACAAACCTTAACCGGCCAATCGTGAAGGCACATGAGGAGACCGGTGGCGTTCCGGAGAAAGGGGCATCGAAAGATAAGGTCCGACAGGCGCGCGAATGGATGTGCAAGTCATTTTATGACGTGCGCTCGTTCGGTGCCGTCATGAGCACAGGGCCGAATGCTGGACAGGTCAGAGGCCCGGTCCAGTTCTCATTCGCTCGCTCGCTCGATCCTGTGCTGCCGCTCGACATCTCTATTACACGCATGGCCGTTGCCGAAGATGTAAGAGGCGCGAAAACATCGGAGGCCTATCTCGATTGGGAGAATGGGCAGGAGGAGGACAAGCTTCGCACGATGGGGCGTAAACAGCTTATCCCATACGGCCTGTACATCGCTAAAGGTTTCATCAGCGCTCATCTGGCCGAAGGCACAGGCTTTGCTGAAAACGATTTGGCCCTTCTTTGGGAGGCGCTCGCAAACATGTACGATCACGACCGGTCAGCGAGCAAAGGCTTCATCTCCCGCCGTGGCCTGTACGTCTTCAAACATGTTGGCACAGATACGAATGGTGAACAGCGCACACGCCAGGCCATGCTCGGCTGTGCACCAGCCCAAGCGCTACTTGATCTTGGGAAAGTAGTCGGTATCGGAAAGAATGAAACGGAGATGAAGAAGGATGGCGTCATCAGTCCACGCAAGTTCGCTCACTATTCTGTGAGTGTGAATACTGCACAGATTCCCGCTGGGGTTGAAGTGTGGACCTGGGATGATACGCAGGGGTGTCTGGTACGGTACAGAAGCTCGCAGTAAGGCATCAGGTCATGAGTAACGACGAGGAACAGGACGCCCTCATCCCCATTTCTTCGCTGAATCAGTATGCGTACTGCCCGCGCCGATGTGCGCTCATTCATGTGGAGCAGACGTTTGACGACAACATCTATACGATGCGTGGGAGAGATCTGCATGAGCGCACCGATCAGCCGATGGAGAGTGGGTGGGAGGAAGGGATACGGGTAGAGCGCGCACTGCCTTTGTGGTCCAAGCGCCTCGGTCTCATTGGGAAAGCGGATGTTGTTGAATTTCACGGCGACACGCCGTATCCCGTCGAATATAAATCAGGTCCACGGCGGCAGTTCGATAACGACGATCTCCAAGTCTGTGCTCAGGCAATGTGTCTGGAGGAGATGACGGGCAAGGAGGTGCCACGCGGGGCAATTTACCACCACAGTTCTCGGAGGCGTCGGGAAGTGGTCTTTACTTCGGCGTTGCGGCGGCAAGTCGAAGAGGCGGTTGTCGGGATTCGACAAGTGCTTGGGAGCGGCACGCTTCCGCCTCCGGTGAATGATCGTCGCTGTGAACACTGTTCGTTGCGCGAGTCCTGCATGCCGTCTGTCATTGGTGAACAGGATCGAGCGCGAGTGCTCGTGCGTGGACTGTTTGAAGCGAAGGGGGCCTGAAGACGGCCATGCAGCAATTGCTGAACACGCTCTATATCACGACCGAAGGCGCTTACGTGCGTGTGGATCATGACACGCTGAAGATCGAGGTTGAGAAGGAGACCAAGCTGCAAGTGCCGCTGCACCACATTGGCGGGGTGGTCTGTTTTGGGGATGTCATGATGAGCCCGGCGGCAATGGCCCGTTGCGCGGAGGATGGGCGGTTCGTGGTGCTGCTGGATCGGAACGGACAGTTCAAAGCGCGGGTGGAAGGGCCGGTCAGCGGCAATGTGCTCTTGCGGTGCGCCCAGCATGCCGCGATGAGCAACGCTGAGCAGACGCTCGCGATCGCCCGGAACATCGTCGCGGGCAAGATCCAGAATACGCGTCAGGTGGTGCTACGGGGAGCGAGAGAGGCGGATGACGCCGCCGATGCCGCGTCATTGAAAACAACCGCCGAGACGCTGGGCAATGCCTTGGGGCGGTTACCGTCATGTGACGACTTGGATGTCCTGAGAGGGATCGAGGGGGAATCGGCCCGCGCCTACTTTGGGACGTTCGATCGCATGGTGAAACAGGATCGACCCACGTTTACGTTGGATGGCCGAAATCGCCGCCCGCCGCGCGATCCGGTGAATGCGCTGCTGTCCTTTTTGTATGCCCTGCTGATGAACGATTGTGTGGCGGCGCTGGAGGGAGTGGGCCTAGACCCGCAAATGGGATTTTTGCATGCGTTGCGTCCAGGACGGGCGGCATTGGCGCTGGATCTCATGGAAGAGTTACGGAGCCCGTTCGCCGACCGACTGGCGCTCACGTTGATCAATCGACGCCAGGTTACAGCCGATCAATTCCATGCACGACCAGGCGGGGCCGTGCATTTGGAGGATGCGGCGCGCAAAGCAGTGATTGTGGCCTATCAGAAACGCAAGCAGGAAGAAATCGCGCATCCAGTATTGGACCAGAAGATGCCGTTGGGATTGGTTCCGCACGTGCAGGCCCGATTGTTGGCGCGTGTCTTGCGCGGTGACCTGGAGGCCTATCCGCCTTTTCTCGCTCGCTAGGAGACCTCGATGCATGTGTTGATCGCCTATGACGTTGCGACGGAGTCGGCAGAGGGGCGGCGACGGTTACGGAAGGTGGCGCAAGCCTGCCAGGATTTCGGTCAACGAGTCCAGAAATCGGTATTTGAATGCGCTGTCAATGAGATGCAATTCGAAGAACTCGTGCGGCGCTTGGTCGAGCTGATCGATGAGAAGGAAGATAGTCTTCGCGTCTACCGACTGGTGGAACCCAAAGAAAAATATGTGCAGGTCTTCGGCGTCGATACTTCTGTGGACTTTAACGAACCGCTGATTCTATAAGCGCGAACCCCAAGCGCTGACGAAAAGGGTGGGGGATCGCGCGAAATGCAAGACGTTGAACTGAAAGGAGGTTGAAAGCAATGGCGACCAACGATCGCCATGATTCTTCGGTGATACCCGACGGTTCGCGTTTTCGACTCGCGAACCACTGGGAAAAGCGCGAGGTTTTCCTCGCGCGGTAGCGCCCGTCCTTCGGGACGGGCGAGGATTGAAACACAATCACGCGAGCCCAGGAGG
>WBZY01000122.1_pt2 | contig 76418 bp, 72 predicted proteins | sample 5204191 | NCBI WGS metagenome assembly WBZY01 (sample SAMN12344363, study PRJNA552823) | activated sludge metagenome | biome: Activated sludge suspended growth; feature: Anammox Sidestream; material: Wastewater; isolation source: activated sludge from anammox sidestream of wastewater treatment... | reverse complement strand
CTATCGATTCAACCGGCGGTTCGATCTCAGGACATTGCATGAGCGACTCCTCGTGGCAGCGGTGCACTGTCCACCCCAACCGCAGCCGGCAATCCGTATGGCTGAGCTTCATTGCTAATCAGGTGCGGGCTTGCCGTCACCGCCTTCGGCCACCGCAGGCGCCGGCACGGCGGGCGCCGTCGATGGCGCCGCTGACACGGGGTCGGCCGTCGCCGTCGCCGTCGCCTTTGCCGTGGCGGGAGGCGCCACATCCGCGCGCAGTTCGCGGGCCGAGGATTCCAGCGCCTCGCGTGACTGGCGCAACTCGTCCATGATCGCCTCGTTGCGCAGCTGGGCGCGAATCTCGTCGGCGCCGATCTCGCGCTCGACCTCGGTGCGGATCTCGTGGAACTGGCGCCGGATGCGTCCGATCCACAGCGAGGCGGTGCGCACCGCGGTCGGCAGGCGCTCGGGGCCGAGCACCAGCAGGCCGATCACCGCGATCAGCAGCAGTTCCGAGAAGCCGATGTCGAACACCTGACGCGCCTCAGCGCTTCTCTTCCGTGCGCTGCGACTCGCCCTGGATCACGTCGGATTTCTCTGCGTCCTCGCCGGTCAGGCGTTTGTCCTCGGGCTTCGGCTCGTCCTGCATCGATTTGCGGAAACCCCGGATCGCCGATCCGAGGTCCGAGCCCAGCGAGCCGATGCGCTTGGTGCCGAACAGCAGCACGACGATCACCAGGATGATCAACAGTTGCCAGACGCTGATACCGCCAAGTCCCATACTTCGAGTCCTCTCGAGGCGAAGTGCTCACTTCGCCGGTGGTGGTTGTTTCCGCGAGGCCTTCTCGGCAATTCCGGAAAGATCGAAGCGGCGCTCGAGTTCGTCGAGCACATCCCGGCTGCGCAGATCGAGCGCCGCCAGCATGACCATGCAATGAAACCACAGATCGGCCGTTTCGCCTACGAGCGCCCGCCGGTCGCCGCCCGCGGCGAGGTTCTTGGCCGCCAGCAGCGTCTCGCCCGCTTCCTCGGCGACCTTTTTCAGGATGCGGTCGATACCGCCGTGATGGAGGCTCGCCACATAGGAAGTCCCCGGGTCCGCGCTGCGCAGGCGCTCGGCGATCACCGCATCCAGCCGTTCCAGTACCTCACTCATGGTTGCCTCCGTAGATCGTGCGCGGATCACGCAGCACCGGGTCCGCGTCCTGCCAGCCGTCGCCGTCGAGCCGCCGGTAGAAGCAGCTCGCGCGGCCGGTATGGCACGCGATGCCGCCGAGCTGTTCGACGCCGAGCAGCAGCGTGTCGCCGTCGCAGTCGAGGCGGATGTCCAGTACCCGCTGCACGTGTCCCGAGCTCTCGCCCTTGCGCCACAGCCGGGCGCGCGAGCGCGACCAGAACACCGCACGCTCCTCCTCGATCGTGAGCCGCAGCGCTTCGGCGTTCATCCACGCGAGCATCAGCACGCGTCCGGTCTGCGTGTCCTGCACGATCGCCGGTGCGAGTCCGCGCTCGTCCCAGCGTACCGCGGTGGTCGGATCGAAGGATGTCTGCATCATGCTTACCGAATGTGTCAGGTGGCGTGTCGGCGGCGCGCCAGCGCGTGCAACGCCACCGCCATGAAAACCCACGCCGCCGGGTGCCACCCGGCCGGTGGCAGCTGCAGCAGATCCGGTTCCACCAGCAGCAGTCCCGCCAGGCCCGCAAGCAGCTGCGCCGGCGGCCACGACCGCGGCGTGGCGCCGGCCTCGGCTGCGCCCGGCGCCGGTGCCGGCGCGGGCGGGGTGTGCGGCACCGCGCCGCGGCGCAGCAGTTCCAGCAGCCGCTCGGGTCCTTCCGGCAGTTGTTCCAGCCAGCGCGGCGCGCGTTTCTGCAGCTTCTCGAACAGGCCGCGCGGGGAGTAGCGCTCGCTGACCCATTGCTCCAGGAACGGCTTCGCGGTGGCCCACAGATCGAGCTCGGGATAGAGCTGCCGCCCCAGTCCCTCGATGTGCAGCAGCGTCTTCTGCAGCAGCACCAGCGAGGGCTGGATTTCCATGTCGAAGCGCCGCGCCGTCTGGAACAGGTAGACCAGCAACTGCGCGAAGCCGATCTCGCCGAGCGGCTTGCCGAAGATCGGTTCGCAGGCGCTGCGGATCGCGGCCTCGAAATCGTGCACCCGGGTCTGCGGCGGCACCCAGCCGCACTCGACGTGCAGTTCGGCGACCTCGCGGTAGCGGCGCTGGAAGATCGCGAGCAGGTTGCGCGCGAGGTAGTACTGGTCGAAGTCGCTGAGGCTGCCCATGATCGCGCAGTCGATGCCGATGTAGCGCGGCCGCGCCGGGTCGGCGACGTCGACGAAGATGTTGCCGGGGTGCATGTCGGCGTGGAACAGGCAATCGCGGAACACCTGCGTGAAGAAGATGCGCACGCCGCGCTCGGCCAGTTCCTTCATGTCGACGCCGGCCGCGGCGAGCGCCTCGATGTCGGACACCGGGATGCCGTGGATGCGCTCCATCACGAACACGTTGCGCCGCGTGTAGTCCCAGTGCACCTCGGGAACGTACAGCAGGTCCGAGTCGAGGAAGTTGCGGCGCAGCTGCGAGGTGTTCGCCGCCTCGCGCTGCAGGTCGAGCTCGTCGAGCACGATCTGCTCGTAGTCGCGCACCACGTCGAGCGGACGCAGGCGCCGGCCGTCGGGATGGAAGCGGTTGATCAGGCGCGCAAGCGTATACAGCAGCCGCACGTCCTGCCTGATCGTGCGTTCGATCCCGGGCCGCACCACTTTCACCACGACGTCGCGCCCGTCGAACAGCGTGGCCGCGTGCACCTGCGCCACCGAGGCCGAGGCGAGCGGTGCGGGTTCGAAGCGCGCGAACAGTTCGTTCACCGGCTTGCCGAGCGCCCGCTCGACGATCGCGCGCGCCTGCTCGGCGGGAAACGGCGGTACGTTGTCCTGCAGCCGGCTCAGCTCGTCGGCCAGATCGGCGGGGATCAGGTCACGGCGCGTCGACAGCAGCTGTCCGAACTTGATGAAGATCGGTCCCAGTTCCTCCAGCGCGCGGCGCAGGCGCAGCGCGCGCGGTTGCGCCGGTGCGCGCCGCCACCCCGAAGGCAGCCAGCGCAGCACGCGCTGCCAGCCGTCGGGCAGGCGCTCGCTGTCGAGGAAGGTGTCGAGGCGGTGGCGGCGGCAGACCTGGGCGATGCGTGCAAGGCGGGTCAGGCGTGACATCGGGGTTCATCCGCGCGGCGCGCGCGCCGACAGCGCGTCGAGGCGCCGGCCGATGCGACGCAGCGCGCTGTCGAGGCGAGCCGCGCGCTGGGCGAGCGCCTGGACGTCGGCGGCGAAGTCGGCTGTCTCCATGCGCGACGGTGCGAGCCGCGCCTCTTCGTGCACGAACTCGGTGAGCTGGCGCAACAGCGACGCGTGCGCGTCGCGGCCCCAGCGCGCCGAGCCGCGCACCGTGCGTCCGATCTGGTGTGCCGGCACGTCGCCGATCACCAGCGCGAGGTGGCGTTCCCAGTCGATCTCGATGCCTGCGAGCACACGCGCGAGTGCGATCAGTGCGCTGCTGTCGCCCTCGATGCGCAGATTGCCGTTCACCAGTGCGCCGGCCTTGTCGTCGGCGCCGAGCAGCGCGACGAAATCCGAGCCGGCGCCGCTGACCGTGCAGGTGTTGGCGCCCTCGTGGTGGGTGAGCAGCCGCACGCCGGCGGCGTCCGGCGCGACGTACACACTCGTCGCCGGCACGCTGGCGCGGATGCCGAACACCTTGCCGCTGAGCTTCCCGAGTTCCCCGCGCGTCGCCGGTGCGAGCGCCAGCGCGGCGTTCAACGCACGCTCGAGCGCGGCCAGCGCGGCCACGTTCAGCGTGGAGACGCTCACGCGCCGGCCCTGAAGCCGCGGTGGATCGCGACGATGCCGCCGGTCATGTTGTGGTAGTCGCAGCGCTCGAAGCCCGCGTCTTCCAGCATGTCGCGCAGCGTCTCCTGGTCGGGGTGCATGCGGATCGATTCGGCGAGGTAGCGGTAGCTGTCGGCGTCGCCGGTGACCAGCTTGCCGAGCCGCGGCAGCACGCCGAAGGAATACGCGTCGTAGAGCTTGCCGAGCAGATCGCTGGTCGGCTTCGAGAACTCCAGCACCAGCAGCCGTCCACCGGGGCGCAGCACGCGCAGCATCGATTCCAGTGCGCGCTCCTTGTGCGTGACGTTGCGCAGGCCGAAGGCGATGGTGACGCAGTCGAAGCTGCGGTCGGCGAACGGCAGTCTCTCGGCGTCCGCGAGCACGAACTCCAGGTTGGCGACGGCGCCGGAGTCGATCAGCTTGTCACGGCCGACGCGCAGCATCGACTCGTTGATGTCCGAGAGCACCACGCCTCCGGCGCTGCCCACGATCTGCGCGAAGCGCGCGCTTAGGTCGCCGGTGCCGCCGGCCACGTCGAGCACGCGCTGGCCCTCGCGCACGCCGCTCAGCTCGATCGTGACGCGCTTCCAGATACGGTGGATGCCGCCGGACATCAGGTCGTTCATCAGGTCGTAGCGGGTCGCGACCGAATCGAAGACGCCGCCCACCAGGCGTGCCTTTTCGTCCTCGGGCACCTGGCGGTAGCCGAAATGCGTGGTGGATCGCTCGCTCATGATGGTCTCCGTGGCCGAACCGGCCTATTGGCGGGCGATGAGCACCGGGCCGCTGGGCTCGCGCGAGGCGCCGGCGAGTTGCAGCCGTGCGAGGTAGTCGGCCCACAGGCGCTGCTGGTCACGGCACAGGCCGTAGAGGTAGTCCCACGAGTAGATGCCGCTGTCGTGGCCATCCGAGAAATGGAACTGCAGCGCGTAGTTGCCCACCGTCTCGATGCGTTCGATGGTCACCAGGCGCTTGCCGGTCTGCAGCGTTTCCTGGCCCGGTCCGTGCCCGCGCACTTCCGCCGACGGCGAATTCACGCGCAGGAATTCGCAGCTCAGGCTGTAGGTCTCGTCACCGCCGTAGCCGAGCTCGAGCGTGCGCGAGGCACGGTGCAGGCGCACGGTGACGGGGACCTTGGTCGGGGCGTTCATGCCGGTGTCCTGGTTCGGCCTGCGGGCGGGGCGATTAGCTTACAGGATAAAGCGGCTCAAATCCTCATCGCGGGCCAGTTCGCCGAGTTGCGCATCGACGTACGCCGCATCGATCACAAGCCGCTCGCCGGCAGCGGCCGCACCGCGGTCGGCGGCGCTGAACGAGGCTTCCTCGAGCAGGCGCTCGAGCACCGTGTGCAGCCGGCGCGCCCCGATGTTCTCGGTGCGCTCGTTGACCTCCCACGCGATTTCCGCGATGCGCCGGATGCCCTCGGGCGTGAACTCGAGCTGCAGGTTCTCGGTGGCGAGCAGGGCGCGGTACTGCTCGGTCAGCGAGGCGTGCGGCTCGGTGAGGATGCGCTCGAAATCCTCCGGCCCCAGCGCGCCGAGCTCGACGCGGATCGGCAGCCGGCCCTGCAGTTCCGGGATCAGGTCCGAGGGCTTGGCGAGGTGGAATGCGCCGGAGGCGATGAACAGCACGTGGTCGGTGCGCACCATGCCGTGGCGCGTGCTGACCGTGCAGCCCTCGATCAGCGGCAGCAGGTCGCGCTGCACGCCCTCGCGCGAGACGTCGGCTCCCTGGTGCTCGTGACGGCGCGCGATCTTGTCGACCTCGTCGATGAAAACGATGCCGCCCTGCTCGGCGGATTCGAGCGCGCGGCGCTTCAGTTCGTCCTCGTTTAGCAGCCTGGACGCTTCCTCGTCCTCCACCAGCTTCAGCGCTGCGCGCACGCTCAGGCGGCGGGTCTTGCTGCGCCCCGCCGACAGCTTCTGGAACATGCCCTGGAGCTGGCTGGTCATCTCCTCCATGCCGGGCGGCGCCATGATGTCGACGCCGACCGGGGCCGCCGCAATTTCGATCTCGATCTCGCGCTCGTCGAGCTCGCCCTCGCGCAGCTTCTTGCGGAATACCTGGCGCGCCGCCGAGTCGCGCTCGCGGTCGGCGCCGGGCACCGGGCGCGCCGGCGGCAGCAGCGCGTCGAGGATGCGTTCCTCGGCGGCGTCGAGCGCGCGCGGGCGTACACGCTCGATCTCCGCCTCGCGGTGCATCTTGAGCGCGACGTCGACCAGGTCGCGCACGATCGACTCCACATCGCGGCCCACGTAACCGACCTCGGTGAACTTGGTCGCCTCGACCTTGAGGAACGGCGCATTGGCCAGCCGCGCCAGGCGGCGTGCGATCTCGGTCTTGCCGACCCCGGTGGGGCCGATCATGAGGATGTTCTTCGGCGTGATCTCGGTGGCGAGCGCGGCGTCGAGCTGCAGCCGCCGCCAGCGGTTGCGCAACGCGACCGCGACCGCGCGCTTGGCCTCGTGCTGGCCGACGATGTGGCGGTCGAGTTCGTGGACGATTTCACGGGGTGTCATGGCGGACATGGCGGGGTCACCGTGGGTGGGGGCACGCGCCGGGCTGCGCGGGGGCTCAGCCGGTGGCATCGAGTTCTTCGATGGTGCGGTTGTGGTTCGTGTAGATGCAGATGTCGGCGGCGATTCCGAGCGCGCTCTCGACGATCGCGCGCGCCGGCAGGTCGGTGTGCGCGAGCAGCGCGCGTGCGGCGGCCTGGGCGTACGGTCCTCCGGAGCCGATCGCGATCAGGCTGTCCTCGGGTTCGATCACGTCGCCGTTGCCGCTGATGATCAGCGAGCTGCTGCGGTCGGCGACCGCGAGCAAGGCCTCCAGACGGCGCAGTGCGCGATCGGTGCGCCACGCCTTCGCGAGTTCTACCGCCGCACGCACCAGCTGGCCCTGGTGGCGATCGAGTTGCGCCTCGAACAGCTCGAACAGCGTGAACGCGTCGGCGGTGCCGCCCGCGAAACCGGCGATCACGCTGCCCCCGCGCAGGCGGCGCACCTTGCGCGCGTTCGACTTCATGACCGTCTGGCCCAGCGAGACCTGGCCGTCGCCGCCGATCACGACCTTGCCGTGGCGGCGTACCGCCACGATGGTGGTTCCCCGAAACTGTTCCACGCGGTGTTCTCCGGCCGGATCGTCGCGCACCCCGTGCGGGCGCTTCAGCACGGCATATGCGGCCGTGGCCGCGGATTTTCAAGAGGGTTTCCCGCCCTGAGGGCCTCAGAGCGTCTCGATGCCCACATCGCGCAATGCGCGCCGTGCGCTGGACTGCGCCTGCGGGTCGGCGAACGGGCCTACCTGCACGCGGTAGCGCGTCTGCCCGTCGGGCAGGCGCACCGTCTCGACCTTCGCGTCGTAGCCGAGCAGCAGCAGTTCGCCGCGCCGGCGGTCGGCGTCGGCGGCACGGCTGAACGCGCCGGCCTGCAGTGCGAGCGCGCTGGATGGTGGCGCCGCGGGCGTTGCCGCAACCGTTGCGTCGCCGGGGGCGGCAGCCGCCGGCGCCGTGACGGCGGCCGGTGGCGCCGCCGACGCGCTCGCCACGGGCGCGGTGGCGGGAGGTTCGGGCACTTCGACCGGCGGTGCGGTGTCGGCGCCTGCGGTCGCGCCGGCGTCTCCCGCAGCCGAGGTGGGAGCGGCGTCGTTGTCGCGCAGGATGTCGTAGAAGTCGAACTGCGGCCGGGCCGCGGTGGTGGCTTGCGGCTCGGGTTTGCCTTGTGGCTCCGGTTCCGGCGCGGGCTTCGTGCGGCGGCGCGGCTGCGCCGTCGTTGCGTGCGCGTCCGCCTGCCCGGCTTGGCTCGGCGGCACCGGGGTCTTCAGCATCGCGAGGTAGACGAGGAAGCTGAAGGTCGCACCAATGGCGATGCCGCTGAAGAGCCACGCCCATGGCGTGGCGGGGGTCCTGCCGGAACGCCCACTGCGGGCGGCGCGCTGCTTGGCGAAGTCATGGGCCATGGGCGGATCTGCACTGTGCGGGCGTCGACGGGCTCCCGGGGGGAAGACCGCCCCGTGACGCGGGAGCGCGTATTATCGGGATCGAAGCGGCCCTTGCCAAACGCCGCTCAAAGCGCATCTCACGCGCCGTCCTGCGGATCGACGTCGACGTGCCAGCGGGTGATGCCCGCAGCGCGCTGCGATTCGAGCAGTGTGCACGCGGCATCGAGCGCGGCGTGCAGCGGGGCGCGGTGGGGGTGCCGGAGCAGCAATTGCAGGCGGTGTTGCCCTGCGCGCCGCGGCAGGGTGGCGGGCAGGGGTCCGATCGCCTCGACCGCCGGGTGGGCGCGCCGCAGCGCGTCGCGCACCTCCTGCAGCAGGCGCAGCGTCGCCGCCTCGCTGCGGCCTTCGGCGCCGACGACCGCGAGGTGCGCATACGGCGGCAGCCCGCGCGCACGGCGTTCCTGGAGCAGTGGCCCGACGAAGGCCGCGTAGCCACCCCCGAGCAGCCGCATAAGCCACGGATGTCCCGGGTGGAAGGTCTGCACCAGCACCTCGCCGGGCAGATCCGCGCGTCCGGCACGTCCGGCCACCTGCACCAGCAATTGCCCGGTGCGCTCGGCGGCGCGGAAATCGGCGCTGAACAGGCCGCCGTCGAGGTCCAGGATCGCCACCAGCGTGACGCGCGGGAAGTGGTGGCCCTTCGCGAGCATCTGGGTGCCCACGAGGATGGATGGATCACCGCGTCCGACTTCTTGCACCAGCCGCTCCATCGCGTCGCGCGCCTGCATCGTGCTGCGGTCGATGCGCAGGATCGGGACCGACGGGAACAGGCGCTGCAGCGTGTGCTCGGCGCGCTCGGTGCCGGCGCCCAGCGCGAGCAGGCGCGCACTGCGGCAGTGCGGACAGGTCGCGGGCACCGGCTGGCGGCGTTCGCAGTGGTGGCAGCACAGCAGCCGCTCGGCGCGGTGCAGCGTGAGCCGGGCGTCGCAGTCGCGGCACTCGGCCATCCAGCCGCAGTCGGCGCAGCTCAGCAGCGGCGCCCAGCCGCGGCGGTTGAGGAATACCAGCACCTGCTTGCCGGCCGCGAGCTCGGTACCGATGCGTGCGGTCAGCTCCGGGCACATCCCGCCGTCGAGCGGTTGCCCGCGCACGTCGAGCAGGCGCATCACCGGCGGCCTGGCCTCGCCGGCGCGCTCGGGCAACACCAGGTGGCGGAAACGCCCGGCGGCGCAGTTGGCCAGGCTTTCGGTCGACGGCGTCGCCGAACCGAGCACGATCGGCACCTGGCACTGCTGCGCACGCACCACCGCGAGGTCACGCGCGGAGTAGCGGAAGCCCTCGTGCTGCTTGAACGAGGCATCGTGCTCCTCGTCGACGACGATCGCACCGAGTTCGGGCAGCGGACTGAACAGCGCCGAGCGGGTACCGATCAGCACCCGTGCGGAGCCGTCGGCCGAGCGACGCCACGCGGCGAGCCGCTCTCGGTCCCCGAGTCCGGAGTGCAGCACGGTGACGACGCCGCCGAAGCGTTCTTCGAACCGCTGGCGGGTCTGCGGCGTCAGTCCGATCTCGGGAACCAGCACCAACGCCTGCCGTCCCGACTGCAGTACGCGTTCGATGAAACGCAGGTACACCTCGGTCTTGCCGCTGCCGGTAACGCCTTCGAGCAGCAGGCACGCGTAGCCATCGCGGGCCGCGTCGAGCGCGTCCAGCGCCGCCTGCTGCGCGGCGTTCAGCGCCGGTGCCGTCGCGCCGCCTTGCGTCGTGCTGCCGGCACTGCCGAACAACGGCGGCGCCGGCAGCGCGACGCAGGGCGATCCGTCGTCGGGAAGCGGCTCCACCAGCGCGCTCGCGGCGAGCGCGCGCACGGTCGCCGACGTGATGCCGGCGGCGCGCAGTTCCGCGTCGCTCGCCGTGCCACGCTGGCCCAGAAGTTCGAGCGCCGCGGCCCGGCGCGGTGCGTTGGCCAGCGCCTGCGGCCCCAGACCGCCGGCCGCGGCGCCGAGGCGCCAGCGACGCGTGCTGCGCGCGCCGGCCGGGCGCAAGGTGCGTAGCGCCACCGGCAGGGTGTTCACGAGCACCTCGCCGGGTGGTGCGTGGTAGTAGCGGGCCGCGAACAGGCACAGGCGCAGCAGTTCCGCGGACAGCACGGGTTCGCGGTCCGGCAGCGCGAACGCCCGCCGCAGTTTCGCCGGCTCCAGCGCGCTGCGCGCGGCGATCGCGACGATCACCCCGAGCACGCGCCGCGCCCCCAGCGGCACGACCACGCGCATGCCCGCCGCCAGCGACGCGGCATCGGCGTCGGCCGGGGGCAGATAATCGAGCGTGTGGCGCAACGGCGCCGGCACCGCGACGCGCAGGACGGGATCGGCAGGCATGCGCGGAGGGTAGGCGCGCACACCCGGCGCGTCCAGTCCGTCACGGGGTATTTTCCACAGCACGGTGAAGCCGGCTTGCCATCGGCGGTGCGAGTGCTTAGTATGCCGCGCTCTTTTTGTTTCACGAGCGCAGCGATTCCCCTCCGGGCATTGGCGGAGGCCGGCGCTGACGCGGCAAGGTGACACCATGAAAGCCGATATTCATCCCGCCTACGACAAAGTGACCGCGAACTGCAGCTGCGGGAACGTGATCACGACCCGCTCGACGCTGGGTCGCGACCTCCACCTCGACGTGTGCTCGAAGTGCCACCCGTTCTATTCCGGCAAGCAGAAGGTGCTGGACACGGGCGGTCGCATCGACCGCTTCAACAAGCGGTTCGGTACCCGCAAGCCCGTCTGATATCCCTGCCGGCGGCGGGATGCCCGCGTTCCGCGCCGTCCTTTCCCCCCTGTCCGCGCGTGTGCCGGCCGTCCTGGCCGGCAGCGTGCTCGCGTGGGCGGCTGGCGCCGCTCCCCCCGTCTGTGCGCCGTTCGCTGCTACCGAGCCGGCGCGGGTCGCCGCGGTGCTCGACGGTGACACGTTGCGGCTCGAGGACGGGCGCCGCGTGCGCCTGATCGGGATCAACGCCCCCGAGTTGCGCGATGGGGCTGGGCGCGCCGAACCCGGGGCCGCAGCGGCGCGGCGGTTCGCCAGCCGCTTCCTCGGCGGATCACGCGTCCTGCTGACGATCGGCGAGGCGCGTCACGACCGTTACGGCCGCACGCTGGCGCACGTCTGGCGCGCCGACCACGCGAGCCTCGAGGCGGCGCTGCTCGCCGCCGGGCTGGCGCGTCACGTCGTGGTGCCTCCCGACCTCGGGCAGATCGACTGCCTGCGCGCGAGCGAACGCCATGCACGGACAGCGGGCGCCGGGCGGTGGGGCAGCGGCGAGTTCGCACCGCGCGCGGTGGCGGCGCTACGTCCGGGCGAGAGCGGGTTCCGGCTGCTGCGCGGGCGGGTCAGCGCGGTGAGTCGCAGCCGCTCGTCGTGGTGGGTCGAGATCGAGGACCGGGTGGCGTTGCGCGTCGCCCGCGCGGACCAGCGCCGGTTCCGGTTCGACGCGCTGCAGCGGCTCGGCGGGAGGGAAGTCGAGTTCCGTGGCTGGCTGGTCTGGCGGGAACGACACGAGGGCGTCGCGCGCGGACATCCCCCGTGGTCGATGGCCCTGCGGCACCCGGCGTCGCTGGAGTCGGCCGACTGATCAGAAGATGTCCAGCGTGTTGTATTCGTCGCGTACGTAGTCCTCGCCGTCGGGGGTCACCGACGGCACGTTTTCCAGCGGGAACAGCTCGAACACGGCATCGCGCTGCCCCGGCGCCGCCAGCAGCCCGGTCCTGCGGTCGACGCGCACGTTCACCAGCCCCACCGGCAGCGGGCGCACGTGCAGCGGCAATTCGCGGGTCGCTTCGCGCATGTAGTCCACCCACACCGGCAGCGCCGCGGAGCCGCCGAATTCCTGCCGGCCCAGCGGTGTGTTCTCGTCGAAACCGATCCAGGCGGTGCTGACCACCAGCCCGGCGTACCCGGAGAACCAGGCGTCCGTGGGGCCGTTGGTGGTGCCGGTCTTGCCGGCGACGTCGGCGCGCTGCAGGGCCAGCGCGCGCCGGCCGGTGCCGTGCTTCACCGCGTCCTTCAGGATGCTGTCGATCATGAACGCCACGCGCGGGTCCATGACCTGCGGTGCGGGCGGCGGCTGCGTCGCGTCTTCCTCGAGCAACGCGTCCAGCGAGGCGGCCTCCTCGGCCGGGGCCGGTGCGGTGCACCCGGTGCAGGCGCTGGGCGGCGCGGCGCGCCAGAGCACCTCGCCGCCGACCCGCTGCACCTCGCCGATCAGGTACGGCTCGACGCGGTAGCCGCCGTTGGCGATGACCGCGTAGGCCGCCACCAGCCGCAGTGGCGTGACGCTCGGCGTGCCCAGCGCGAGCGAGAGATCCGGCACCAGGTCCTCACGCTCGAAGCCGAGCCGCGCGAGGTAGTCGATCGCGCGCTGCACGCCGAGTTGCTGCAGCAGCCGGATCGAGACCAGGTTGCGCGAGTTGACCAACGCGGTGCGCAGGCTGGTCGGTCCGTAGAACTTGCCGGAATCGTTCTCCGGCCGCCACACTTTCGCGAGTCCCGGGTCGTTGAACACGATCGGTGCGTCGTTGATCACGCTCGCCGGGGTGAAGCCGTTCTCCATCGCCGCGGCATAGATGAACGGCTTGATGTTCGACCCGGGCTGGCGCCTCGCCTGCGCGACGCGGTTGAATTTGCTGTACTCGAAGTCGAGACCGCCGACCAGCGCACGGATCGCACCGTCGGTGGCATCCAGCGAGACCAGCGCGGCCTGCACGGCCGGCAGCTGCGCGAGCCGCCAGCCGTCGGCGCCGGCCACGATGCGCACCACGTCGCCGGGCGTGACCAGTTCGGATGCGCTGGCGGGCGCCGGTCCGCGCTGGTCGGGGTCGATGTAACGGCGCGCGCCCGCCAGCCCGCGCTCCCACGCGATCGTGACCGTCTCGCTGGCGGTCAGCACCTCGATGTCCCGCTCGCCGACGCGCGTGACTACCGCCGGCTGCAGGCTGCCGACCACCCGCAGGCGCGCGAGCTGCGGCAGCCAGTCCTGCGGCGACGATCCCTCGAGGTGCCTCTCCGGGCCGCGGAAGCCGTGCCGGCGGTCGTAGGCCAGCAGACCGTTCTCGACCGCGCGCTGTGCATGGCGCTGCAGCGTGCCGTCGATCGTGGTGTGCACCACATAGCCGTCGCTGTAAGCCTGCAGTCCGTATCGCGCGATCATCTCCGCGCGCACCATCTCGGCCGCGTACTGCGCCGGCAGCTCGATGCTCGCGCCGTGGTAGCGCGCGGTGACCGGCGCGGCCACCGCGGCGTCGTGCGCGGCGCGGTCGATGTAGCCGAGCTCGAGCATGCGCCCGAGGATCCAGTCGCGCCGTTCGCGGGCGCGCTGCGGGCTGTCGATCGGGTTCAGCGCCGAGGGTGCCTTCGGCAGTCCGGCGATCAGCGCGGCCTCGTCGAGCGTGAGCTGGTCGATGGTGCGGCCGTAGTAGACCTGCGCCGCCGCCTGTACCCCGTAGGCCCGGTGGCCGAGGAAGATCTTGTTCAGGTAGAGCTCGAGGATCTGCTGCTTGCCCAGTTCGCGCTCGATCTGGATCGCCAGCAGGATCTCGTTGAACTTGCGCAGGAAGGTCTGTTCGCGGCTGAGGAAATAGTTGCGCGCCACCTGCATCGTGATCGTGCTGCCGCCGGACTGGATGCTGCGCGTCGTCGCCAGTTCCCAGGCCGCGCGCGCCAGCCCTGGCAGGTCGATGCCGCGGTGGTGCAGGAAACGGTCGTCCTCGGCGGCGAGCACGGCCTGCAACAGCATGTCGGGAACCTGCTCGAAGCGCACCGGCGTGGAGCGCATCTCGCCGAACTCGCCCATCAGCAGCCCGTCGCGCGTGTAGACGCGCAACGGTTCCTGGAAGCGGACGTCACGCAGGGACTCGACCGAGGGCAGTCGCGGAGCGAGGTAGAGCAGCGAACCTGTGAGCGCCGTCACTGCAACGGCAGCCAGTGCGACGACGGGCCTGCAGATTCTCCAGCACCGGACTAGAATCGGGACGGGGCGTTGTGCTGGCACGAAGCGCTCGGAAACAGGGAAAGTGCGGTACGCGGGCAATTATAGGGATTTTCTTTTTTTATCACAGTTTTCTACTACGCTTATTTCTGCCTGCTTCCCGGCGCGTCCGACAGGGTCGGCAAGGTCAAGGATTCACCAGGAAAAACAACGTGATAGGCTTATTCAAACGGAAGACGCCACCGGTTCTGGGGATCGATATCAGCTCGACCTCCGTGAAGCTGCTCGAACTGAGCCGCAGTGGTGAACGCTACACCGTCGAGAGCTACGCGGTGCAGCCGATGCCCCCGAACTCGGTGGTCGAGAAGAACATCGCCGAAGTCGACACGGTGGCGCAGTGCCTGCGCGACGTGGTGGACCGTGCGAAAACCAAGACCCGTGACGTCGCGGTGGCGGTGGCCGGTTCGGCGGTGATCACCAAGGTCATCGACATGGCCGATGGCCTGTCGGACGACGCCATGGAAGCGCAGATCAGCGTCGAGGCCGATCAGTACATCCCGTACCCGCTCGACGAGGTGGCGATCGATTTCGAGGTGCAGGGGGCATCGGATCGCGGCCCCGGCCAGGTCGAGGTGCTGCTCGCCGCCTGCCGGCGCGAGAACGTCGATTCGCGGGTCGAGGTGATCGAGGCCGCCGAACTGTCGCCGCGGGTCGTCGACGTCGAGATCTACGCGATGGAGCGTGCGTTCGGATTGATCGTCGACCAGCTGGGGCTGGACGAGGACTACACGGTCGCGATCGTCGACATCGGCGCCACCATGACCACGCTCAGCGTGCTGAGCGGCGGACACACCATCTATACACGCGAACAGCTGTTCGGTGGCAAGCAGCTCACCGAGGAGATCCAGCGCCGGTACGGGCTCAGCGTGCAGGAAGCGGGGCTCGCGAAGAAACAGGGCGGCCTGCCGGCGGACTACGAGCAGGAGGTGCTGGAGCCCTTCCGCGACGCGGTGATCCAGCAGGTGACGCGCTCGCTGCAGTTCTTCTTCTCCTCGACGCAGTACAACGACGTCGATCACGTCGTGCTGGCCGGCGGCGTGGCCGCACTGACCGGCCTCGCGCAGGCGGTCGAGGACAAGCTCGGCACGCCGACCACGGTCGCCAATCCGTTCCGCGGCATGGGCGTGGCCTCGCGCGTGAATGCCGCGGCGCTCGCCAATGACGCACCGGCGATGATGATCGCCTGCGGGCTCGCGATGAGGAGCTTCGACTGATGGCAAAGATCAACCTCCTGCCCTGGCGCGAGCAGCGGCGCGAACGGCTGCGCAAGGAGTTCCTGGTGGTGCTCGGCTCGGTCGCCGCGGCCGGGGTGCTGGTCGCGGTGCTCGGGCACGTCGTGATCACCGGGCAGATAACGCACCAGAACGAGCGCAACGAATACCTGCGCACGCACATCCGCGAGCTCGACAAGCAGGTCGCCGAGATCAAGGACCTGCAGACGCGGCGCAACCAGTTGCTCGATCGCATGAAGGTGATCCAGGACCTGCAGGGAACGCGCCCGCTGATCGTGCACATCTTCGACGAGATCGTGCGCACCTTGCCCGACGGCGTCTATTTCCGCGGCATGGAGCGCGCCGGGCAGACGATCACGATCCGCGGGACCGCGGAATCGAACAATCGCGTCTCCAGCCTGATGCGCCGGCTCGACGCGTCGGAGTGGTTCAGCGAGCCGAATCTGAAGGCCGTGACGGCGAATCCGCGCTTCGGCGACCAGGGCAACGACTTCGACCTCACGGTCAAGGTCAGCATGCCGGGCGCGACCGCGGACGAAGGCCAGGGCGAGACGGGAGAATAGGCACATGGCACTGGCGGATTCGCTGAAGGCGCTCAGGGAAGTCAATCTGTCGGAGCTGACGCTGGACAACATCGGCACCTGGCCGTTCGCGGTGAAACTCATCGTGTGGGTGCTGGTGTTCGGACTGGTGTGCTTCCTCGGTTACAACTACCACCTGAAGGGCTTGCGCGAGCAGTACGACGCGACGCTGCAGACCGAGACGCAGTTGCGCGAGGAGTTCCGCGCCAAGGCGTTCCAGGTGGCCAACCTCGACGCGCTGCGCGCGCAGCTGGCGGAGATGGAAGAACAGTTCGGCGCGCTGCTCGGGCAGTTGCCGAAGGACACCGAGGTGCCCGGACTGCTCGAGGACATCACCGAGAAGGGCAGCGATGCCGGACTCGTGTTCGACAGCATCGCCCTCGAGGGCGAGCGGGCGGCCGAGTTCTACGTCGAGTTGCCCATCAACATCAACGTCAAGGGTGCGTACCACGATCTGGGAGGCTTCGCGAGCGGCGTCGCCGGGCTGCCGCGGATCGTGACGCTGCACGATTTCGCGATCACTCCCGGCGGCAACGCGGGGCAGCTGAGCATGCGGATACAAGCCAGGACGTACCGTTACAAGGGCGAAGAATGATGGGCGCCAAGCGAACAGCAAGCCTCGTGTTCTGGGCCGCCCTGCTGGGCGGTTGCGGCGGCGACTACGCCGATATCGACGCCTACATGGCCGAAGTGCGGGCGCGGCCGGTCGGGGCGATCGAGCCGATCCCCGCATTCAAGCCGTACCAGTCGTTCACCTATTCGGCGCAGTCCCTGCGCGCACCGTTCGACGTGCCGCTGAGTGCCAGGGAAGCGGCGACGCTGCAGACCGGCAAGGTCGTCAAACCCGACCTGCTGCGCGCCCGCGAGTTCCTCGAGCGATTCAACATCGAGGGATTGGCGATGGTCGGTACGCTGGAGCAGAAGGGCACGCTCTGGGTGCTGATCCAGGACGAGGAGGCAGGGGTGCACCGCGTCCGGACCGGAAACTACCTGGGAAGGAATCACGGCAGGATCGTCGCGGTGGCCGAGACCGAGGTCTCGGTGGTCGAGATCGTGCCCAACGGCGTCGGTGGATGGATCGAGCGCCCCCGAACGATCAAGCTGACAGAACAGTAGAGCGCGGAGACAGTATGGACAGCGTAACATTCGAATCGCGGCGCGTTACCGATACGGTCCGTGGCTGGTGGCGGGCGAGCGTGGCACTGCTGCTGGCACTGCTGCTGCCCGCACTGCCGGCGCTGGCCGCGCCGGTGTCGATGACCGACATCGGTTTCAACGCGCTTCCGGGCGGCCGGTTCGAGATCCGGATGAAGTTCGACGGCACGCCGCCGTCGCCGCAGTCCTACACGATCGACAAGCCGGCGCGGATCGCGCTCGACCTGCCTGGCGTCACGAGCGCTCTCGCGCAGAAGAAGCACACGCTCGCATTCGACAACGCGCAGAGCGTGGTCGTCGTCGAGGCCGGTGGGCGCACGCGCGTGATCGTGAACCTGGTCGAGGTCGCGCCTTACGAGGCGAGGGTCGACGGCCAGGACCTGGTGGTCAGCGTGGGCACCGGCCAGCCGGCCCAGTACCTCACCGACGCCGGCGGCAGCATGGGCAGCCGGGTGGCGCCCGCGCGCGTGCAGGGCGTCTCCTCGGGAATCACCGACTTCAACTTCCGCCGCGGCAGCAACGGCGAGGGTCGCATCGAACTGCAGCTCGCGAATCCGCGCACCGACGTCGACGTGCGGCTCGAGGGCAACATGATCAAGGTCGCGTTCTTCGACACCACGGTGCCGGACGAGCTGCAGCGCCGCTACGACGTGATCGATTTCGCGACCCCGGTCGAGATGGTCGACGTCGCGCAGTCGGGAGCGCAGGCCACGGTCGGCATCAAGGTCGGTGGTGACTACGACTACCTCGCGTACCAGGCCGACACCACCTACGTCGTGGCGGTCAAGCCGCTGACCCGCCAGGAGGTCGAGGAGAAGAAGAAGGAATTCGAGTTCACCGGCGAGAAGCTGTCGCTGAACTTCCAGGACATCGAGGTGCGCGCCGTCCTGCAGCTGATCGCGGACTTCACCGAACTGAACCTCGTCGCCAGCGACACGGTCGGCGGCCGCATCACGCTTCGCCTGCAGAACGTGCCGTGGGACCAGGCACTCGACCTGATCCTCAAGGCGAAGGGCCTCGACAAGCGCCAGGTGGGCAATGTGCTGATGGTCGCACCGGCTGCAGAAATCGCCGAACGCGAGCGCCAGGAACTCGAGACCAACCGCCAGCTGGAGGAACTCGCGCCGCTGCAGACCGAGTTCATCAAGATCAAGTACGCGAGTGCGCAGCAGCTGTTCCAGCTGTTCGGCAACCGTGGCAACGCGAATGTCGCCACCGGCTCATCGCAGCAGCAGGGCCGCGACACCTATAACCGCGAGGCGAGCATCCTGTCGCCGCGTGGCAAGGTGATCGTCGACGAGCGGACCAACTCGCTGATGGTGACCGAGACCGCCGAGAAGCTCGAGGAACTGCGCCGGCTGATCAAACTGATCGACGTGCCCATCCGCCAGGTGCTGATCGAGGCGCGGATCGTGATCGCCTCCACCGACTTCGCCCGTCAGCTCGGCGTGCAGTGGGGCGGCGCGGCGATCTACGACGAGGATCGTGACCAGACGTGGACGATCGGTGGCAGCCAGCGCACGTTGACCGAGCTCGACGACCCGAACCCCGAAGTCACGTTCCCGGATGCGCTGGCCGTCGACCTCGGCGTGACCGGGCAGGGCACCAGCTCGATCGCGATCGGCTTCACCAAGAACGACCTGCTGCTGAACGCGGAACTCTCGGCCCTCGAGGCCTCCGGGCGTGGCGAGATCGTGTCGCAACCGAAGATCATCACCGGCGACAAGCGCCAGGCGACGATCGAGCAGGGTACCGAGATCCCGTACCTGAAATCCGCGGCCTCGGGTGAGACCACGGTCGAGTTCAAGGAAGCGGTGCTCAAGCTCGACGTGACGCCCAGCATCACGCCGGATGGTCGGGTGCTGATGAAGCTGGTGATCAACCAGGATTCGATCGGCGAGTTCATCAACGGGGAGTTCGGCTCGCAGATCCCGACCATCGACACCACCGAGCTCGACACCGAGGTGCTGGTCGGCAACGGCGAGACGGTGGTGCTGGGAGGGGTGTTCCAGACCGAGGAGATCGTCGGCGAGACCAAGACGCCGCTGCTCGGCGACATCCCGTACATCGGCCGGCTGTTCCGCAAGGACGTTACCGAGACCAACAAGAACGAGACGCTGATCTTCATCACGCCGCGTATCCTCAGCGAGAAGCTGATCGACTGAACGGCGACCGATGGTGTATCCAGGCACGGTGGTGCTCGTCGGCCCGATGGGGGCCGGCAAGAGCACCATCGGCCGCGCGCTGGCCGATGCGCTGGGCGTGGCCTTTCACGATACCGACTCGCTGATCGAGGAACGCTCGGGGGCCACCATCGCGTGGATCTTCGACGTCGAGGGCGAGCAGGGCTTCCGCGACCGCGAGACCGCGATCATCCGCGAACTGGCCGGCGCGCGCGCGGCGGTGGTGGCCACCGGCGGCGGCGCGGTGCTGCGCGAGGAGAACCGGCGCCTGCTCGCCGCGATGGGTCGCGTGGTCTATCTGGAGACCTCGGTGCGCCAGCAGCTCGCCCGCACGCGGCGCGACCGCAAGCGTCCGCTGCTGCGCACCGGCGACCGCGAGGCGGTGCTCGGCGCGTTGCTCGCCGAGCGTGATCCGCTGTACCGCGAGGTCGCCGACCTCGTGGTGCGCACCGACGGCCGCGGTGCACGTGCGGTGGTGCGCGAGATCCTCGACTTCCTCGGGGTGCGCGACGACTGAGGTGCGTGCAGCGCCGTGGCGAGGTCGCCCTTTTGCCACGACACCGTTAAGCTTGCGTCCGGGGCGCGCCGCGGGGGTGTGCCGCGCAACGCACAGGGGCGCCAGCGACGCACATGCCTGCAGAAGTCCTCGAAGTCGGTCTGGACGATCGCAGTTATCCGATCTACATCGGTTCCGGCCTGCTGGGCGATGCCGCGCTGCTGCTGCGCCACGTGCCGCGCGGCCGCGTCGCGGTGATCAGCAACACCACGGTGGCGCCGCTGTACCTCGAGCGCGTGCGCGCGGCCCTCGGCGAACGCCTCGCGCTGGTCAAGATCCTGCCCGACGGCGAGCAGCACAAGAACCTCGCCACACTGGCCTCGATCTGGGATGCGCTGCTCGAGGCGCGCTGCGATCGCCACACCACGCTGGTTGCGCTCGGGGGGGGTGTGGTCGGCGACATCACCGGCTTCGCGGCCGCGACCTACCAGCGCGGGGTGCCGTTCCTGCAGCTGCCGACCACGCTGCTGGCCCAGGTCGACTCCTCGGTAGGCGGCAAGACCGGGATCAACCATGCGCGCGGCAAAAACATGATCGGCGCGTTCCACCAGCCCTGCTGCGTGATCGCCGATATCGACACGCTGGCGACGCTGCCCGAGCGCGAGCTCGCGGCCGGACTCGCCGAGGTGATCAAGTACGGGCTGATCGGCGACCGGCCGTTCCTCGACTGGTTGCGCGGCGCGAGCGCGGCGCTGCGCGCGCGCGATCCCGCCGCGCTCGCCGAGGCGGTGCGGCGTTCCTGCGCCGACAAGGCGCGCGTCGTCGCGGCCGACGAACGCGAGCAGGGCCTGCGCGCGCTGCTGAACTTCGGCCACACCTTCGGCCACGCCATCGAGACCGCGACCGGCTACTCCCGGCTGCTGCACGGCGAGGCGGTGGCGATAGGCATGGCGATGGCGAGCGAGATGTCGGCCCGGCTCGGCTGGATCACCCGCGAGGACGTGGCGGCGGTGTGCGAGCTGCTGCTGGCCGCCGGGCTTCCGGTGGTGCCGCCGTCCGGACTCGATCCGCAGGAATTCCTGGACCTGATGGCCGCCGACAAGAAGGTCGCCGCCGGCCGGCTGCGCCTGGTGCTGTTGCGGGCGCTCGGCGAGGCGGTGGTGACGGCCGATTTCCCGCCGGCGGTGCTGGCCGCCGTGGTGGCCGATTTCACGGGCGGGAGTCCGCGCTGACACGACGGAGAGGGCATGGGCAACGACGACTGGTACCTGCACTACGGTCTGGACCGCGACCCGTTCGCCGAAGGCGGCGTGCAGGGCCTGTTCTACCCCGGCGGCGGGCGACAGGAAACGGTCGAGCAGCTGCAGCATCTGGCGCGCTTCGGTGACAGTGTGCTGGTGGTGGCCGGCGCCGCCGGAGCGGGCAAATCGGCCACCCTTGCGCACTTCGTCGCGCAATGCGCCTCCGACACGCGCTGCGCGGTGGTCGAGACCGCGCTGCTCGACGGCCCGGAACAGCTGGTGCGCCGGGTGCTGGCCGGCTTCGGGCTGCCGGCGATCCCCGACGAGGACCTTGCGCACGCCCTGCAGCGGCTGGAGCTCTTCTGCGAGCGCTGCCGCGAGGAGGGCATGCTGAGCTGGCTGGCTTTCGACGACGCGCAGCACCTGCACGCCGAAGCGCTCGCGCTGCTGGCGCCGCTGTTGGGGCAGATGTCGGGACGGCTGCGCCTGCTGTTTTTCGCCGAGCAGCCGTGGCCGGCCACGCTGCGCGCCGCGCTGCCTGCGCCGGTCACGATCCACCTGATCGAACTGGCGCCGTTCGAGCGCGGCGAGTCGTACGCGTACCTGCACTACCGGATGAAAACCGCCGGACTCGAGTCCGAGCCGCCGTTCAGTGCCGGCGAGCTCGAGGACCTCCACCGGCTGTCGGGCGGCATGCCGGGGCGTATCAACGCGCTCGCCCGTCAGCTGCTGATCGACGAGCTCGAGGTCGAACAGCGGCCGCTGGCCACGCTGCCGTTGTGGCATCTCGGCGTGGTTGCCGGGACGCTGCTGCTGCTCGGTGGCCTGTACCTGTGGAGCCTGTTCGACGAGCGGCCTGTCGACGAGCAACCGCGTCCCGGGGCGACGCGCGAAATCGTCGCCGAACCGGCACCGGTGCTGCTCGACGACGAACCGGCGGTCGCGCAGGACGAGCCGGCAAACGGAAGCGCCGAGGCCACGTCGGGCGCGGCAATCCGGCAGAATGACGAGGTCGCGGAGGATGACGCGGCCCCGCAGGACGACGCGGCCCGGCAGGGCGACGCGGCGACGAACGACGCGGTCGAGGGCCAACCGGCAACGGCACCGGTCGCGGCAGTACGAAGCCCTTCAGCAGCGACCGGGGAGCACACCGCGATGTCGACGCAGCCCGTGGCGGGGGTAGACTCCAGCCCCCCGGCGCGGCCCGCACCGTCCGCTGCGGGCGCGGGACCGGCGGGCGCCGACGAGGAGTACCTGCTCGCTCTCGACGGCTCCCGCTACCTGCTGCAGATCATGGCATCCGATGACCTGCAGCGGGTGCAGCGCTTCGCCGCGCGGCAGGCGCTGCCGGTGCGCCAGTACAGCAAGCTCAACGACGGCCGCCGCTGGTACGCGCTGGTCCACGGCGACTACCCGGACCAGGCCAGCGCGCAGCGGGCCGCGCGCGAACTCGCCGTGCGTCCGGGCGGCAATGCGCCGTGGGTGCGCCGGGTCGACGCGGTGCAGCGCGAGATCCGTGCCGGGCGAGCGCGCTGAGCGCCGGGCGCCGGGCGCGCGATTTGTGAGCGCTGGTGCACGCCGCTAGAATCGCGCTCCCGCCGCGCCGGCCCGACCGCGCCGCGACTTCCCCGTCCATCGTGCCGACCGGCCACAGCGAGGTGACCATGGCTGAGCTGAAGAACGACCGCCTGCTGCGCGCGCTGCGCCGCCAGTCCGTGGACCGCACGCCGGTGTGGATCATGCGCCAGGCAGGCCGCTACCTGCCCGAGTACCGCGCCACGCGCGCGCGGGCCGGCGGCATCATCGAGCTGTTCCGTAGCCCGGAACTTGCCTGCGAGGTCACGCTGCAGCCGCTGGAGCGCTACGATCTCGACGCCGCGATCCTGTTCTCGGACATCCTGACCGTGCCCGATGCGCTGGGCCTGGGCCTGTACTTCGAGGCCGGCGAGGGCCCGCGCTTTCGCGACCCGGTGCGCACCGCGGCCGACATCGAGGCGCTGCCCGAACTCGATCCGGAGCGCGACCTCGGCTACGTGATCGAGGCGGTGCGCACGATCAGGCGCGCGCTCGGCGGCCGGGTGCCGCTGATCGGCTTCTCGGGGAGTCCGTGGACCCTCGCGACCTATATGGTCGAGGGCGGTTCCACGCGCGACTTCGCGCGCATCAAGACGCTGGCCTTCGCCGACCCCCGGCGCATGCACCGCCTGCTGGCGTTGCTGGCGCGCGCGGTCACCAGTTATCTCGAAGCGCAGATACGCGCCGGGGCGCAGGCCGTGCAGCTGTTCGACACCTGGGGCGGTGTGCTCGGGCACGCGGCATACCGCGAGTTCTCGCTGCAGTACATGGTGCAGATCGTCGAGGGTCTGCGCGCCGGAGCGGGACGCCACGTGCCGGTGATCGTGTTCACCAAGGGCGGCGGCGGCTGGATCGAGGACATCGCTGCCAGCGGCTGCGATTGCATCGGCCTGGACTGGACCGCCGATCTGGGTGCGGCGCGCCGCCAGACCGGTGGACGGATCGCGCTGCAGGGCAACATGGACCCCGCGATCCTGCGCGCTCCCCCCGAGCGAATCCGCGCCGAAGTGGCCGCACTGCTAGACTCCTACGGCCCGGGGAGCGGCCACGTGTTCAACCTCGGGCACGGCGTCACGCCGGAAATCGATCCGGAGCACGTGCGGGTGCTGGTGGAAGCAGTACACGAGCTCTCCCCCGCCTACCACGTGTAGGTCCGGGCTGTGCCCGGACATGAATTGTTCGGCCACAGGCCGAACCTACGGGCGGGCAGGGTCGCCGGCCAACGCCTGGTTCATCTCGAGCGCCGGCTGCTCGCTGCACGGACGACCAACCACCTGAGCGGGCACGCCGGCCACGGTGGTGTGCATCGGTACGTCGGCGAGCACCACGCTGCCGGCGCAGACCTGCGCGCCGTCGCCGATGCGAATGTTGCCGAGGATCTCGGCGCCGGCACCGATCAGCACCCCCGAACCCACCTTCGGGTGGCGGTCGCCGCCGACCTTGCCGGTGCCACCCAGCGTCACCGCCTGCATGATCGAGACGTCGTCGCCGACCACCGCGGTTTCGCCGATCACCACGCCGGTGGCGTGATCGAGCAGGATCCCGCAGCCGATGCGCGCCGCCGGGTGCACGTCGACGCCGAACTCGCAGGAGATGCGGTTCTGCAGGAACAGCGCCAGCGCGTGACGTCCGGCCTGCCACAGCCAGTGCGCGACGCGGTAGGACTGGAGTGCGTGGAAGCCCTTGAAGAACAGGAACGCCACCGCGTGGTCGGGGCAGGCCGAGTCGCGTTGCTGCACCGCGCGCAGGTCGCAGCGCATCGCGTGACCGATCGCGGGGTCGGCCGCGAAGGCCTGCTCGATCACCTCGCGCACCAGCAGCGCCGGGGCGGTCGGGTTGCCGAGCTTCTGCGCGAGGTGGAAGCTGAGCGCCGCCTCCAGCGTGTCGTGGTTGAGGATGGTGGCGTGCAGGAAGCTCGCGAGCACCGGCTCGGCCTGCGCCTCGCGCGCGGCCGACTGGCGGATCGACAGCCAGACCTCGTCGGGTTGCGGCTCGGCGGTCAGGGGTGGAACGGACATCGGCGTCTCCGGCATGCGGTGCGGGCGCCACAGGGTAGCCGAGCCGCGCTGCGCGACCAAGCGCCGGCGCCGCCGGGAACCCCGACGGCGATGGTGTCGCAGCCGGCAACTGCTCGCGGCGGACGGCGGCAGGCGTGTAAGCTGTGCCGCCGCACATCGAGGGAGGGCACGCATGCGCCGCGACCTGAGACCGTACTGGGTCAAACGGATCTACCTGATCTTCCGCGCCTGGTATGCGGAGCACTTCCTGCGTCCCTGTTTCGATTTCCTCGGCGACAACGGCACCTACATGAAGCCGTGGTTCGTGCACGTTGCAGGACCTAACGTCTCGCTGGGGAACTGCGCGACGGTCATCGGCGAGGTCGACCGGCGGGTGCGCATCGCGGTGTGGGGTCGCGGACCCGGGCAGGGGCGTATCCGCATCGGCGACTACGCGCTGATAACCCCCGGCGTGCGCATCAGCGCCAGTGATTCGATCGAGATCGGCGACAACTGCATGATCGCCAGCGGCGCCTACATCACCGACTCCGACTGGCACGGCATCTACGATCGAATCGAGCGCAACCCCGAACCGGCGCCGGTCCGCATCGGCAACAACGTCTGGATCGGCGACGGCGCGACCGTCCTCAAGGGCGTGACCATCGGTGACAACAGCATCGTCGGGGCCGGCGCGGTGGTCGTGCGCGACGTGCCGGCCAACGTGGTGGTCGCGGGCAATCCGGCACGCGTCGTCAAGGAGCTCGATCCCCACGGGCCGTTCGTGACCCGCGCGGACTTCTATGCCGATCCCACGTCGTACATCGCCGAATCCGACCGTCTGGACCGCGCGTTCCTGGCCGACAACACGCTGCTCGGCTGGCTGCGCGCGCTGTTCTTTCCCCGCCGCAGCGACTGAGACGCTGCGGCTGCAGTCGCAATGCGCCGGCTCGGTCGCGCACTCCGGGCGCTGTTCCGACGGCAGCTTCACAGCGAGCGCGCCAGGCACCACGCCTCGACCCGCGCGGCGCCGGCCGCGCGCAGTGCGGCGGCCAGTGCGTCGAGCGTGGCGCCGGTGGTGATCACGTCGTCGACCAGCGCGATGCGTTGGGCGCGGCACGGTGCGGCGGTGAACGCGGTGGCGAGGTTGCGTCGCCGTGCCGCGGCGTCCAGGGCCTTCTGGTCATCGGTGCGCCGTGCGCGCGCCGCCAGGGCGGGCGCCATCGGCAGTGCGAGCTCCCGCGCCAGCACGCGCGCGATGCGTTCGGACTGGTTGAAGCCGCGTTCGGCGAGGCGCGTCGGGTGCAGCGGCACCGGCACCAGCGTGATGCCGGCGCGATACTCCGGGCCGAGCGCGGCGATGCGCCTCGCGAGCAGCAGTGCGAGCACGCGGCCGGCGGCAAGTTCGCCGTGGAACTTGAAACGTCCGATCGCCTCGCGCACCGGGTAGTCGTAGCGCAGCGCCGCGAGGCAGGCATCGAAGCGCGGCGGCTGCCGCTGGCACTGGCCACACGGCGCACCACCGGCGCCCTCGAGCGGCATCGCGCAGCGCGGGCAGCCGTCCCGGTGCAGTGGCAGTTCGTTTGCGCACGCGGCACAGAGATCCAGCAGACCGTGTAACGCAACCCCGCACAGCACGCAGCAGGCGGGCAGCCATGCCCGCGGATTCGACTTGTAAACCATCGGCATCCATTCCGGTTGACAAGTTGCGACCGGGCCCCGAGACTGCGAGCCCCTCTGATCCTGCTGCCCACTGTCGGAGTTCCGCATGTCCGATGCAAGTGCCGTTCGCCACGACTGGACCCGCGCCGGGATCGAGGCGCTGTTCGCGCTGCCGTTTCCCGAGCTGCTGTTCCGCGCCCACAGCGTGCATCGCGCGCATTTCGATCCCTGCGAAGTGCAGGTCAGCACGCTGCTGTCGATCAAGACCGGCGCCTGCCCCGAGGACTGCAAGTACTGCCCGCAGAGCACGCGCTACGACACCGGCCTGGAGCCGGAGCGGTTGCTCGAGGTCGAGCGTGTGATCGACGCGGCGCGGGCGGCCCGTGCCGGCGGCGCGACGCGCTTCTGCATGGGTGCGGCGTGGCGCTCGCCTAAAGACCGTGACCTCGCGGAACTGGTGGCGATGATCCGCGGTGTCAGGGCGCTCGGCATGGAGACGTGCATGACGCTCGGCATGCTCGACGCCGCCCAGGCCGCCGCGCTCGCCGAGGCCGGGCTCGACTACTACAACCACAACCTCGACACCTCGCCCGAGTACTACGGCGAGATCATCACCACGCGCACCTTCCAGCAGCGCCTCGACACGCTGGCCAACGTGCGCGCGGCCGGCATGAAGGTCTGCGCCGGCGGCATCGTCGGCATGGGCGAGGACCGCGACGATCGCGTCGGGCTGCTGCAGGCGCTCGCGAACCTGCCGGAGCACCCGCAGAGCGTGCCGGTCAACCTGCTGGTGCGCGTTGCGGGCACGCCGCTCGCCGACCAGCCCGACCTCGATCCCTTCGAGTTCGTGCGCACCATCGCCGTGGCGCGCATCCTGATGCCGGCCTCGCACGTGCGCCTGTCGGCCGGGCGCGAAGGCATGAGCGACGAGCTGCAGGCGCTGGCCTTCTTCGCCGGCGCCAATTCGATCTTCCGCGGCGAGCGCCTGCTGACCACCGCGAACGCGCCGTGCCGCCGCGACGCCGAGCTGTTCCAGCGCCTCGGGCTGCGCGCCGAGGCGCCGGCGCCTGAACCGGCTCCCCTGGCGCGGCCGTCCGCGGCGCCCGCCACGGCGCCGGCGCTGTTCTACGACGCGGCCAGCGCCTGAGCGGGTAGCGCGGTGGCGCGTCCGTTCGCGGATCTCGGCGAGCGGCTGGCCGCGCGCGAGGCGGCGGGGCTGTATCGCCGGCGGCGGGTGGTCGACGGCGTCGCGGCGCCGCTGGTGCGTGTCGACGGCCGCGAGCTGCTCGCGTTCTGCAGCAACGACTACCTCGGCCTGGCCAGCGATCCGCGCGTCGTGGCGGCACTCGCCGATGGCGCGTGTCGCTACGGCGCCGGCAGCGGCGCCTCGCACCTCGTCTGCGGGCACGGTCCCGCGCATCACGCGCTCGAGGAAGAGCTGGCGCGTTTCACCGGCCGCGAACGCGCGCTGCTGTTCGGCAGCGGCTACGCCGCGAACCTCGGCATCGCCGCCGCGCTGCTCGCACGCGGCGACATCGCGTTGCAGGACCGCCTGAACCACGCCTCGCTGCTCGACGGCGCGCTGCTCGCCGGCGCGCGCCTGCAGCGCTTCCGGCACAACGATGCCGACGACCTCGAACGGCGCCTCGCGCGCGCGACGCCCGGTCGTCGCGTGCTGGTGGCGGTCGACGGCGTGTTCAGCATGGACGGCGACGAAGCGCCGCTGGCGCGGATCGCGGCGGCGTGCACCGCGCACGGCGCGTTGCTGCAGGTCGACGACGCGCATGGCTTCGGTGTACTCGGCGAGCATGGCGGTGGCACACTGCAAAAGCACGGCATCGGCGTGGCCGGGGTGCCCGTACTCATGGCGACGCTGGGCAAGGCGCTCGGCGTGGCGGGTGCGTTCGTCGCCGGCAGCGCCGAGTTGGTCGAGACGCTGATCCAGTCCGCGCGCACCTACATCTACACCACGGCCATGCCGCCGGCGCTGGCGTGCGCGGCATCCGCGAGCCTGCGCATCGTCGCCGACGAGCCGTGGCGGCGCGTGCAACTGCAGGTGCTGATCGAGCGTTTTCGCGCCGGCGCCGCGGCGCTCGGCCTGCCGCTGCCAGCCTCGGCGAGCGCGATCCAGCCGTTGCTGGTCGGTGCCGCGGACGAGGCCGTGCGTATCGCGGCGCGACTGCAGGAGCTCGGCCTGCTGGTGCCGGCGATGCGGCCGCCCACGGTGCCGGCGGGGCAGTCGCGGCTGCGCGTGACGCTGAGTGCGGCACACAGCGAAGCGCAGGTCGATCGCCTGCTCGAAGCGCTGGCCCGGGCGTGGCCCCGATGAGCGGCCTCGCCGAGGCGCGCCCGCGGCTGGTGCTGCTGCACGGCTGGGGCAGCAGCGCCGCGGTATTCGCCGCGCTCGCAGGCGCGCTCGCGGAGTTCGCCGATGTCGGGACACTCGAACTCCCCGCGCACGGTGAGCGGCGCGCCGAGCCGTTCCCGCGCGATTCGCAGCGGTTGCTCGACTGGCTGCACGCGCGCGTTCCGGCGGGCGTGGTGCTGGTGGGCTGGTCGCTGGGCGGGCAGCTTGCGCTGCGGCTCGCGCTGCGCCACCCGCGGCACCTCGCCGCGCTGGTCACCATCGCCACCAGCCCGTGCTTCCTGCGCAAGCCCGACTGGCCGTTCGGCATGGCGCCATCCGCGTGGGATGCGTTCCGCACCGGGCTGGCGCACGATCCGGCCGCGCAACTCGCCCGCTTCGCGGCCCTGCAGGCGCACGGCGACCGGCATGCGCGCGAACTCGTGCGCGAACTGCGTGCCGCGGCCGGCGCGGGGCCGGAGTCCGCCGGCGAACTGCTGGCGGCACTCGATGAGCTAGGCGCCTCCGATCTGCGCGAACAGCTGGCTGGACTGCGGACGGCGTCGCTGCACGTGCTCGGCGAGCGCGATGCGATCGTCGATGCGCGCGTCGCGGACGAGTTGCTGCGGTTGCAGCCGCAGGCGAGCGTGTGGGTGGTGCCGGGGGCGGCGCACGCGCCGTTGCTCGGTGCGCCGCGCGCGCTGGCCGCGCGGATCGCCGATTTCATCGCGCTGAGGGGTCGCCCCACGCCCTTGGCCGCGCCGCGCAAGCACGCGATCGCGGCCTCGTTCGGGCGCGCGGCGCCGGGCTACGAGGCCGCGGCCACGCTGCAGCGACTGACCGGCAACGAACTGCTGGCTACCCTGGAGCCGCTCGCGCCGCGCCGGGTGCTCGATCTCGGCAGCGGCACCGGGCATTTCGCCGCCGTGCTGGCCGGGCGCTTCACGCAGGCGGCGATCGTCGGCATCGACCTCGCCGAGGGCATGGTGCACCACGCGCGCTCGCGAGAGCGCGGGCACCGCCTTGGCTGGGTGTGCGGGGACGCCGAGCGCTTGCCGCTCGCGGCGGCCAGCGTGGAGCTGGTGTTCTCGAATCTCGCGCTGCAGTGGTGCGCGAGTCCGCTGCCCGCGTTCCTCGAGATCGCCCGTGTGCTCGCGCCGGGCGGCCGGGCGGCGATCGCCACGCTCGCCGAGGACACGCTGTGGGAACTGCGTGCCGCGTGGCGCGCGGTGGACGACCGGGTGCACGTGAATCGCTTCGACACCGTGGCCGGGCTGACCGAGGCGGCATGGGCGGCCGGCTTGCGCGTGCGCACGCTGACGCAGCGCTGCCACCGCCCGGCCTATGCCGACGTGGGGGCGCTGGCGCGCGAACTGCGCGCGCTGGGAGCGCACAACCTGAACCCGGGGCGCGCGTCGGGACTGGCGGGGCGCGCGAGCTGGCGACGCCTGCAGGAGGCCTACGCGGTGCTCGCGAACCCCGACGGTTCGCTGCCGGCGAGCTGGCGCGTGGTGTATCTGGTGCTGGAGAAACGCGATGACTGAAGCGGTGTTCGTCACCGGCACCGACACCGGCGTCGGCAAGTCGCTGGTGGCGGCGGCGCTGCTGGTGGCCGCCGGCGCGCGCGGTGCGCGCACGGTCGGGGTCAAGCCGCTCGCCGCCGGCGCGGTGCGCGCTGCGCACGGCCTGCGCAACGAGGACGCCGAACTGCTGCGGCGTGCGATGAACACCCGGCTGCCGTACCACGAGGTCAATCCGGTCGTGCTCGAGCCGCCGATCGCCCCGCACCTCGCGCTGGCGGCGGCCGGCCTGCACCTGACGGCGGAGGAGCTGCGCACGCGCTGCGCGCCGGTGTTGCGGCGCGCGTGCGACTTCGTGGTGGTCGAGGGCGCCGGCGGCTGGCGGGTCCCGCTCGGCGGCGCCGAGACGATGGCGGATTTCGCGCGCCTGCTCGGTTTTCCGGTGGTGCTGGTCGTCGGCATGCGGCTGGGTTGCCTGAACCACGCGCTGCTCAGCGCCGCGGCGATCCGCGCCGACGGACTGCGGCTCGCCGGCTGGGTCGCGAACGTGATCGACCCCGACATGGCCTGTCTGGAGCAGAACGTCGCGACGCTGGAGACGCTGCTCGCGGCTCCTCGCCTCGGCACGCTTCCCTGGCGACCGGGCATCGTTCCCGAATTCGCCGCCACGCTGCTCGACCTGCGCCCGCTGCTGGCGGCAGTGCCGTGACGTCGACCGGGTCACGGCAGCGATGCGCGCTTGTGTATAGACTGAAATCGCCGCCGCGCGCTGGCACCGGCCCACGGTGAGAGGGTTTGCGGCAGTCTCTGAATCCCGACCTGCGGTGCATGCGTGTGCCGATGGGCGGCACGTCGGCATTCATGCCGACGGGTAGTGTTCCGTCGAACTCTGGTACGCTCGCAGCGTCCGGCGCCGGAGAGCGGCGCACCACGGTGGTCGAATCGTCGCAACACAAGGGGAGCTGCCGGCATGAGTACTGTATCGGTGGGCCAGGCCGGGTTGAACGGGATCCGTGACGGGATGGCGCGTGCGCAGGATGCCGCCACGCGCATCGCGTCGGGGGCGGCTGCGCGCGAACCCGCCGAACTGGTGGAGGCGGTGGTGGAGCTCGAAGCCGCCGAACGGCAGGTGCAGGCCTCGGCGCGCGTCGTCGAGGCGGGCAACCGCACGCTCGGCGTGCTGCTCGACGTGCTCGCCTGAGCACGCCCGCGTGGCGGGACCTGCCGGCATCGGGCCGCCGCCACCGGTGGTCCAGTACGATCCGCTCGGGCGAGCGATGACCGAGGAGCAGAAGCAGCGACTGCGCGAGCAGCCGGCGCCGCCGCTGCAGGAAACCCTCGCCAGGCAGCGCCTGCGCGAACGCCGCCGCGAGGATCAGGGGCCGGTCGACGCGCCGGCTGGCGGTGACGACACTGCGCCCGGCAGCCTCGTCGACCGCTACGTTTGAGCGTACCCGCCGTTTACCTGTTATGTAATGGTGCCTCGCGGACCGCGACGACTAGCATCGGCGCCGTCTTTCCCGTGAACCGGAGCTACCCATGCATTCCTACAAGGCACCGCTGCGCGACATGCGTTTCATCTGGGACGAACTGCTCGGCTGTCCGCAGACCTTCACCCGCCTGCCCGGCTGCGAGGAATGCACCGCCGACATCATCGATGCCATCCTGTCCGAAGCGGCGCGTTTCTGCGAGGAACAGCTCGCACCGTTGTACCGCAGCGGGGACGAGGAAGGCTGCACGCTGACGCCGCGGGGCGTGCGTACGCCGAAGGGTTTCGCCGACGCGTATGCGCGCTACGTCGAAGGCGGCTGGGCCGCGTTGAGCTCGCCCCCCGAGTACGGTGGCCAGGGCCTGCCGCCGTCGATCAGCCTGTTCGTCGAGGACCTGCTGGGCAGTGCGAACTGGGCGTGGGCCATGTACCCGGGGCTGTCGCACGGCGCGACGCGCACGATGAAGGCGCACGGCACGCCGGAGCAGAAGGAGATCTATCTGCGCAAGCTGGTCAGCGGCGAGTGGACCGGCACGATGTGCCTGACCGAGGCGCACGCGGGCAGCGATCTGTCGATGCTGCGCACGCGTGCGGAGCCGCGCGCCGACGGCAGCTACGCGATCACCGGTACCAAGATCTTCATCTCGGCCGGCGACCACGACATGGCAGACAACATCGTCCACATCGTGCTCGCGCGCCTGCCGGAGGCGCCGGCGGGAACCAAGGGCATTTCGCTGTTCGTGGTGCCGAAGAAACTGCCGCAGCCCGATGGCAGCCTGCAGCCGAACGCCGTCTCCTGCGGCGCGCTCGAGCACAAGATGGGCATCAACGCATCGGCCACCTGCGTGATGAACTTCGACGGCGCCACCGGATTCCTGATCGGCGAGGCCAATCGCGGTCTTTCCTACATGTTCACGTTCATGAACACGGCGCGCGTCGGCACCGCGCTGCAGGGAATCGCCGCTGCCGAGTTGTCGTACCAGGGAGCGTCGGCGTACGCGCTCGAACGCCTGCAGGGCCGCTCGCTGGCCGGCCCGAAGAACGCCGCCGATGCCGCCGACCCGCTGATCGTGCACCCGAACATCCGCCGCATGCTGCTCACGCAGAAAGCCTTCGCCGAGGGCGGACGCGCGTTCCTGTACTGGCTGTGCCACCTAGTCGATATCGCCGAGCGCGCGGCCGATCCCGCCGAGCGCAAGCAGGCCGAGGACCTGATGGCGCTGCTGACGCCGATCGGCAAGGCCTTCGTGACCGAGATCGGCTACGAGGCGGCCAACCTCGGCGTGCAGGTATTCGGCGGACACGGCTACATCCGCGAGCACGGGATGGAACAGATCGTGCGTGATACGCGGATCGCGCTGATCTACGAGGGTACCAATGCGATCCAGGCGCTCGACCTGATCGGGCGCAAGATCATGGGCAGCGGCGGCGAGCTGCTGCGCGTGTTCGCGAGGCAGGTGGAGGAGTTCTGCGCGGCGAACGCCGGGCGCGAGGACATGGCGGCCTTCGTCGGCGCGCTGCGTGCGCACGGCAAGCGCCTCGAGGCGCTCACGATGCACGTGGCCGGCGCCGCGATGAAGAATCCCGAGGAAGCCGACGCGGCCGCGTTCGAGTACCTGATGGCCATGGGGTATTTCGTGCTCGGCTTCATGTGGGCCAGAATGGCGCGGGTGGCGCAGGACGCGCTGGCGGCGGGGAGCACCGAACGGGACTTCTACGAAGCCAAGGTCGCGACTGCGCGGTTCTATTTCCAGCGCGTGCTGCCGCGCTTCGAGAGCCTCGCCCTGTGCATCGAGGCCGGCGGCGAGACGCTGATGGACATGCCCGCCGAGCGCTTCGCGCGCTAGTGGGCCCAGGGCACGGGGGGTTGCGGATCATGCGCCGACGCGGGGACATGAGGGCCGAGGACCAGGAGCGGGTGGACCGTTTCACGAGCAGCGGCATCCACGCGGTGCCGCGCCGGCCGTTCCGCCCGCTGCTGCTGCTCGGCGTGATCCTCGGTGTGACCACTGCGCTGACGGTGCTCAGCATCGTGATCGAACGGATGTATATCCCCTGAGGGAAGTTTCCATTACAATGCCGCCCGCGCGTACAGGCACGCGGCGTGGAAAGACGCATCGGAGTGTAGCTCAGCCTGGTAGAGCACTGCCTTCGGGAGGCAGGGGTCGAAGGTTCGAATCCTTTCACTCCGACCAGTTAGCAAAAAAGGCCGGCGAGACGATCGCCGGCCTTTTTTTGTGCGGCCCGCAGCCGGCCGCCGGACACGCGAGGCGCGGATCGCAGGCGAGCCACAGCCGCGTGGCGAGTTCGGCCAGCGACTCGTCGCGGTCGACCACCCAGGCGGCGATCGCCGCGGCGACGTCCGGCCAGTGCCGGCGTGGCGCCGGCCCGTCGGTGGCGAGGAACGCAGTGAGCGTGGCGTGATCGAGCCGGTGAGCGACGCGTCCCAGCCCGAGTTGTTCCAGCGCCAGCGCGTTCGAATGCTGTTCCATCTGCCCGTGCAGCGGGCGCGCGAGCACATGCCGCCCCAGGTGCAGCGCTTCGCTGACCAGTTCGAATCCGCTGTTGCAGATCACGTGGCTCGCGCGCGCCAGCACGGCGACGAACGGCGCGCGCGCCACCGGGTGTCGCGCCACGTTGTCGAGCGTCTCCTCGCGCAGGCCGGGCGCGAACATCGTGAAGTGCCAGTCGGGAATTTCGTGCAGCAGCGCGGTGACCGCGTCGGCATCCTCGAACGGCAGATACACCAGCGCCTCGCGGGGCGACGGTGCGGCGCGAGCAGCGCGTGCGTCGTGATCGACGATCGGCGGCAGGATCGGCAGGCCGAAGTGGTGCCAGTGCAGCCCGACCCCGGTACCGACCGGTGCGAACGACGCCAGCACCGCGCTGCCGACCAGGTGCCGGTGCGAACGCGGCACGCCCGGCTGCAGCGCGTACTGGTGGCCGATGCCGATGCACGGACAGCCGCGCAGACGCGCGGCCCACGCCGTCACCGGCTCGAAATCGGAGATGACGACATCGTAGTCGCGTGGATCCAGCGTGTGCACGTCGCGCAGGAAGCCGCGCAGCGGCAACTGCGCCACGGTCGCCAGCGGCCGGATCCGCCCGGCTGCCGTGACGAAGGTCAGGCCGCGGCGCCACTGCCAGTCGCCGAAACACTCCATGTCGAAGAAGTCCGCACGCTCGCGCCCCGAGAACAGCCAGTCGATCTGCACGTCGGGGTGCGCGGTGAAGGCGCGCGCCATCGCGCGCGCCCGCGACAGATGCCCGTTGCCGGTGCCCTGCACGCCGTAGAGGATCCTCATGCGCCCGTCCACGCGGCAGCCAGGCCGAGCAGCGTGCTGCCGAGCACGGCGCCGGCCGCGGTGTCGCTCGGGAAGTGCACGCCCAGGAACACCCGCGAGGCGCCGACGCACATGGCCCACGGATACAGCAGCAGCGCGGCCCATGCGCCGAAATGCAGCGTGCACACTCCGGCGAACACGAAGGCCGCCGAGGTGTGGCCGGACGGGAAGCTGAAACGGTCCGAGGCAGTGACCAGGCTGCGGAAGCCGGGCAGGATCTCCGGCGGCCGGCGCCGGCGGCAGGTGTTCTTCAGCACGAGGTACAGCGCGCGTTCCACCGTGAACACGATGGCGGCCAGTTCGACGAAGCCGGTGGCGCCGGTCGCGCCGGTGACCAGGCACAGCAACGGCAGCAGCAGGTAGAGCCAGCCGTCGGCGCTGCGCGAGACGTGGCGTGCGGCGCTGAACACCAGCGCTTCGGCGCGCCGCCGGTGGCACCAGTCGAAGGCGAGCAGATCGAACCGGTGGATGACCTGCAACACGGTCGTGACCTCGCTGCGTGTTTCCATGTGCAGAGGATGCGCCGCTCGTGTTGAGAGACCGTTACGGAACGATGACGTTACGGTGACGGCGACCGGATCGGCGCGCTGCGCGGCAGTCCCGGGTGCTGCCACCGCTTGCGTTTGCGGTGGCGGGAGCGCAGCAGCTCAGCGCGGTGCACGGAAGCGGCGCGCGGGAGCGTCCTGCCGGCGGGCAGCGAGTTCGGCGCGCGCGGCTGCGGCCAATGCCGAGACGCGGGCGCTACGGCAGCGCTCCGTTTCCGTGCCGCCGAGGATCTCCCACAGGCGGCGGCTGGACAGATTGCGGACGTCGATCGCGTGGTGGTCGTGCATGGCCATGCTCCTCTGGTCGGCGCGGCCATGATGGCGCGCGTGTATGACGGCGCGGTTAAGGCGGCGATGCGCCGTGCTAGAGTCGCGGCTGCGTGCCGCGAGCGCTTCGCGCGGCGCGCGCAGGAGGACCAGGTATGCCCGCCGGAGTGCTCGCGCTGATCGTCGTGCTGGCGGCCTTGCTGCTGCTGCCGCTGCTGCTGGCCGACGCGATGGTCGGCGCCCTGCTCGCGCTCGGACTGTCATCGCGGGTGGCGCTGCTGCTGGTGATTGCGATCTTCCTCGGCAGCCTGTTCAACGTTCCGGTGTGGCGGCGCAGCGGTGCCAGCGTGATCGAGTACCGTCCGCAGTCGCTGTTCGGCCTCGAGCGCCTCGCGCCGCGCCTGGTGCGCGCCGGCGACGAGCAGATCGTCGCGCTGAACATCGGCGGCTGCATCGTGCCGACGCTGATCGTCGTCTACGAGTTGCTGCGCCTCGCCGCCGGCGGTGGCGCGGCGGTCGTGCCGGCGCTCGCCGTGATCGCATTGAACGTGGTGGTGTGTCACCGGCTGGCGCGCCCGGTGGCCGGGCTCGGCATCCTGCTGCCGGCACTGGTGCCGGGGTGCCTGGCGGCGCTGGCGGCGCAGCTGTTCGCGGGCGGGAACGCGCCGGCGGTCGCGTTCTGCGCCGGCGTGCTGGGGCCGCTGATCGGCGCCGATGTGTTGCACCTGCGCGACCTGGGCCGGCGCGGTATCGGCGTGCTCAGCATCGGTGGCGCGGGAACCTTCGACGGCATCGTGATCTCGGGTTTCCTGGCCTTGCTGCTGAGCGCCTGAGTGCCATGATCTCTGCTAACCTGCGCCGGCCCCGAATGCCTGCGCCGGAGCGCCCGTCATGGATCTCGAAGACTTCCGCCGCGAGTATCTCGCCCCCGGACTTCACCGCAAGGATCTCGATCCGTCGCCGTTCGTCCAGTTCGAGTCGTGGCTGCGCCACGCGATCGACGCCGGGCTGCGTGACCCGACCGCGATGGCAGTGGCCACCGTCGACGAGCGCGGCTGGCCGTCGCAGCGTCTGGTGCTGCTGAAGCACTGCGACGAGTCGGGCTTCGTGTTCTACACCAACCTCGGGAGCCGCAAGGCGCGCGAGATCGTCGCCAACCCACGCGTGGCGCTGCTGTTCCCGTGGGCAGACATGGAGCGCCAGGTGCGCATCGAGGGGTGCGCCGAACGCATGGGCACGGCCGAGGCGCTGAAATACTTCCTGATGCGCCCGCGCGAGAGCCAGCTGGCGGCGTGGGCCTCGGCGCAGAGCCGCCCGCTGTCCTCGCGCGCGCTGCTCGAGGACGAATTCGCGCGTCTGAAGCAGAAGTTCGGCCAGGGCCGGATTCCGCTGCCCTCGTTCTGGGGCGGGTTCCGCGTGGTGCCGGAGTCCTTCGAATTCTGGCAGGGACGCCCGAACCGCCTGCACGATCGCTTCAGCTATCGGCGCGCCGAGGACGGCCAGTGGTGGATCGAACGCCTGGCGCCCTGAGACCCTGGTCGCCACCGGCTCTCAGGCGGGGCTGCGCTCCAGCGCGTAACCGGCGTGGCGGTCGCGCCCCAGTAGCGTGACGAGGCGCGGCAGCGCGTCGGCCAGGGCGGCCTCCAGCGTCCACGGCGGGTTGATCACGAATACCCCGCTGCCGTACATGCCGTGCTCGCCGGCGCCGGCGACCACCAGTTCTGCTCGCAGCCAGTTCGCGGCTCCGAGTGCCTGCAGCCGTGCCGGCAGTTCGCGCGCCTCGCGGCGCGGGAGCAGCGGATACCAGACCTCGTAGACACCGGTCGCGAAGCGCCGCAGTGCCTGCTGCAGCGCAGTGTGCAGCCGCGTGTAGTCTTCGCGCAGTTCGTAGGACGGGTCGATCAGCACCAGCGCACGCCGTGGCTCCGGCGGCAGCAAGGCCTTCAGTGCGGCGAAGCCGTCTTCGTTGGCGACATGACAGCCGGCGCCGCCGAAATCCCGCGCGAGCTGCGCGTGGTCGGCCGGGTGCAGTTCGTGCAGCCACAACTGGTCGCGTTCGCGCAGGCGCGAGCGCGCTATCCATGGTGAGCCGGGGTAGTGCAGCAGCCGGCCGTGCGGGTTGAGCGTGCGCAGCAGCTCGACGTAGCGTCCCAGCGCCTCGGGCAGCACTCCGGCGTTCCACAGGCGCGCCACGCCGTCGACGTACTCGCCGTTCACTGCGGCATGACCCTGCGTGAGCGTGTAGCGTCCGGCGCCCGCGTGGGTGTCGATGTACCAGAACGGCTTGTTCTTGGCCGCCAGGTGATCGAGCAGTTGCAGCAGCACCACGTGCTTCAGCACGTCGGCGTGGTTGCCGGCGTGGAAGGCGTGACGGTAGCCCAGCATCGCGGTCCTCCGTTCGGGATCGACGCCGCGCTCAGCCGGGCTGGCCGAGCGCGCGGGTGATCTCGGCGGCCTCGTCCGGGGTGCGCACCACGTACGGAATCACCAGCACCATCAGCTCGGTGCGGTCCCCGGTGGTACCGTCGGTGCGGAACAGTCGCCCGACACCCGGTAGTTTGCCGAGCACCGGCAGTCCACGCTCGGTGGTTCCGCCGCGCGCGGAAACCAGTCCCCCGAGCAGGATCGAGCCGCCGTCCTTCAGACTCACCGTGGTCGTGATGCTGCGGTTGAAGATGGTCGGCGAATCGATGCCGCTGGTGGTGGTCTGCTGCGCCTGGCTGAGCTCCTGGTTCACCTCGACGTCTACATAGCCCGAGGAGTGCACGGTCGGGCGGATCTCGAGCTTCACACCGGTCTTGCGATACTCGACGTTGTTCACGATCGGTGCGTCCGGGTTGTCGATCGAGCGCGAGGAGGAACTCACCACCGGTATCTCGTCGCCGACGTCGATGCGCGCGCTCTGACCGCTCATCACCATCAGCCGCGGGCGCGAGCGGATCTCGGCGCGCTTGTTCTCGTAGAACAGGTTCAGTATCGCGCGCGTCTCGCCCGCGTTGTCCAGCGTCAGGTTGAAGCCGTTGCTGCCGATGCCGAGTCCGCCGAGCGTGCCGTAGCCCACGTCGTACCGGCTGCCGTTGAGGTTCACCGAGCCGCGGGCGAGGAACTCGAGCCCGGTCTCCTCCTGGTCGTTCAGCGTCACCTCCGCGATCAGCACTTCCACCAGCACCGCCGGCGCCGGCCGGTCCATCGCTCGGATCGTCGGCAGCAATTCCATCCACTGCTGGCCGCTGCCGCGGAACACCACTGCGTTGCGGTTCGCATCGACGACGAAGCGCCCGCCGCTCCCCGCCACCGCGCCCGCGGCGGCCGGACGTTCGACGATCGCGGCCTCGTCGCCGGTGTCGTCGACGATGTCGCTGGGACGCACGCGCAGGGGCTGCGCAACGCGCTGGCCGATCCCGCCGCTGCCGTCGAGCGCGTTCAGCACCTCGACGATGCCGGCGGCGCTGGTCGTGGTGACCTGGTAGGTGAACACGCCGTCGTCGATTCCGGCCTGCCGCCGCTGGTCGATCGCGTCGATCCACTCGCGTACGTGGTCGAGGATGCGCTGGTTCGGGGCGAACACGATCAGCGTGTTGCTGGCCGACAACGGCAGCACGATCACGCTGCCCAGCGGCGGCCGCTGGGTCGCGTCGTAGCCCTCGGACTGCAGGATCTTCTCGAGGTCGTTCGCCAGCTCCTTCACCGGCACGTAGGCCGGCTGCACGCTCATCGAGTACTTGCCGCGCATCAGTGGCTGGTCCAGCGACTTGATGATCCCGAGCGCCTGCTCGACCTCCTGCGCCTTGCCGACCAGCACCACGGCGTTGCGCACCGGGTCTTCCTGCACCGTGAGGTCCACGCCGGTCATCACGTCGGCGAGCCAGCTCTTGACCTTGGTGTTGGAGACCACCTCGAGCGGAACGAACATGAAGATCGGCCGCTGGCTGTCGGGAACGTCGGGCAGGGTGCGGCCGCTGACCAGCAACGGCGGCTGGCCGCCCTTGCTGTTGCGGTCGATCAGGAACACCAGCACGCCTTCCTCGCGGTTGATCACGACACCGTAGGCAGCGAGCGTGCTGCGCGCGATGCGGAACAGTTCGGCCGGCGTCACCGGCTCGGTGATGCGCAGCGTCACCAGGTCCTGCTGTTTGCGGATATCGGGCTGCAGCGTGAACGACAGGCCCAGCTGTTCGCCGAACACCTCGTTGATGAAGTTCGGCAGCGGGATGTTGTGGTAATTGACGCTGATCGGCGCCCCGCGCAACCCCGCGGCGAGGTCCTCGCCGCCGCCGCTGCTCAGCTGCTCGGCGACCTGCACGCGCGGCGTGGTGCCGAAACTGGTCGGCGGCGGCTGTCCGGCGCCGGTCTCCGGTTCCGCCGGCGGCGGTGTGACGGGAGCGCGCAGCGGCTCGTAGAACGCGGGCTCGGCGGCGGCGTTGCGCTCGAAGGCCGGCCCCTTGCTCGCCGGCCCGGCCCCCTCGCGCCCGAGTTCCGCGCAGCCGGCCGCCGCGAGTGCGAGCGCCAGTGCCGGCAGCACGCGGGTGCGACGCGCCGGCACGGGCGTGGATGATCGCTGGTATGTGCTCACGGTGAATTCCCGTACAGGTGCAGGGTTAGCGTTGTGTCGCCGGCGCGCAACCGCACCGATGCGTTCCCGACGGCCTCGACGCGCACTCCGTCGATCAGCGCGTCGCCGGCGCGCAGCCGGATCATCGCGTCGCCGGCGGCAGCCGCGTCGCCGCGCGGCAGCAGCAGCGCCTGGCGCCGGGGCCCATCGCCGCGGATCCCGACCAGCAGGAAGTCGCGCGCGATCGCGTTGCCGGCAACGCCGGGCTCCGCCGCCGGTGCACGTTCTGCGGTGGCGGGGGGGCGGTACTCGCCCCAGTGCCGGTGCGCACCCAGCGCGGCCAGCGCCGCTTGCGGGTCGCGCGGCGCGGCGATCGCCGCGGGCGCACCGGCCTCGGCGGCATCGTACGCGTGCACGGTGCCGAACCATGCGCCACGCGCGAAGCCTCCGGCCAGCGTCAGCGCCGCGAGTACGGCGCCGATCGCCGCCAGCGTGCGCGATGTCGCCAGGTTCATCGGGCAGCCTCGCCGGGAGCAGCCACGAGCACGCTGAGTCGCAGGCTCACCGTCTGGCCACGCAGCGGCTGGGCAGTGAGTTCGTCGACACGGATGTGCGGCGCGTGCCCGGCGATGTCCTGCAGTAGCGCGAGCACTCCGTTACCCTCCAGGCGGCCGTTCAGCTCGGCGCGGATGCGCCAGCCTCCGATCGCCGGCAGCGGTTCCGGCTCGGCGAGCTTCAGCCGGTTCCAGCCGAGGTGGCGGGCGCTCAGGCGTTGCACCGCGGTCTGCAGGTCGGCCGCCGCGAGTTCGACCGAATCGGCGCGCCACAACTGGCGCTCCAGGTCGGCGAGCCAAGCACGCTCGGTGCCGGCGCGCCGGCGCCAGTCCTCGCCGCTGCCCGCCAGCGCGGCGAGCCGCGCGGACTGGCGCGCGAGCGCGGCATGCTCGGCGCGTGCATCCCCGGCCGCGTCGCCGGCGAGCAACGCGAGCCACGCCAGCGACACGCAGGGAACCAGCAGCAGCAGCGAGGCGAGACGCCGGTTCGTCGCCAGTTCGGTGCGCAGCGTGCGTGACCATGCGCCGAAGCGGGTGCCGGCCGTGTTCATCGCCCGGCACTCCCGTCACGGGCGAGGTAGGCCGGGGTCTGCGCGGGCGCCGCAGCCAGCGTGATTTCCAGTGCGATCTGGTCGGCGCGCTGTGCCACCGCGATCCCGACCCGTTCGAACCACGGGCTTCGCGTCAGCGCCTCGACGTAGGCGCGGTTGTCGGGGGCCGGATCCTCGAGCGTGGCGCGCAGCGTGCGTGCGCCGAACTCCCACGCGAGCAGGCGCCGGTAACGGGGTCCCGCCAGGTGCTCGAACTCGGCCGCGACCTCGAGCGCCGACGGCGGCCCCAGCAACGCCGACAGCGCGCGGTTGCGCTCGGCGAGCCGCAACGCCTCCTCGCGCTGTGCCAATACGGGCGCCAGTGCCGCGCGCTGCTGCTCGAGCGAGCGCTGCTCGCGTTCGCGCGCGTATTCCCATCCCCCCAGTCCGCCGAGCGACCACAACAGCCACAGCGTCGCGAGGGCGAGCGCAGCCGCGGCCGCCGCCAGCGGTTCGCGCGCCAGGCTGCGCCAGTCGGTCGGGCGGCGGTCCCAGCGCTGCGTTCCATGGCTGCGTGGCAGCTCCGGCGGTTCGGCATCGACCGCGAGTCTTGCCGCGCGCAGCGTCAGGGCACGCGTGGCCGGGCTTGCCGGCAGCGGCGCACTGAACACCAGCCGCCCGTCGCGCCAGCACTCGAGCACCCCGGCACGCACGCAGGCATCGGCGGGGGGCGAGAAGAACAGCTGTTCCGGCAGCACCTCCCAGGTGCTGCCGGCGCCTTCGGCGTCGATCGCCGCGCGCACACGCGTCTCGTCCCAGCACCACAGCGCGATCTCGCCTTCGTGGTCGGCCGCGTGCCAGCCGGCGGCTGCGAACGGCGCGAGCTGGCGTGCGCGCTCGGCGATCGCGCGCGCCCGCAGCCGCGCCGGCACCTTGCGCAGGTCGAGCAGCGTGAAGACGCAGACGTCGGCGGCGAGCAGCCACAGCGGGCGCCGCCGCGCCAACGATGGTGGCAGTGGCTGCACGCCCTCACGGTGCTGCAGGCGCACCGGCGGCGAAGATGGAGCCCGGAACTTCATGCAATTGGCCCTGGGGTGCGCGTCGTGCGCGGTAAACGCTGTGGATCCGCCACGGACCGGCCGGGTCCCGCGGCGTCGATTCTAATGCAAGCCGGGTCGCCTGCGTCGCGCCGGCGCGCCACAGCCGCAACTGCAGCCGCCGTTCGGTCGCGTGGAAGCGGTACGCGTCGTCGTCGCGTTCGAGTGCGAGTCCCGTGCGCAGTTCGAAGTCGGCCGCCGAGCGGAATGGCGCTCGGCGGCGCTCGGCGACGATCGCTGCCGCGTGTTCGGGCCCGATCCCGGCCAGGCGGGCGAGCAACGCGCGGGGAGCGGAGTTCGGGTTGAAAGTTTCCCTGGTGGCGGTGCTCAGCCAGTCGTGCACGCGGAACTGCGGGTGCGCCGCCAGCCAGTCCCCCCAGCCCAGCACCAGCGCGAGCTCGGGTGCCGCGCGCAGCGCCTGGTTGGCCGGGCGCTCCAGACCGGCGGCGGCGTAGTCCGCGGCCTCGGCACCATTCGCGCGGCTCAGGTCGTTCTCGTCGCCGTAGTCCGCCAGGCGCGCGAGCAGCCCGCCGATCTCCCCGGGATCGGCACCGCAGCTCGCCAGGACTTCCGCCAGCATGCCCTGCGCGTTGGCGTTCAGCGCCAGCAGTCCGCTCTCGTCCTGCAGCGCGAAACGCGCGCGACCCAGTCCGCGGTACGCGCTGCCGTCGAGCGCGATCTCGTCGCCCGCCGGGTCCAGGCGCAGCGTCGTGGCGCGTTCGCCGGCAGCAGTCCCGGTGCCCGACGGGGCACCGGTGCGCAGCCCGGCCCGCGTGAGCTGCCGCGTGGCCAGCAGGTACAGCACGGTGCTGCGGGTGCTGTAGAGGTCGAGCTCGTCCTGGACGCGCTCGCGCACCGACTGCGCGGCCGCGAGGCGCGCCTGCACGTAGCGGTCCAGCGCCGCGGCGAGCAGCAGCACCACGACCACCGTCCACAGGCACAGCACCAGCGCGAAGCCGCGCGCCGGTGAAGCGCCGCGCTCAGTCCTCATGAGCGGCCTCGTCGGTGACCTCGGCGCCGAGCGTGAGCACGCCGATGTCGAAGTCCTCCTCGGCCGCGGCCAGGCGCACGCGCCGCGGCGGGCCGGCTGCATCGACCGGTGGCCACTGCCCGTGCCAGCCTCCGGCCGTGTCCTGGTAGGCGAAGCGCAGGATCGGGTACGCCAGCGCGAGGCGCACCGTCTGTCCGTGCTCGCGGTACTGCAGCGCGCCGTCGTCGAGCAGCGACCACTCGACGAGGGTCGGCACGCCTTCGGCCGCCAGCAGCGGGCGGAAGCTCGTGACGAGGATGCGCCGGGCCTCGCCGGTGAACGCGCTCTGGCCGGTGGCCGGCGGCGCCGCCGCTGCGAGCGTCTGGCGAATCCAGTCACGCTGCATCAGTTCGCGGTACAGCGCCTGCTGTCCGCTTCCCACGCGCTGGAACAGCGCCAGTCCCTGCCCGATCCCCTGCACCACCAGCGTCGCGGTGGTCGCGACGATCACGATCACGACCAGCAGTTCGACCAGCGTCAGTCCGCGCGCATGCTCCAGGCCGGGTGCGCGCTTCACCGGGACGGCTCCGCGTCCGGATCCGGCGCGTACTGCACCAGACGCACCCGCGGCGCGGCGATCAGCCGGCCGTCGCGGAACACCGCCAGCGCGACCTCCTGCAGCGTGAACCGCAATCGGCTGCCGGCGCCGCCGCGACGCGCGGGTTCGAGTGGCGTGGCGCTCCAGTCGATGCGGCAGTCGCGCCAGACGATGCTGCCGACGGGGTGCTCGCCGAGGTCGGTGCGCTCGAGGGTGTCCAGCGCGTGCGTGAGCGCGGCCTCCTCGGGCGCCAGCGCCGCGATGCGCCCCAGCGCACGCAGGTCGCTGGCGACCCAGCTGGCCGCGCCGAGCAGCGCCGCGCACAGGATCACCAGCGCGACGATCGCCTCGAGCAGGCTGAACCCGTGCGCGCACCGGCGGCTCACATCGGCACCTCGGCGGCGCAGAAGGGGGGCTGCAGTTCGATGCGCCGCGCGCCGCCGGGGGTGAGCAGCTCGAGCGTGCCGCCGCTGCACAGCCCGTTCGAGCGGATGAACACGGAGTCCGCGCCGCGCAGCGACCAGTCGCGCGGCAGCTCCACGTGGCGTTCCAGCAACTGCGCCAGCGTGCCTTCCTCGCCGCGCGACCAGGCGAGCGCGGGCAAGGCGCCAATGCGCTGCTGCAGGTCGCGCAGCTCGCTCGCGAGCGTCAGGCGTGCGTGCAGGCGTACGAGCGCCGGTGCCGTCAGTGCGAGTAGTGCGCCGAGCAGCACCAGCGTGACGGCGAGCTCGATCAGCGTGAAGCCCCGCGCGCGGATCACGGCAGGTAGCCGATGTCCGTGTCCAGTCCCTCGCCGCCGGGCTTGCCGTCGGCGCCCAGGGAGTACAGCGTGAAGTCCTGCGAGGCCGCGGCTTCGTCGCGGTACTGGAACGGATTGCCCCACGGATCGAGCGGGAGTTCGTCGTCCAGATACGGTCCCGCCCAGCCCGCGAGCTCGCCGTCCGCCGGCCGCGCGCGCAGCACCGCCAGTCCTTCGGCCGTGGTCGGGTAACGGCCGGCGTCGAGATGGAAGGTCTGCAGCGCGGTCTTCAGCATGCGCACCTGCGTCTCGGCGGTCCTGACCTTCGACGCGTCGACCTTGCCGAACAGTCGCGGCCCGACCAGCCCCGCCAGCAGCCCCAGGATCACCAGCACCACCAGTACCTCGATCAGCGTGAATCCGGCGCGGGTTCGCGATGCCTTCATGACGGTCCCTCCTCGTGGGTGGCGGCTGCGGCCGCCGCGGCGGCCGCTACAGCGGGATATCGTAGGCGCTGGTTATTGCAAGCACGATACCGAGCACGATCACGCCGATCGCCGATCCGATCACCAGGATCGCCAGCGGCTCGATCAGCAGCAGCACCCGCTTCATGCGTTCGCGACCGGTGCGGCGGTAGAGCCCGGCCAGCGATTTCAGCATTTCCGGCAGGCGCCCCGCGCGTTCCCCGGTCCGCAGCAGATTGTAGGCGGTCGGCCCCAGCGCGGTGTGCTGTTCGAGCGCACGCGACAGCGCGCTGCCGCCCTTGACGGCGCGCGCCGCCTCATCGAGCCGCGCGCGCCGCGAACCCACGCGCACGGTCGCGTTGGCCAGCGACAGCGCGGTCAGCATCGGCACGCCCTGCGCGAGCAGCGCACCGAGCAGGGCCGCCCAGCTCGCGGTGTCGGTTTCCTCGATCCACGGTCCCAGCAGCGGCCAGCGCGCGGCCTGCTCGAGCAGCGCCGCGCGCACGCGTTCGCGGCGCAGCGCGCGCGCGGCCAGCACGCCGGCCGCCGCCAGCACCAGCAGCACCGCGGGCAGATTCGTGCGCACGAAGGTGCCGGCGGCGAGCACGGCCCACGCCAGCCACGGCAGCGTCGCGGGATCGCGCAGCAGCGTCGCGAAGCGGGGCACCACGATCGTGAACAGCAGGCCCACCGCACCGACCCCGGTCGCCACCAGCACCGCCGGGTAGATCAGCGCGCCGCGCACCTCGCGCGCCACTTCCTGCTGCCACGTGAACTGCGCGACCGCCTCGTCGAGGCTGGTGGCCAGCGTGCCGCCGAGCTCGCCGGCCTCGGCGAGCCGGAAGAAGTACTCCGGCAGCCGCAGGCCGCTCAGCCGCAGCGCCTCGTGGAACGGCTGGCCCTGCGCAAGTCCGCGCTCCAGGCGCTCCAGCGCCTCGCGCAGCCCGTCGTGCGGGTGCGCCGCCGCGATCGAACCGACCGCCTCGGCGATGCCGAGCCCGCCGTGCAACAGCGTCGTCAGCTCGGTGAACGCCAGCAGCAGCTGCTCGTCGCCGATGCCGCGGCGCGAGCCGCGCCGGGCCTGCGGCGCGAGGCCGAGCACGGTGGCGCCCTGCCCCTGCAACTGGCGGCGCGCCGCCGCCTCGCTGGCGGCCTCGACCGTGCCGCGCACCACGCGCCCGTCGTTGCCCAGCGCCTCGTAGGCGAACTTCATTTCAGTGGCTCACCACGCGCAGCACTTCCTCGAGCGAACTCAGGCCGCGGCTCGCCTTCAGCAGTCCGTCCTGGCGCAGCGTGCGCAGCCCGCGCGCCGTGACCTGTGCGCGCAACTGGTCCTGCGGCGCGTTGCGCGCCACCAGTGCCTGCAGTTCCTCGTCGACCGGGATCAGCTCGTAGATGCCGGTGCGTCCGCGGTAGCCGCTGTGGTGGCAGGCCGCGCAGCCGCGCGCGTGGTACCACTGGGCGCGGCCGTCCCAGCCCGGGGCGGCCCGCAATTCGGCGAGTATCGACGGCGGTGCGCTCGCGGGTTCGCGGCACGCGTGGCACAGCAGGCGCAGCAGGCGCTGCGCCTGCAGGCCGCGCACCGGCGCGGCGGCCAGGAACGGTTCGATGCCCATGTTGATCAGCCGCGTGAACGCCGAGACCGCGTCGTTGGTGTGCAGCGTCGAGAGCACGAGGTGTCCGGTCAGCGCGGCCTGGATCGCGATCTCGGCGGTCTCGAGGTCGCGGATCTCGCCGATCATGATCACGTCCGGGTCCTGGCGCAGGATCGCGCGCAGCGCGCGGGCGAAGCTGTAGCCGATGTCGGCGCGCGTCTGGATCTGCGTGATGCCGGGCAGCTGGAACTCGACCGGATCCTCGACCGTGATCATCTTGCGGTGGCCGTCGTCGGCCGCGGCGAGCATCGAGTACAGCGTGGTCGACTTGCCGGAGCCGGTCGGTCCGGTGACCAGCACGATGCCGTGCGCCTCGCGCGCCCAGGCGCGCATCAGCGCGAGGTGGTCCGGCTCCATGCCGAGGTGTTCCAGCGCCAGGTCGGCGCGCTGCTTCGGCAGCAGGCGCAGCACGATCGACTCGCCGTGCACGTCGGGGGCGGTGGACACGCGCACATCGAACTCGTGACCGCCGACGCGCGTGCTGAGGCGCCCGTCCTGCGGCAGGCGGCGCTCGGCGATGTCGGCGCCGGAGATCAGCTTGATCCGCGAGGCGACGGCGGCGAAGCGCTCCATCGGCTGCGTCATGCGCGTCTGCAGCACGCCGTCGATGCGCAGGCGCACCACGAAATGCGCCGGGCCCGCCTCGATGTGCACGTCAGAGGCTCCCGCCTCGACCGCCTGCGCGAGTATGTTGTTCACCAGCTCGATGATCGGGGCTTCTTCGGCGAGCTCGCGCAGCGCCTTGTCGGAGCCGGCGGCCAGCACGTCGCCGGCGTGCGCATGCCCCAGGTGGTCGATTCCGCGGTCGATGTCGTGCCGGCGCGCGAGATGCAGCACCGGCGTCGTGCCGAGCGCGCTGCCCGCCAGCGCCTGCAGCACCAGCGGGTTCAGCGGGTCCTGCGCGGTCCAGCCCGGCGTGCCGTCGGCGGCGCGCCACAGCAGCACCCGCTGGTCGATGAACCAGTCGGGCGGAATCCCGGACTCGGCGATCGCCGCCAGCACGCTGGCGTCTTCGGGCAGCGGTGCGTCGACGCCGAGCAACGGCGCGTCGAGCTGTGCGCCGAGCACGCGCAGCAGCGCGTCCTCGCCGACCGCGCCGGTGCGGAACAGGATCGAGCCTAGGCGCCCGCCCGCGGCCGCCTGCAGCGCGAGCGCGCGCTCCACGTCGTGCGCCTGCACGGCTCCCGCAGCGACCAGCAGCTCACCGATTCGTCGTGTATCCACCCGGGCGTCCCGACCTCCAGTGAGCGCAGCGCCTCGCCGCCGTCGTGCGCACCGCGATCGGCTACACTGCGGCCGCAGTCGCCGGCGCGCGGCTATTCAAACAGTTAACGTCCGCGCTGACAAATCGTCGCGCGGCACGCGAGTCGCGGGAGGGTGCCCGGGTGAGGATCGAGCTGCTGCTGACGGGCAACGAACTGATGAGCGGCGTGACCGTCGATTCCAATTCGGCGGCGATCGCACGCGCGCTCGAGCCGCTCGGGCTGCGCGTCGGCGGCAAGGTCACGGTCGGCGACGACCTCGGGCGCATCGGTGCCGAGATCGCGCGCCTCGCTGCCGGCTGCGAGCTGCTGATCGTCAACGGCGGGCTGGGGCCGACCAGCGACGACCTCACCGCGCAGGCGCTCGCGAACGTCGCCGGTGTCGGGCTCGCGGAGCATCCCGAGGCACTGGCGCAGATCGAGGCGTGGTGCGCGCGGCGCGGCGCCTTGCTGAACGCCGCCAACCGCAAGCAGGCCTGGCTGCCCGCCGGCGCCGAGGTGGTGCCGAACGTCACCGGCAGCGCGCCGGGCTTTCGTCTGCGCATCGGCGGCTGCGAGGTGGTCTGCACGCCGGGGGTGCCGGGAGAACTGTGCCGCATGCTGGAGGAGCAGATCGCGCCGTGGCTGGCGGCGCTGTGCCCGCAGCGCGAGCCGGTCGTGATCACCCGGCTGCAGCTGTTCGGCATCGGCGAGTCGACGCTGCAGCAACGTATCAGCGACGCCATGCCGGACTGGCCCGCCGGCGTGGAGCTGGGCTTTCGGGCCGGGGCGCCGACCGTCGAACTGAAGGTCTCGAGCTTCCGGCGCGCCGACGAGGCGGCGCGCATCGAATGCGAGCGGCGCGTGTGCGAGCTGTTCGCCGACTGCATCGTCGGCAGCGGCGAGCTCACGCTGCAGGGCCGCGTGGTGGAGCTGCTCGCCGCGGCCGGGCGCAAGGTGGCGGTCGCCGAGTCGTGTACCGGCGGGCTGATCGCCTCGCTGCTGACCGAGGTTCCCGGTGCCTCGGCGGTGTTCGAGGCCGGCGTGGTCAGTTACTCGAACCGCATGAAGCAGCGCGTGCTCGGCGTGGGAGAGGCGACGCTCGCGGCCCACGGCGCGGTCAGCGAGGCGGTGGTGCGCGAAATGGCGCACGGAGTGCTCGCGCTCGGCGGCGCCGATCTGGCAGTCGCGGTCTCCGGCATCGCGGGACCCGACGGCGGCAGCGCGCAGAAGCCGGTCGGGACGGTGTGGATCGCGTGGGGCCCGCCGGGGCGCCTGCGCGCGCGCGAGCTGTACTTCCCGCTGACGCGCAAGCTGTTCCAGACCATGGTCGCCGCGACCGCGCTCGACCTGCTGCGACGCGAGCTGCTGGGGATCGAGGCCGAGCCGCGCTACTTCCGCGACCGCGCGCCGCCGCGCTGAATCCGCGCGCTCAAGTGCCCTCGAGGTGTTCGCGCAGCGCCTCGAGGAAGCGCGTGGCCTCGCCGCCGGTCACGGCGCGATGATCGAAACTCAGCGACAACGGCAGCACCGGTTCGACGGCCGGCGCGCCGTCGCGCGCGACCACCGCCGTCGCAATGCGCCCGGCGCCTACGATCGCCACCTGCGGCGGCAGCACGATCATCTGCGCGGTCTCGCCGCCGATGGCGCCGAAATCCGACAGCGTGATCGTCGCGGCGCCCGTCTGCTGCGCGCGCAGGCGCTGCGCCAGCGCGCCGGCGCGCAACTCCCGCACGGCTTCGATCAGCGCGGCATCGTCGAGTGCGGCGGCGTCGTGCAGCACCGGCACCAGCAGCCCGTCCGGCGTGTCCACCGCCAGGCCGAGGTCCACCGTGGCGTGCACGCGGCGTGCGAGCCGGGCGGCGTCGAACCAGGCGTTCAGCGCCGGCTCCACGCGGCAGGCGTGCACCAGCGCGCGGATCAGCCTGGGCAGCGGGCGTGCCTGCCCATGCCAGGCGCCGACGCACGCACGGGTCTGCACCGAGGCGACCGGCACCTCGCGTGCGGCTGCCATGTTGAGCGCCAGCGCGCGTCGTGCGCCGCCGAGCTCCTGCCACGCGACGGCGTCGGCACCACGCGCGGCCACGGCGCGCTCGACGTCGGCAACGCCGATCACCCCGCCCGGTCCGCTGGCGGTGATCGATTCGAGCTCGCAGCGCAGTTCGTGCGCCAGCCGCCGCGCCGCCGGCGAGGCGCGCACGTGCGCGCCGCCCGCCACCGCTGCGGGCGCCTTCGCCGAGGCCGCGGCCGGCGCCGGCGAAGCCGTCGGCAACTCGCCGGCCACCGCGCCGGGGTCGGTGCGCGGCGCCGCCGCGAAGCGCACCAGCACCGCGCCGACCGCGATGCGTTCGCCCGCCGCCGCACCGAGCGAGGCGACGCGCCCGCTGGCCGGCGCCGGCACGTCGATCACGGCCTTGTCGGTTTCCAGCGCGACCAGTGGCTGGTCGGCGACGACCCAGTCGCCGGGCGCCACGTACCACTGCAGGATCGTCGCGTCGCGCAGTCCCTCGCCGAGGTCGGGCAGGCGGAACTCGTTGCTCATCGGTAGCACATCACCTCCCGTGCCGCTGCGACGATGCGTGCGCACGACGGCAGGTAGTGCCGCTCCAGCTTCGCCAGCGGCATCACGGTGTCCCAGCCCGCGACGCGGCGCACCGGCGCGAGCAGGTCGAACAGGCAACGCTCGGCGAGCAGCGCGGCGATCTCCCCGCCGAGCCCGCCCGCGAGCGGCGCCTCGTGCACGATCACCACGCGCCCGGTGCGCGCCGCCGAGGCGCAGATCGTCGCGGCGTCGAGCGGTTTCAGCGTCGCGACGTCGATCACCTCGGCGTCGATCCCCTCGCTGGCGAGCTGGTCGGCGGCCGCGAGCGTCTCGGTCAGCATCGCGCCCCACGAGACCAGCGTGAGATCGGCGCCCGCGCGCAGCACGAAGCAGCGATCGAGCGCGAGCGCGCGACCGTCGTCGCGCACGTCCTCGCGCCACGCGCGGTAGCAGCGCTTGGGTTCGAGAAACAGCACCGGGTCGGGGTCGCGGATCGCCGCGAGCAGCAATCCGTAGGCGCGTGCCGGTGACGAGGGCACCACCACGCGCAGCCCCGGTACGTGGGCGAAGATCGCCTCGCCGCTTTCCGAATGGTGCTCGGGCGCGTGGATGCCGCCGCCGTAGGGCGCGCGCAGCACCAGCGGGCAGGCGAGGCGGCCGCGCGTGCGGTTGCGCAGCCGGCTCGCGTGGTTCAGCAACTGGTCGAGGGTGGCGTACAGAAAGCCCATGAACTGGATTTCGGCCACCGGACGCAGGCCGTGCGCGGCCATGCCGACGGCGATGCCGGCGATCGCGGCCTCGGCGATCGGGGTGTCCAGCACGCGTTCGGCGCCGAAGCGGCGGAACAGCCCGTCGGTGGCGCGAAACACCCCGCCGTCGCGTCCCACATCCTCGCCGAAGACGATCACCGAAGGGTCTTCGGCCAGCGCGTGCGCCAGCGCACGGTTCACCGCCTCGACCAGCGTCAGCTCAGCCACGCCCGGCGTCCTCGGCGGCGAGGCGCTCGAGCTCCGCGAGTTGCGGCGCCAGCGCCTCGGGAAGCCGGGCGTGCAGGTGCGCGAACAGCGCGCGCGGATGATCGGGCGCGGCGGCCAGATAGCGTTCGGCGGCGGCGTCGATCGCCTGCGTGCATTCCTCGCGCAGTGCCTGCTCGTCGGCGTGCGACCAGCCGTGCTGCGCCTCGAGCAGCGTGCGCACGCGCAGCAACGGATCGTCCTGCCAGTGCGTCCCGACCTCGGCGTCGGCGCGATAGCGGTGCGCGTCGTCGGCCGTGGTGTGGTCCGCGAGCCGGTAGCTGAGGCATTCGACCAGATGCGCTCCGGCGCCGGTACGCGCGCGGGCGAGCGCCTCGCCGACCGCGTGGCGCACCGCGATCACGTCGTTGCCGTCGACCTGCTCGCCGCCGATGCCGGCGGCCAGCGCCTTCTGCGCCAGCGTACCGGCCGCGCTCTGCGCCGCGCGCGGCACCGAGATCGCCCACTGGTTGTTGGCGACCACGAACACCACCGGCGAGCCCCAGGCGCCGGCGATGTTCATCGCCTCGTGCACATCGCCCTTGGAGGTGGCGCCGTCGCCGAAGATGCACAGCACCGCGTGCGGTTCGCGGCGGTAGCGCATCGCGTGCGCGACGCCGACCGCGTGCGCTGCGTGGGCGCCGACCGTGACGCAGACCGGGAAGTCGCGCTTCTGGCGCGCGAAGCAGGAGCCGCGCTCGTCGCCGCCCCAGTAAGCGAGGATCTCCTCCGGCAGCACGCCGCGCAGCAGCTGCGCGCCGTGCTCGCGGAACGAGGGCACCAGCACGTCGTCGGGCAGCATCGCGGCGGCGGCGCCGACGGCGATCGCCTCCTGGCCCAGCGAGGAGGCATAGGTGCCGAGCCGGCCGGTGCGTTGCAGCGCCACGGCCCGGGCGTCGAGTGTGCGCGTGAGCAGCAGCGCGCGGTAGAGCGCGAGCACGGCGGGGCGTTCGCGCGCGAAAGCCGGCGGCTCGCGCTCGAACGTGCCGTCGGGCGCGAGGAAGCGGGTGTAACCGATCTCGAAACGGGCGCTGATGCGCATGGTGCGCGCTCTCCGCTGGTATCGGGCCGAGGTCAGCGATCGAAAGAATACAGGAAGTCGATCGCGTTCTCGATTCCGGAGATCGCCTCGACGTAGAACGAGCCGCGCAGCCGATAGCGCAGGCGGAACGTGTTGATGCCGTCGAAGGTCGAGCGCCCGTAGCGCAGGTACAGGTCCGGCGACAGGTAGCCGCTCAGCTGGACCTCGGTTCCTCCCTCGACCTGGCGGGCGCCGACCCTGAAGTCCTGGATGCCGAAGCGGCTGGCGGCGTCGGCCGTGATACGGTTCGCGCCCGCCAGTCCCATCTGCATCAGCATGCCGCTGACCGCGAGATCGGCGTTGCCGCCGGCCTCCGGCTTGCGTCCGGTCAGCAGGTAGTGCATCGCCAGCGTTTCCTCCATGCCGGGGCGCGAGAACACGCTGACCACGGGGTCCTGCAGCTCGCCGCGCACGCGCACCCCCACCTGCACGTCCTCGTCCTCGATGCGCCTGATAGCGGTCAGACGCAGGTCCGGGCGATCGAGCGCGCCGCGGAAGCGGATGCGTCCCTCGGTGACCTCGAGGTTCTGTCCGTAGGCGGCGTAGCGGCCTTCGGCGATGCGGATCTCGCCGCGCCCGCGCAGCAGCGCGTCGGCGGGGTCGCGGGTGACCTCGAGTGCGCCCTCGAGCCGCGCATCCACGCCGAGGCCGCGCAGGCGCACGCGCTCGCCGAGGCTCACTCGCACCTCGAGTCCGTAGGCGAACGGCGTCGGCGGCGACTGCTCGCCGACCACCACGGCCCAGGGCGATTCGCCTGCGGCGGTCTCCGGCAACTCGTCGAGGCGGATGTCGGCGCGTGGCACCACGACCTCGCCGCTGAGCAGCGCCAGCGCCGGACCCAGCTGCACGCGCAGTCGCGGCGCCACGGTGGCGGTGCTGCCGCGCAGCGGCTCGATCTGCAACGCGGCCGAGTCGAGCGTGAGCTCGGCGCTCCAGCCGTCGTCGTCGAAGCGGGCGTCGCCGCCGAGCGTGGCCGTTCCCGCGCCGGTGCGCAGCTGTCCGTCGATGCGCGCCTTGCTGTCGGCGAACGCGACCGTGATGCCGGCGTCCTCGATCGGCTGCGGCAGGCGTTCGTGGACGAAGCGGCCGTCGGCGAGTTCGAGCATCCCGCGCACCTGCGGCGCATCCAGTGCGCCCTGCACGCGCAGCTCGCCGCCCAGCGTGCCGCCGGCCTCCAGCATGCCCGGCAGCAGCGCGGCGAAGCGCGTCAGTTCCAGCGCCTGCAATTGCAGCGTGCCGTCGATGGTGCGCGCGCCGAAGTCCAACCCTGCCTCGCCGGCGACGCCGGCGCCGCCCTGCAACGCGAGCTGCCAGGTCAGCCGGGCAGCGTCGCCGGTGCCCTGCAGGCCGAGCGCGACGCCGTTCAGTTCCAGCGCCAGCGGCTCGCCGGCAACCGGCACGTGCAGCGTGCCGGCACCCATCGTCACGCGCGCCTCGAAGCGCGGCGGCTCCCTGGCGCCCCGGCTCGCGCTCGCCTCCATGCTCAACAGTCCGTCGGCCTCGACCCCGGCCGGCAGCCACGGCGCGAGCACGGTGAGCGGGATCCCGCGTCCGCTGAGCGCTATCCCGCCGAGCCGGTCCGCCGCGAGCAGCGCACTGCGGTTGCTGCACAGTTGCGCGTCGGCCTGCCGCAGGCAGAACGCCCCCACCTGCAGCGCGCGGCCGGCGCCGTCCCACGCCAGCGCCAACCGCCGGTCGGCACGCCACTCGCCGCTCGCCGGATGCGGCTGCAGCGCCAGCGTGTCGCAGTCGCCACGCCAGTCGCCGCCCTCGCCCAGCGCTCCGGCGCACTGCGCCGCGAGCCGCGCCGTGTCGCTGCGCGCCTCGAGCGCGAGGCGATGCGCTGCGCGCGACCCGTCGAGGCTCGCGCCCAGCGCGCCGATCGCGACACCGCCGGCGACCACTGCGCTCGCCTCCAGATGCACGCGGTTCGCGGTCTGCTCCAGTCCCGCCCAGCGCGCCTGCAGCGCGAGCGCCTCCGCCCGGTAGTCGCGCCAGCGCAGGCCGCGCGCCTGCAACTCGCCATCGAGCTTCGGGTCGCTCGGGGTGCCGGCCAAGCGCAGCGTCGCGCGGCCGCTGCCGCCGGCGCCGGCGAGCGTGTCGCCGAGGTCGCCGAGTTCGAGCGTCGCGTCGATCGCCAGGGTGGCGCCGACGTTGCCGCTGGCACGCAGCCGGTTGGCCCCGTTCGCGACCTCCAGCGCGGGGATCCGCCAGGCACCGTCGCCGGCGCGCTCGGCGCTGGCGTCGATGCGCGCCTCGCGCCCGTTCACGCGTCCCGCGAGCGCCGTGCGCAGCGCCACGGTCGAGGCGGCGCCGGCGACGGTGCCGTCGGCGGTCGCCTCGCCGCTGAGGCGGCAATCGAGCCCGGGCCGCCACGCGAGCGGACAGAAGTCGTCCGCCCGCGCGTTGGCCTGCCAGCGGTCGCCGGCGAGCTCGGCGTCGAGCACCAGCCGGCCGGCGTCGCCGCTCAGTTCGAGCCGGCTTATCCGTGCCTGCCCGGGGCTCCAGCTCGCGGCACCCTCGAGCCCTCCGCCGCCCAGCAGCGTGCCTTCGATGCGCGCGGCGAACTGCGCCTGCAGTTCCTCGCTGCTGCCGGAGACGCGCAGCCGGACCTCGTGCAGCGCCGCCGCCGCCGGATCCCGTGCCAGCGGATACAGCGCCTCGCGGCTGGAGGCGCTGAGTTCGATGCGGGGTGCGTCGGCGAGCAGCTCGGCGAAGCCCTCGGCGTCGATCGCGTACTCGCCGCTGCCGCCGAGACGGAAGCCGAGGTGCGCGAGGTCGCCCTCGAGCCGCAGTTCGATGCGCTCGCGCCGCGCCCAGTCGATCCGCCCCTCGATGGCGAGCGGCAGCTGCGCGCGCAGCTCGATGTCGGCCCTCAGATCGGCGGCGAATTCGTCCATGCGCGCCGTGAGCCGCTCGAGACGGATGCGGCTGTCGACGAAGCTGCCGGCGATCCGTACCCCGTCCAGTGCGAACAGTTCCTCGTTCCCGCGGCGCACACCGAGCACCTCGATCGCGCCGTGCGTGATCGTCAGCGGCAGCGGCGCCAGCACCGGTTCGAGCGCGAACGGCTCCGCAGCCGCCTCGTCTTGCGGGCCGAGCACGATGTCGAGGCGCGCCAGCGAGAGGCTGGCGAAACACAGCCGGTCGCGCAGCAGGCACTGCGGCGCCAGCGTCCAGGCCACGTCGTCGGCGTGCACCGCGGTTCCGCTGCCCTGCCAGCCGATGCGCGCGAAGCGTGCCTCGAGCAGGTTGCCCGAGCGGTGCTCGAGCAGCAGCCCCGGGACGGCCGCGCTCAGGGCGCGCGCCGCCACGGCGGTGGCGCGCTCGCTGAGCATCAGCACCAGCGCCAGCGCGCCCAGTGCCGTCAGTCCCCACAGCAACGCGCGCAGCGCGAACAGCGACAGGCCGCGTGCGCTCACAGCGGTGGCCCCATGCTGACGTGGATGCGGAAACCCGACTGCCTGCTGTCATGGACCGGAACCGCCAGATCGACGCGGATCTGCCCCACCGGCGACAGCCAGCGGATGCCCGCGCCCACGCTCTGGTGGAATTCCTCGTGGCCGGTATAGAACGCACTGCCCGCGTCGGTGAATGCGGCGACGCGCCAGTGCGGGCGCACCCGGTGCGAGACCTCGATGCTGCCGACGGCGAGGTAGCGCCCGCCGCTCAGCTGGCCGCCGGCGTCGCGCGGACCGAGCGATTCGAAATCGAAACCGCGCACGCTGTTGTCGCCGCCGGCGGCGAAGCGCAGCGAGGCGGGCAGCGCGGCGAAAGCGCGGGTGAACGTGCTGCCGAGTTCGAGGCGGGTCAGCACGGTGGTGTTGTCGTTCGGCAGCGCGGTGAGCCACTTGCCACGCCCGCGCAGGCGCACGAAGTCGGCCGGCGAGCCCAGCGTGGCGTGGCTGAAATCGAGTGCGGCGAACCACGAGCTGCCGTGCAGCGGATCGATGCCGGAGTCGATCCGCGTGCGCGAGATGGTGGTCGAGGGCAGCAGGTACGCGACGTCCTTCTGACGCGCGCTGCCGACCGTGAATCGTTCCAGTTCGAGCGTGGCGCCGTAGCTGTACGACCAGTCGTCGAACAACTGCAGCGCGTGCCGCAGGCCGCTGGTGGCGAGCAGCGTATCGGTGTCCTGCACCTGCTTGCCGCGCAGGCCGGCCACCACCTCGAAGTAATCCTCGAGCGGGTGGTGGTGGGGAATGCGGTACAGGGCCTCGACCGTCTGGCGCACCTCGGACAGCTCCGATTCGATGCGCAGCGCGTGCCCGCGCGAATTGACCCGGGGCGTGTCGCGATTGAAGCGCAGCCGCAGCGAGGAGTCGGTGCTGAAGCCGACACCCACGTCGTAGCGCGTGGTTTTCATGTCCTCGGCCAGCACGGTCACCGCGACCCGCTGCTCCTCGCCCGGATCGACGCGCAGGCCGATGTCGCGGAAATAGCCGGTGTCGCGCAGCGCGCGGTCGAATCCGGTCACCAGTGCGTTGTCGAACGCGTCGCCGTCGGCGAACGGTGCCAGCGCGCGCAGCAGATCGTCCTCGACCCGGCTGCCGGATATGCGGGTCTCGCCGAAGCGGTAGCGCGCTCCGCAGGCGAGATCGAGTTCGGCGACGGCGCTCAGCGCGGCCGGGTCGATGCGCAGCTCCGAGCGGCGGTAACTCGCGTCGAAGAACCCGAAGCGCCGGCAGGCGCGCAGCAGTTCCTCGCGGAAGGCGTCGAAACGCGCGTGCGACAGCGGCTCGCCGGCGCGCATCGGTGCGGCCTGGACCAGTTGCCGGATCTCCGCCAGCGAGGCCGCGGGCTCGTCGACCACGATGCGCGGCGCCGCGAACGACACCCGCTCGCCGGGCTGCACGACGATGCGCAGCGTCGCATCCACGCGCTCCAGCGTGAACCCGGCGCCGTAGTAACCGAGAGGACGCAGCGCCGCGTGCAGCGCGCGCTCGACGACGCGATGCAGCCGCGGCTCCTGGGCGGCGAGGCGCTCGTCGACCTCGCCGAGGTGCGCGAGCACGTTGCGCCGCGCCTCGCTGTCGAGCCCGCGCACGCTGATCTTCAGTTTGTCCGCGGCACCGGCGCCCGCCGTCAGCGCCAGCGCCAGCAGCAGCGCCAGGCAGCGCGCGAGGGGGCCGTTGCATCGGCTCGCAGGGCAGGTCGCGCTCGGCAATTCCGTGGGTCCGTTCGGGGGCAATGGCCGGATTATGCCAGCTGCGCCCGCGCGTGGTCGCCGGGGGACGACGCCGGCGGGGATGCAGTAGACTGCGCGGCCGCAAGCGGGTGCTGCCAGGCCGCGTGCGACCAGTCCTTGCCGGAGAGCCGCGATGGAACCCCTCCCAGCCATGCCACGCCGCCTGCCCGCCGAGTGGGAGCCGCAGGACGGCGTGCTGCTCACCTGGCCCCACGACGGCGGCGACTGGCGCCCCTGGCTGGCCGAGGTCGACGGCGTCTACGTCGAACTCGCGCGCGCGATCACGGCCCGCGAGCGGCTGCTGGTCGGCGTGCGCGACGCGAGCCACCGCGCGCACGTCGAACGGCTGCTGGGGCAGGCGGGCGTGGCGCTGGAGCGCGTCGCGCTCGCCACGGTCGCCTCCAACGATTCGTGGGCGCGCGACCATGGCCCGATCACCGTGTTCGAGCACGGACGGGCGCGGCTGCTCGATTTCGTGTTCAACGGCTGGGGCGGCAAGTACGAGGCGGCGCTCGACGACCGCATCGTCGCGGAGCTCGCCCGCACCGGCGTCTTCGGTGCCACGCCGCGCGAGCGTATCGGTTTCGTGCTCGAGGGCGGCGCGATCGAGTCCGACGGCGCCGGCACGCTGCTCACCACCTCCGCCTGCCTGCTGTCGCCGGGACGCAACCCGACGCTCTCGCGGGCCGACATCGAGCGCAGGCTCGGTGAGTTCTTCGGCCTGCGGCGGGTGCTGTGGCTCGAGCACGGCGCGCTCGAGGGCGACGACACCGACAGCCACATCGACACGCTGGCGCGTTTCTGCGACCCGTCGACGATCGCCTACGTGCGTTGCGAGGATCGCGCCGATCCGCACTTCGCCGGACTCGACGCGATGGAGCGCGAACTGCACGCCCTGCGCGACGCGCACGGCGCGCGGTACCGGCTGGTCCCGCTGCCGTGGCCGGCGGCCCGCTACGGCGACGACGGGCGCCGGCTGCCGGCCACGTACGCGAACTTCCTGGTGATCAACGGCGCGGTGCTGGTGCCCACCTACCGCGATGCGGCCGACCAGCGCGCGCTCGCCACGCTGGGCGTGTGCTTCCCGGGTCGCCAGGTGGTCGCGATCGACTGCCTGCCGTTGATCCGCCAGTACGGCTCGCTGCACTGCGTGACGATGCAATTGCCGGCCGGCGTGATGGCGCCGCTATAATCGCCCGCGCAGCACCGAATTCCGCCACCCCAGGAGCGCCGCATGAGTTCCACGCTGGAAGTGGCCTGCATCCAGCAGGCCTGTGGCGACGACCGCGATGCCAACCTGGAGCGCTCGGCGGCGCTGGTGCGCGAGGCCGCGGCGGGTGGCGCGCGGCTGGTGCTGTTGCAGGAACTCCACACGGGTCCGTATTTCTGCCAGGTCGAGGACGTTGCCTGCTTCGACCGCGCCGAGCCGATCCCGGGTCCGAGCAGCGAGCGCCTGGCGGAGCTGGCGCACACGAGCGCCGTGGTGCTGGTCGCCTCGCTGTTCGAGCGGCGCGCACCGGGGCTCTATCACAACACGGCGGTGGTGTTCGACAGCGACGGCAGCATCGCCGGGCGCTACCGCAAGATGCACATCCCCGACGATCCGGCGTTCTACGAGAAGTTCTATTTCACGCCCGGCGACCTCGGCTTCACGCCGATCGACACCGCGGTCGGCAGGCTCGGGGTGCTGGTGTGCTGGGACCAGTGGTACCCGGAGGCGGCGCGGCTGATGGCGCTCGCCGGCGCCGAGTTGCTGCTGTACCCGACGGCCATCGGCTGGGATCCGCGCGATACCGATGCCGAGCGCCAGCGCCAGCGCGAGGCCTGGATCACGGTGCAGCGCGGGCACGCGGTCGCCAACGGCATCCCGGTGCTGGTGGCCAACCGCATAGGTCATGAGGCGGACCCGTCTGGGCGGGGCGCCGGCATCGATTTCTGGGGCAGCAGCTTCGTCGCCGGGCCGCAGGGCGAGTTCATCGCCCGCGCCGGCGAGCGCGAGGAGTGTGTGCTGCGCGCGACGATCGACCGCGGGCGCAGCGAGGAGGTGCGGCGCATCTGGCCGTTCCTGCGCGACCGGCGCATCGACGCCTACCACGACCTGGTGCGTCGCTACCGTGACTGAAACCGGCCCGGCAACGCGCGTGACGGCCTCCGGCGTGGCGCCTGCCGGGGAGGACCACGGGCTGCTCGCGCTGCTCGCCGACGGGGGCTTCCACTCCGGCGAATCGCTGGCCGTCCGGCTCGGCATCTCGCGCGCGGCGGTCTGGAAACGCATCGGCCGGCTCGCTGAACTCGGGCTCGACGTGGAGCGGCGCAGCGGCCGCGGCTACCGGCTCGCCGGCGGCATCGAGTTGCTCGAGCACGCACGCATCCTCGCCGCGCTGGGCGCGCCGACGCGCGCCCGGCTGCCGCGGCTGGAGCTGCGCGGTGTGGTCGGCTCGACCAACGACGTGCTGCTGCAGGCGCTGCGCGCGCACACCGCCGAGCCCGGCGTGGTGTGTCTGGCCGAGCGCCAGACCGCCGGCCGCGGGCGGCGCGGGCGACGCTGGAGCAGCCCGTTCGGCAGCAATATCTACCTCAGTCTCGCGTGGCGGTTCGAGCGCGGGGTGGCTGCACTCGAGGGGCTGAGCCTCGCCATCGGGGTCGCGGTAGTGCGCGCGCTGGTCGCCTGCGGCATCGAGGGCGTGGGGCTCAAGTGGCCGAACGACCTGGTCGCCGGCGGCGCCAAGCTCGGCGGGATCCTGATCGAACTCGAAGGCGAGCTCGCGGGTCCGGTCGACGCCGTGATCGGCATCGGGGTCAACGTGCGCATGCCGCGTGCCGGGGCGGCCGTGATCGACCAGCCCTGGACCGACCTGGAAACGCTCGCTGGCCGGGCGGTGAGCCGCAACGACTTCGCTGCGGCCCTGATCGATGCGTGCTACGCGCTGCTGCCCGAGTTCGCCGCGCGGGGTTTCGCGGCGCTGCGCGAGGACTGGCAGTGCCTCGACGTGCTCGCGGGCCGGGCGGTGACGGTCACGGCCGGCGACGGCGGCACGCTGGCCGGCACGGCCGAGGGCGTCGATGCCAGCGGCGCGCTGCGCCTGCGCACCGCCGAGGGGCTGCGTGCGCTGAGCGGCGGCGAGGTCAGCGTGAGGCGGGCCGGGTGATTCTCGAACTCGACATCGGCAACACGCGCTGCAAGTGGCGCGTGCTCGACGCAGCCGGGGTGACGCTGGTCGACGGCACCTGCCAGAGCGCCGCGCTCGGCGCCGAACTGGGTGCGCTCGCGTGCCGCGCCGGGCTCAGGCGCGTGCGCGCGGCCTGCGTGCGTGGCGAGGCGGTCGAACGCGAGATTGCCGGGTCGGTTGCGGGCGCGCTGGGGTTGGAGGTCGAATTCGCGCGCTCGCAACGCGAAGCGGCCGGTGTGCGCAACAGTTACGCGGAACCCGGGCGGCTCGGGGTCGACCGCTGGCTGGCGATGCTGGCCGGTTTCGCGGCCAGCGCCGGCGCGGTCTGCGTGTTCGACTGCGGCAGCGCGATCACCGCCGACTTGGTCGATGCCGACGGGCTGCATCGCGGCGGTTACATCGTGCCGGGGATCGCGATGATGCGCACCAGCCTGCTGGCCGCGACCGACCGCGTGCGCTTCGAGGCCGCCGGGCTCGCGCCGGATGTGGCGCCCGGAACGAGCACCGCGCAGGCGGTCACGCACGGCACGCTGCTGGCCGCCGCCGGGCTGCTGCGCGCCGCGCGCGAGCAGTTCGCCGAGCGCTGCCCGGCGGCGCCGGTACTGCTCACGGGCGGCGATGCCGGGACGTTGCAGCCGTGGCTGGATTTCCCGGTGACGCTGCGTCCGCAGCTGGTGCTGGACGGGCTGCGGCTGGCGCTGCCGTGATGCGCACCCTGTTCCTGCTGCTGCTCGCGGCCAACGCGCTCTACGCGGGATGGGCCCTGTTCGGTCCCGGCGCGCCGGCGGGCGCGGCGGCGGTGGCGCGCGAGGCACCCCGCTACCCGGCCCGGCTCGAACTGGCCGGCGAGTACCGGCCCGCGCCGCCCGAACCGGTGGCGGAACCCCTGCCGGGGCCTGCTTCGACGACTCCGGCGCCGCCGTCCCCGGCCACCGATCTCGCCGTTGCCCCGCCGCCCGCGGAGGCAGCGCCGGCCGGGACGGCGAACGACCCCGTGCCGGCCCCCGCCGATGTGGCGGCAGCGGAGGTGTCGGCGGCCGGGGCGCCGGCGCGCTGCGTGCGCCTGGGCCCGTTCCCCGACGAGGCGCGGGCGCGCGCGGCGCTGGAGCGCGTGCGGGCATGGCTGCCGGTGGCCGAGGTCCTCGCCGTGCCGGTGCCCGCGGGCAGCAGTTTCTGGGTGCACGTGCCGCCGCGCTCCGGCGAGGACGAGGCGCGCGCGGTGGTCGCCCGGCTGGCGGCCAGCGGTATCGAGAGCTTCGTGATCCGTGACGAACCGGTGCTGCGCAACGCAGTCTCGCTCGGCGTGTTCCGTGATGCCGGGAGCGCCGCCCGGCACGCCGCCCGTTTCGCTGGCATCGGCTATCCGGTAGCGGTGCACGAGGCGGTGCGCGAGCGCCCGGGCGTCGTCGTCGAGGGCGCGCTGGCCGCCGACCCGCAGGGACTCGAGGCCGCGCTGGGGGCCGACGCGGGCATCGAGGAGCTCGCGTGCCCCGTCGTTGCGGAGCCCGTGGTGCCCGACTAAACTGCGGCGCCCGCACCGGGGCCGCTCGCTCCCGCGCGCGGGACATGCGAACACGCTGGCGTAGCTCAATTGGCAGAGCAGCTGATTTGTAATCAGCCGGTTGGGGGTTCGATTCCTCTCGCCAGCTCCAGCCCATTCCCGGGGCTGGGCGGCCGAGTGCATGACAAATTACGGACCGGGGCGCCGTCAGGCGTCGTGCCGGTTGACAGCGCTGTTCGGCGCGAAGAAAATGCCCGGCTCTTCGAGGAGGGGTTCCCGAGCGGTCAAAGGGATCAGACTGTAAATCTGACGCGCAAGCTTCGCTGGTTCGAATCCAGCCCCCTCCACCATTCGGCAGGCCGCATCCCGGCATCGATCCGCGCCAGCGGGCGGGCCGGGGCGGAGTCCGGAAGGCGGGTATAGTTCAACGGTAGAACCTCAGCCTTCCAAGCTGATGGTGCGGGTTCGATTCCCGCTACCCGCTCCAGCGGACAGTGCGTGCCGCCGGGCAAGGTGTTCGGTCCGCGGCGTGAGGCGGGCCGTGGAGGGCACGAGGGTTTTTGGGCGGGCTCATATAGCTCAGTCGGTAGAGCACTTCCTTGGTAAGGAAGAGGTCACCGGTTCAAATCCGGTTATGAGCTCCAGAATTCGTTGGTTAGCGGCTCCCGTGCCGGATGGCGCGGAGGGCCCGTTGTCATTCGTTGGATTGTTTTCATCTACTGGCACTGGAGACGCGCGCAATGGCCAAGGAAAAATTCGAGCGTAAGAAGCCGCACGTGAACGTGGGGACGATCGGACACGTGGACCACGGGAAGACGACGCTGACGGCGGCGTTGACGCGGGTGTGCGCGGAGACGTGGGGCGGGGAGATGCGCGCGTTCGACCAGATCGACAACGCGCCGGAGGAGCGCGAGCGCGGGATCACGATCGCGACCTCGCACGTGGAGTACGAGAGCCCGACGCGGCACTACGCGCACGTGGACTGCCCCGGGCACGCGGACTACGTGAAGAACATGATCACGGGTGCGGCGCAGATGGACGGTGCGATCCTGGTGTGTTCGGCGGCGGACGGCCCGATGCCGCAGACGCGCGAGCACATCCTGCTGAGCCGCCAGGTGGGTGTTCCGTACATCGTGGTGTTCCTGAACAAGGCGGACATGGTGGACGATGCGGAGCTGCTCGAGCTGGTTGAGATGGAAGTGCGCGAGTTGCTGTCGAAGTACGACTTCCCGGGCGACGACACGCCGATCGTGACGGGCTCGGCGCTGATGGCGCTGGAAGGCAAGGACGACAACGGGATGGGCACGAGCGCGGTGCGCAAGCTGGTGGAGACGCTGGATTCGTACATTCCGGAGCCGCAGCGTGCGATCGACCAGCCGTTCCTGATGCCGATCGAGGACGTGTTCTCGATTTCGGGCCGCGGCACGGTGGTGACGGGCCGGGTGGAGCGCGGGGTGGTGAAGGTCGGCGAGGAAGTCGAGATCGTCGGGATGAAGGCGACGGTGAAGACGACCTGCACGGGTGTGGAGATGTTCCGCAAGCTGCTGGACGAAGGCCGGGCGGGGGAGAACGTGGGCGTGCTGCTGCGCGGCACGAAGCGTGACGAGGTGGAGCGTGGCCAGGTGCTGGCGAAGCCGGGCTCGATCAAGCCGCACACGAAGTTCACGGCCGAGGTGTACGTGCTGACGAAGGAGGAGGGCGGACGACACACGCCGTTCTTCAAGGGCTACCGGCCGCAGTTCTATTTCCGCACGACGGACGTGACGGGGGCGTGCGAGCTGCCGGAAGGCGTGGAGATGGTGATGCCGGGGGACAACCTGCAGATGGTGGTGACGCTGATCGTGCCGATCGCGATGGAGGAAGGCCTGCGCTTCGCGATCCGCGAGGGCGGGCGCACGGTGGGCGCCGGCGTGGTGGCGAAGATCATCGAGTGAGGGCAACGGTTTACGCCAGTAGCTCAATTGGCAGAGCGGCGGTCTCCAAAACCGCAGGTTGGGGGTTCGATTCCCTCCTGGCGTGCCACTTTCCCCGGCGTCCGGGCGTGCGGTCCGGCCGCCGCCCGGGCTCCTCGATGGCGGGTCGCACGGAAGTTCTCCGATGAAAGCAAATGTCCACGAGAAGAACGGCCGGCTCGACTGGCTCAAGTGGGCCGTGGTCGCGCTGATCCTGGGGGCGCTGGTCGTGCTGGCCGGCGGCAGCGGTGTCGCCAACGGCATCGGCTTCGCGCGTGAGTTCGCCGAACGCTCGGCGCTGCTGCGCTGGCCGGTGCTGGCGCTGCTCGCGGCGGCCGGCGTGGCGGTCGCGTTCCTGACCTCGCAGGGCGCGGCGTTCCTCGAGCTCGCGAAGTCCGCGCGCGGCGAGATCCGCAAGGTGGTCTGGCCCACCCGGCAGGAGACGACGCAGACGACGCTGATCGTGGTCGCGGTGGTCGTGGTGATGGCGCTGATCCTCTGGGGGCTCGACACGTTCCTCGGCTGGCTCGCTTCGAAGCTGATTGGGTAGGGGTGGACGATGGCGAAACGCTGGTATGTGGTGCACGCCTTCTCCGGTTTCGAGAAGAAGGTCGCCGCGGCACTGAAGGAGCGCGTGCAGCGCTTCGGGATGCAGGAGAAGTTCGGCGACATCCTGGTACCCACCGAGGAAGTCGTCGAGATGCGCGGCGGACAGAAGCGCAAGAGCGAGCGCAAGTTCTTCCCCGGCTACGTGCTGGTGGAAATGGAGCTCGACGAGGACACCTGGCACCTCGTCAAGGAAACCCCGCGCGTGATGGGCTTCATCGGCGGCAAGGCCGACCGGCCCTCGCCGATCACCGAGGCCGAGGCGCGCGCGATCCTGCGCCGGGTCGAGGAAGGCGCGGACAAGCCGCGGCCGAAGACGATCTTCGAGCCGGGCGAGATGGTGCGTGTGGTCGACGGCCCGTTCAACGACTTCAACGGGGTCGTGGAGCAGGTCGACTACGACAAGAACCGCCTGAAGGTGGCGGTACTGATCTTCGGGCGTTCGACTCCGGTCGAGCTCGATTTCGCCCAGGTCGAGAAGGCCTGAGGCGAGCCTGAGGCGTCGCCGCCCGGCGGGCGGCGCGCGGGGAGCCGGTGACGAACGGCAGGTGGCAGTCGTTCCGAGGCGTCAATCACCCACTGTGGAGTAGATCATGGCCAAGAAAGTCGACGCTTACATCAAGCTGCAGGTCAAGGCCGGCCAGGCCAACCCGAGTCCGCCCGTCGGTCCGGCGCTGGGCCAGCGCGGCGTGAACATCATGGAGTTCTGCAAGGCCTTCAACGCGGCCACGCAGGGCCTGGAACTCGGGATGCCGATCCCGGTCGTCATCACGGTCTATTCGGACCGCAGTTTCACCTTCGTCACCAAGACGCCGCCGGCGACCGTGCTGTTGAAGAAGGCGGCCGGCATCGCCTCGGGCAGCAACACGCCGAACACCAAGAAGGTCGGCAAGGTCACGCGCGAGCAGGTCGAGGAGATCGCGCGCACCAAGATGCCCGACCTGACGGCGGCGGACATGGACGCGGCGGTACGCACGATCGCCGGCAGCGCGCGCAGCGCGGGCATCGAAGTGGAGGGGCTGTGAGATGGCGAGGATGACGAAGAAGCAGCGGGCGATCCGTGAGCAACTGGTTCCCGGCAAGGCGTACCCGATCGACGAGGCGGTAGCGCTGCTCGGCAGCCTGCCGCGCGCGAAGTTCGCCGAATCGATCGACGTGGCGATCAACCTCGGCGTCGATGCACGCAAGTCCGACCAGCAGGTGCGCGGCGCGACGACGCTGCCGCACGGCACCGGCAAGACGGTGCGCGTGGCGGTGTTCACGCAGGGCGCCAACGCCGAGGCGGCGAAGGCCGCCGGTGCCGACGTGGTCGGCATGGACGAGCTCGCCGAGCAGGTCAAGGGCGGCAATCTCGACTTCGACGTCGTGATCGCCTCGCCGGACGCGATGCGCGTGGTCGGCCAGCTCGGCCAGATTCTCGGTCCGCGCGGCCTGATGCCGAACCCGAAGACCGGCACCGTGACGCCGGACGTGGCCACCGCGGTGCGCAACGCCAAGAGCGGCCAGGTACGTTACCGCACCGACAAGAACGGCCTCGTGCACGGCGCGATCGGCAAGCTCGGGTTCGAGACGCGCGCGGTCAAGGAAAACCTCGAGGCACTGCTGGCGGACCTGCGCAAGGCCAAGCCGGCGACCTCGAAGGGCACGTACCTGAAGAAGATCACCCTGTCGACGACGATGGGACCGGGTCTCGTGATCGATCAGTCGAGTCTCGAGGCCTGAGCAACGACTTTGGGGTCTGTGGACAGCTCGTCTGGCCAGGACCATCAAAGACCGTAGGCCCCCCGCGAGGGGGTTAATCCGCGCCGGGAGGCGCTGGCCTACGCAGATGGTGAATACCCGATTGGTGACGATTGGAGTGCTTCACCGCAGCAGATGCCGCCGCGCGGCCCCAGACACGCGGCGGTGAGGTAAACAGCCGGCCCCAGGGCCGGTTCAACACAGGAGTAACTCCAGTGGCACTAGGACTCGAAGACAAGAAGGCGATCGTCGCTGAAGTCAGAGAGACCGCCACCAAAGCCCTGTCCGTCGTGATCGCAGACGCCCGTGGCGTCAGCGTCACGAATCTCACCAGGCTGCGCAAGCAGGCGCGCGAGGCCAACGTGGTGGTGCGGGTGGTCCGCAACACGCTGGCGAAGCGCGCGGTCGAAGGCACCGATTTCGAGTGCATCGGCCCGGCGCTGGTGGGTCCTTCGCTGCTCGCGTTCTCGATCGAGGACCCGGGCGCTGCCGCGCGGATCTTCAAGGATTTCGCGAAGCAGGTGGAGGCGTTCGAGGTCAAGGCTCTGGCGGTGAGCGGCCGACTGATGGGGGCCGAGCAGATCGACGTACTGGCGTCGCTGCCGACCCGCGACCAGGCAATCTCGATGCTGATGAGTGTCATCCAGGCACCGGTTGCCAAGCTCGCACGCACGCTCAACGAGGTCCCGGGCAAGCTCGTCCGGACCATCGCTGCCGTGCGCGATCAGAAGGAAGCCGCCTGAGCGGTTGGGTATCTGGCAATTTCAATCCAAGCAATCAACGAGGAGTGACAAGTCATGGCACTGTCCCGGGACGACATCCTTAACGCCATCGCCGAAATGACCGTGATGGACGTGGTCGAACTGATCAAGGCAATGGAAGACAAGTTCGGCGTGACCGCCGCCGCCGCGGTTGCGGCAGCGCCGGCCGCAGCGGCCGCCGCTGCACCTGCCGAGGAAGAGAAGACCGAGTTCGACGTGGTCCTGAAGGCCGCCGGCGAGAAGAAGGTCAACGTGATCAAGGTCGTTCGCGAACTGACCGGCCTCGGCCTGAAGGAAGCGAAGGACATGGTCGACGGCGCACCGTCGACGGTGAAGGAAGCGGTCAGCAAGGCGGACGCGGAAGCGGCCAAGGCCAAGCTCGAGGAAGCAGGCGCTACCGTCGAGATCAAGTGATCGCGATGCCGCACGGCACGCGTTCGCGCAAGGCTGGCGGCAACGCCGGGCCGGGGGGCTTGCCCCCCGGCTTTTTTGCCGTGGTACGCCGCTTCCCGAAAGGCCATGGCGCCTTTCGAGAGACGGTTTACGGATCCGGACGACTCGCAGCACATCGCTGAGGAACACGCATGGCCTACTCATATACCGAGAGAAAACGCATCCGCAAGGACTTCGGCAAGCTCAAGCTCCCGAGCGGTATGGAGCTGCCGTTCCTGCTGGCGATCCAGCGGGACTCGTACCGGCAGTTCACGCAGGAGGACGTGCCGTCCGCGCAGCGCGAGGAAACCGGCCTGCACGGCGCCTTCCGCTCGGTGTTCCCCATCGTCAGCTATTCGGGCAACGCCGCGCTCGAGTACGTCGACTACATGCTCGGCGCGCCGGTGTTCGACGTCGCCGAGTGCCAGCTGCGCGGCGCGACCTACGCGGTGCCGCTGCGCGTGCGCGTGCGCCTGATCATCTACGACCGCGAGTCCTCGACGCGCTCGATCAAGGACATCAAGGAGCAGGAAGTCTACATGGGAGAAATCCCGTTGATGACGGACAACGGCACGTTCGTGATCAACGGCACCGAGCGCGTCGTGGTCTCGCAGCTGCACCGTTCGCCCGGCGTGTTCTTCGATCACGACAAGGGCAAGACCCATTCCTCGGGCAAGCTGCTGTACTCGGCGCGGATCATCCCCTACCGCGGTTCCTGGCTCGATTTCGAGTTCGACCCGAAGGACCTGGTGTACGTGCGCATCGACCGCCGCCGCAAGCTGCCGGCGACGATCCTGCTGCGCGCGCTCGGCTACGGCGCGCAGGACATGCTGCGCATGTTCTACGACACCAACGTGTTCACGGTCGACGCGGACGGCAACTGGGTGCTGGCGCTGGTCGCCGAGCGTCTGCGCGGCGAGATCGCGGCGTTCGACATCCGTGACGAGAAGGGCTCGGTGATCGTCGAGCGCGGGCGCCGGATCACCGCGCGCCACATCCGCCAGATCGAGAAGGCGAAGCTCGAGCACCTGCAGGTGCCGCCGGAGTACATCGTCGGACGCTCGCTCGCCTGCGACATCGTCGACACCGCGACCGGCGAGGTGCTGCTCGACTGCAACACCGAGCTGACCGCCGACATGCTCGGCAAGCTGCTCGCCAAGGGCATCCAGCGCATCGAGACCATCTACACCAACGAGCTCGACTGCGGCCCGTTCGTCTCCGAGACGCTGCGCTCCGACCCGACGCGCACGCCGCTCGAGGCGCTGGTCGAGATCTACCGCATGATGCGCCCCGGCGAGCCGCCGACACGCGAGGCGGCCGAGAACCTGTTCAACAACCTGTTCTTCTCGCTCGAACGCTACGACCTGTCCGAAGTCGGGCGCATGAAGTTCAACCGCCGCCTCGGGCGCGAGGAGGTGCGCGGCACCGGCGTGCTGAGCCGCGAGGACATCGTCGACGTCCTGAAGATGCTGATCGCGATCCGCAACGGCAAGGGCGTGGTCGACGACATCGATCACCTCGGCAACCGCCGCGTGCGCTCGGTCGGCGAGATGGCCGAGAACCAGTTCCGCGTGGGGCTGGTGCGCGTGGAGCGCGCGGTCAAGGAGCGGCTGAACCTCGCCGAATCCGAACAGCTGATGCCGCAGGACCTGATCAACGCCAAGCCGGTGGCGGCCGCGGTGAAGGAGTTCTTCGGTTCCAGCCAGCTGTCGCAGTTCATGGACCAGAACAACCCGCTGTCCGAGGTCACGCACAAGCGGCGCGTCTCGGCGCTCGGACCGGGCGGCCTCACGCGCGAGCGCGCCGGCTTCGAGGTGCGCGACGTGCACCCGACGCACTACGGGCGCGTCTGCCCGATCGAGACGCCGGAAGGTCCGAACATCGGCCTGATCAACTCGCTCGCCACCTTCGCGCGCACCAACCGCTACGGTTTCCTCGAGTCGCCGTACCGCAAGGTCGTAGACGGCCGGGTGACCGACGAGATCGAGTACCTGTCGGCGATCACCGAGGCCGATCACGTGATCGCGCAGGCCTCCTCCGCCGTCGACCGCAACCACATGCTCGTCGACGAGCTGGTCACCGTGCGCCACCAGAACGAGTTCACCGTGATGCCGCGCGAGCGCGTGGACTACATGGACGTCTCGCCGAAGCAGGTGGTCTCGGTCGCCGCCTCGCTGATCCCGTTCCTCGAGCACGACGACGCGAACCGCGCGCTGATGGGATCGAACATGCAGCGCCAGGCGGTGCCGACGCTGCGCACCGAGAAGCCGCTGGTCGGCACCGGCATGGAGCGCCTGGTCGCGCGCGACTCCGGCGTCTGCGTGGTTGCACGCCGCGGCGGCGAGATCGAGAGCGTCGACGCGGGTCGCATCGTGGTGCGCGTCAAGGAGGAGGAGATCGGCAGCGGCCAGGCCGGGGTCGACATCTACAACCTGACCAAGTACACGCGCTCGAACCAGAACACCTGCATCAACCAGCGTCCGGTCGTGCGCCAGGGCGACGTCGTGGCGGCCGGCGACATCCTCGCCGACGGCCCCTCGGTGGACCTCGGCGAGCTCGCGCTGGGGCAGAACATGCGCATCGCGTTCATGCCGTGGAACGGTTACAACTTCGAGGACTCGATCCTGATCTCGGAGCGCGTGGTGCGCGAGGACCGCTTCACCACCATCCACATCCAGGAACTGAGCTGTGTCGCGCGCGACACCAAGCTCGGGCCGGAGGAGATCACGGCCGACATCCCGAACGTCGGCGAGGGCGCGCTGGCGAACCTCGACGAGTCGGGCATCGTCTACATCGGCGCGGAGGTGAACGCCGGCGACATCCTGGTCGGCAAGGTCACGCCGAAGGGCGAGACCCAGCTCACGCCGGAAGAGAAGCTGCTGCGCGCGATCTTCGGCGAGAAGGCCTCCGACGTGAAGGACACCTCGCTGCGCGTGCCGTCCGGCACCAAGGGCACGGTGATCGACGTGCAGGTGTTCACGCGTGAGGGGCTCGCCCGCGACCAGCGCGCCCTCGAGATCGAGAAAGCCCAGCTCGAACAGTACCGCAAGGACCTGCGTGACGAGTTCCGCATCGTCGAGAACGCGACCTTCGCGCGTTTGCGCAACCAGCTCGCGGGGGCGAAGGTGGCGGGCGGCGCCGGCCTGAAGAAGGACACCGTGCTCACGCTCGAGCAGCTCGACGGCATGGACCGCGAGCAGTGGTTCAAGCTGCGCATGGCGAGCGCGGAGCTGAACGCGCAGCTCGAGGGCGCCGAGAGCGATCTCGCGGAGCGCCGCGAGGAAATGGAGAAGCGCTTCGAGGAGAAGCGCCGCAAGCTGCAGAGCGGCGACGACCTCGCGCCCGGTGTGCTGAAGATCGTGAAGGTCTACCTCGCCGTCAAGCGCCGCGTGCAGCCGGGCGACAAGATGGCGGGCCGGCACGGCAACAAGGGCGTGATCTCGGTGATCATGCCCGAGGAGGACATGCCGCACGACGAGCACGGCGAGCCGGTCGACATCGTGCTGAACCCGCTCGGCGTGCCGTCGCGGATGAACGTGGGCCAGATCCTCGAGACGCACCTCGGTCTCGCCGCGCACGGCCTGGGCCGGCGCATCGACACCATGCTGCGCGAGCAGCGCAAGGTGGCGGAACTGCGCAAGTTCCTCGAGGAGGTCTACAACTCCACGGGCGGCCAGCCGGTCGATCTGAAGTCGCTGGGCGACCGCGAGCTGCTCGAACTGGCGGACAACCTGCGCCGCGGCGTGCCGATGGCCACGCAGGTGTTCGACGGCGCCTCCGAGGACGAGATCAAGGCGCTGCTGCGCCTGGCCGGACTGCCCGACACCGGCCAGATGCATCTGTACGACGGGCGTACCGGCGAGCGCTTCGAGCGCCCGGTGACGGTCGGCTACATGTACGTGCTGAAGCTCAACCACCTGGTCGACGACAAGATGCACGCGCGCTCCACCGGCTCGTACTCGCTGGTCACGCAGCAGCCGCTCGGCGGCAAGGCGCAGTTCGGCGGACAGCGCTTCGGGGAAATGGAGGTGTGGGCGCTGGAAGCCTACGGTGCCGCGTACACGCTGCAGGAAATGCTCACCGTCAAGTCCGACGACGTGAACGGCCGCACGCGCATGTACAAGAACATCGTCGACGGCGACCATCGCATGGAGCCCGGGATGCCGGAATCCTTCAACGTGCTCGTGAAGGAAATCCGTTCGCTCGGCATCGACATCGAGCTCGATACCGACTGATCCACGGCGAAGCCGGCAAGCAATACGCGGAGGAACGGCCTTGAAAGACCTGCTCAACCTGATGAAGAACCAGAGCGTGACGGAAGAGTTCGATGCGATCCGCATCGGGCTCGCGTCGCCCGAGATGATCCGTTCGTGGTCGTTCGGCGAGGTGAAGAAGCCCGAGACGATCAACTACCGCACCTTCAAGCCCGAGCGCGACGGACTGTTCTGCGCGAAGATCTTCGGGCCGGTGAAGGACTACGAGTGCCTGTGCGGCAAGTACAAGCGCCTGAAGCACCGCGGCGTGGTGTGCGAGAAATGCGGCGTCGAGGTGGCGCTGGCCAAGGTGCGCCGCGAGCGCATGGGACACATCGAGCTCGCGAGCCCGGTGGCGCACATCTGGTTCCTGAAGTCGCTGCCCTCGCGCATCGGCCTGCTGCTCGACATGACGCTGCGCGACATCGAGCGCGTGCTGTACTTCGAGTCCTACCTGGTGATCGACGCCGGCATGACCACGCTCGAGCGCGGCCAGCTGCTGAGCGACGAGCAGTACTACCAGGCGCTCGAGGAGCACGGCGACGAGTTCACCGCGAAGATGGGCGCCGAGGCGATCCAGCAGTACATCGCCGACATCGGGCTCGAGGAGGAGATCGCGCGCCTGCGCGAGGAGCTGCCGCAGACGACCTCCGAGACCAAGATCAAGAAGCTGTCGAAGCGCCTGAAGCTGCTCGAGGCCTTCCACCAGTCCGGCAACAAGCCGCAGTGGATGGTGCTCAACGCGCTGCCGGTGCTGCCGCCGGACCTGCGTCCGCTGGTGCCCCTCGACGGCGGGCGCTTCGCGACCTCGGACCTGAACGATCTCTACCGCCGCGTGATCAACCGCAACAACCGCCTGAAGCGGCTGCTCGACCTCAGCGCGCCGGACATCATCGTGCGCAACGAGAAGCGCATGCTGCAGGAAGCGGTCGACGCGCTGCTCGACAACGGCCGCCGCGGCCGTGCCATCACCGGCACCAACAAGCGCCCGCTGAAGTCGCTGGCCGACATGATCAAGGGCAAGCAGGGACGCTTCCGCCAGAACCTGCTCGGCAAGCGCGTCGACTACTCGGGCCGTTCGGTGATCGTGGTCGGCCCCACGCTGAAGCTGCACCAGTGCGGTCTGCCGAAGAAGATGGCGCTCGAGCTGTTCAAGCCGTTCATCTTCGGCAAGCTGGAGACGCGCGGCCTCGCGACCACGATCAAGGCCGCGAAGAAGATGGTCGAGCGCGAGCCGCCGGAGGTGTGGGACATCCTCGCCGAGGTGATCCGCGAGCATCCGGTGCTGCTGAACCGCGCCCCGACCCTGCACCGTCTCGGCATCCAGGCCTTCGAGCCGGTGCTGATCGAGGGCAAGGCGATCCAGTTGCATCCGCTGGTCTGCGCGGCCTACAACGCCGACTTCGACGGCGACCAGATGGCCGTGCACGTGCCGCTGACGCTGGAAGCGCAGCTCGAGGCGCGCGCGCTGATGATGTCGACCAACAACATCCTCTCGCCAGCCAACGGTGACCCGATCATCGTGCCGTCGCAGGACGTGGTGCTCGGCCTGTACTACATGACCCGCGAGCGCATCGGCGCGCGGGGCGAGCGCGTCGAGGCCGACCGGGGCCAGCGCGCCTTCGCCGACGTCGACGAGGTGCGCCGCGCCTGGGGCGCCGGGCAGATCGACCTGCACACGCGCATCCGCGTGCGCATCCGCGAGCGCCTGCCCGACGGCGCCGGCGAACTGCGCGAGAACGTGCGCCGCGTGGAGACGACGGTCGGCCGCGTGATGCTGTTCGAGATCGTTCCCGACGGGCTGTCCTTCGACCTGGTCAACATGCCGATGACCAAGAAGAGCATCTCGCGCCTGATCAACACCTGCTACCGCAGCGTCGGCCTGAAGAAGACCGTGATCTTCGCCGACCAGCTGATGTACACCGGCTTCGAGTACTCGACGCGCTCGGGGGCATCGATCGGCGTCAACGATTTCGTGATCCCCGAGGCCAAGGCGAAGCTGATCGCGCAGGCCGAGGGCGAGGTCGCGGAGATCGAGTCGCAGTACGCCTCGGGTCTGGTGACGCAGGGCGAGAAGTACAACAAGGTGATCGATATCTGGTCGCGCGCCAACGACCTCGTCGCCAAGGCGATGATGGAAGGCATCAGCAAGGAAACGGTGCGCGACAGCACCGGCAAGGAGCACCAGCAGGGCTCGTTCAACTCGGTGTTCATGTACGCGGACTCGGGCGCGCGGGGTTCACCGGCGCAGATCCGCCAGCTGGCGGGGATGCGCGGCCTGATGGCCAAGCCGGACGGCTCGATCATCGAGACGCCGATCACCGCCAATTTCCGCGAGGGGCTGAACGTACTGCAGTACTTCATCTCGACGCACGGTGCGCGCAAGGGCCTGGCCGACACCGCGCTGAAGACCGCGAACTCCGGTTACCTGACCCGCCGCCTCGTCGACGTGGCCCAGGACCTGGTCATCACCGAGCAGGACTGCGGCACCGGCGAGGGATTGCTGATGACGCCGGTGATCGAGGGCGGCGACGTGATCGAGGCGCTGGGTGACCGCGTGCTCGGGCGCGTGGTCGCGCGCGACGTGCTGCGCCCGGGTAGCGACGAGATCGCGGTGCAGGCCGGCACCATGCTCGACGAGGGCATGGTCGAACACCTCGAGAAGCTCGGCGTCGACGAGATCACGGTGCGTTCGCCGATCACCTGCGAGACCCGCTACGGCATCTGCAGCAAGTGCTACGGCCGCGACCTGGCGCGCGGGCACCGCGTGAACATCGGCGAGGCGATCGGGGTGGTCGCCGCGCAGTCGATCGGCGAGCCGGGCACGCAGCTCACGATGCGTACCTTCCACATCGGCGGCGCCGCCTCGCGCGCGACCGAGGCCGACAACATCCAGGTCAAGAACGACGGCACGGTGCGCCTGCACAACCTGCGCTGGGTCGAACAGAAGACGGGCAAGCTGGTCGCGGTGTCGCGTTCCGGCGAACTGTCGGTGCTCGACGGCGACGGCCGCGAGCGCGAGCGTTACCGCCTGCCCTACGGCGCCGTGCTGACGGTCAAGGACGGCGATGCGGTCAAGTCGCGCCAGACCGTGGCCACCTGGGATCCGCACACGCACCCGATCATCACCGAGGTGGCCGGCCGCATCCGTTTCGAGGGCATGGAGGAAGGCATCAGCGTCAACCGCCAGACCGACGAACTGACCGGGTTGTCGAGCATCTCGGTGCTCGATCCCTCGGAGCGTCCGGCAGCCGGCAAGGACGTGCGTCCCGCGGTGGCACTGGTCGACGCCAAGGGCAAGGAACTGTTGCTGCCCGGCACCCAGATCCCGGCGCACTACTTCCTGCCGGCGAGCGCGCTGGTCAGCCTGGAAGACGGCGCGACGGTGGACGTGGGCGACGTGATCGCGCGGATTCCGCAGGAACGCGGCGGCACGCGCGACATCACCGGCGGTCTGCCGCGGGTCGCGGACCTGTTCGAGGCGCGTCGTCCGAAGGAACCGGCGATTCTCGCCGAGATTTCCGGTACGGTCAGCTTCGGCAAGGAAACCAAGGGCAAGCGCCGCCTGGTGATCACCCCGACCGACGGCCAGACGCTGCCGGACGGCAGCGCCCACTACGAGACGCTGATCCCGAAGTGGCGGGCATTGACCGTGTTCGAGGGCGAGACCGTCGAGAAGGGCGAGGTGGTGTCCGAAGGACCGCCCGCACCGCACGACATCCTGCGCCTGAAGGGCGTCGAGGCGCTGGCGAAGTACATCGTCAGCGAGATCCAGGACGTCTACCGCCTGCAGGGCGTGCGCATCAACGACAAGCACATCGAGGTGATCGTGCGCCAGATGCTGCGCAAGGTCGAGATCACCGCGGCGGGCGAGTCCTCGTTCATCAAGGGCGAGCAGGCGGAATACAACCGCATGCTCGAGGAGAACGAGACGCTCGAGAAGGACGACCGGATGCCGGCGAGCTTCGAGCGTGTGCTGCTCGGCATCACCAAGGCCTCGCTGGCGACCGAGTCGTTCATCTCCGCGGCCTCGTTCCAGGAGACGACCCGCGTGCTGACCGAGGCGGCGGTGACCGGCAAGCGCGACTTCCTGCGCGGTCTGAAGGAGAACGTGGTGGTCGGCAGGCTGATCCCGGCGGGTACCGGCTTCACCTACCACAGCGAGCGCCGTCGCCGGCGCGCGAAGGAAGCGATGGGCGAGACGATGGCGACCGCGAGCGAGATCGAGGCAGCGCTCACCGAGGCCTTCGGCGGCGAGGGTTCCTGACGGTAATTTTGGGGGCGGCGGAGCGTTGCTCCGCCCGCCGTATTGACGCTAC
>WBZY01000127.1_pt1 | contig 77569 bp, 63 predicted proteins | sample 5204191 | NCBI WGS metagenome assembly WBZY01 (sample SAMN12344363, study PRJNA552823) | activated sludge metagenome | biome: Activated sludge suspended growth; feature: Anammox Sidestream; material: Wastewater; isolation source: activated sludge from anammox sidestream of wastewater treatment... | reverse complement strand
GGCCCAGTCCAAAGATCAGAGGCAAAACCATAATCAGTTGCTGGCTGCCGCAGGAGATCCATCAATTTAAGGATAGTTCTTTGTTCCAGTTTCGATGGAGCTCCTGTTGTCTTTCTGGATTTCAGTTGCTTAAGACCATGTTGGCGATATTTTCGGAGCCATCCAAACACGGTAGAACGATTCAATCTCATGCCCTCTGCAATATCTTCGACACGGATGCCTTGTTTTACCATGCGCACTGCGGTCATTCTCATAATCTCAAGCGTAGCATGATCAATGCTATACCCATATGCCATGCCGTTAGCATAGCGTATTAGTTGGAAAAAGTCTACTTAATTATGTCAGATATTATATTTTCAACCACTCGGGTATTCCATACTTCAAGGCACGCTTTTCTCCAGAATCCATGGGATCGGTAATGATGCCGTTTCGGCATTCCTCCAGGACTCCATGACAGCCAAGCCATCGCTCCTTTAAGCACGGTGTCCTTGATCTCTCGCATTTTCAGGTGTTTCATAACGTAAATTTTGGCGCTATCACCTCTGCAATAGATATTGCCAACGCCAATAACAAGAAAGACGTTTTTATTGTGTGTCTTCTGAGGGCTGAACCAAATACACAATGCTTTCGGTGTCAATAATAATGTTCGTGGCATAACCACAAAGGCAAGGTTACAATGCAAAAAGGCTAGGAATAGGGGCATTGAAAATCAAGAATAGATCGAAAGTCTATGCAGTGAATGGATAAAACCGGTGCGAAAAAAACCATCACATAACAAATAGTGCTTTGGTAAGATGTTAATTGGCAGTGCGTTGTGATTTATTTTGTTAATTATCAATATTTGGTTGCATTTATAATATTATAATGTATAATACTCAATCTTTATTTGTAATAAAAAGCATAATGATAAAGGCAAACCCTGAGTGATCAGGGGGCGCAAAGTAAAAGGGTCTTACCGCAAAATGAGTTTGCGGGAAAAAAGTATTATCGTAAACGCAGAGTTTGATTGTCCTTGTGTGCAGAGTCATAGAAATGGATTTATGCTGATGCACTTGTGTTGATCTATAGGCGTTTACTATAATGTTAAGCGTATTAAGAAAATACGCATTTATTAAGACAGCCTTACTGCCAAAGATGTTTTTAATACGATCTTTACAGTAAGGCTTTTTTATTTGATCTAAAACCCATGCGAAAATTAGAAAAAAGAGGGAGGATGATTATGCTGAGAATAAAGAATGTATGTCCTTATATGGTAGCACTCATAATGCCCGTGCTGTTAGGATTAATTGGAACTACAATGACAGTCAGTGCTCAGATGACACCAACCCCAAGTCCCATTCCAGGGGAGCTTGCCCATTACTCTTTTGAGGAAGGCAGCGGAGTTAGTGCAGGCGATTCATCCGGTAATGGGAATGATGGTATCGTTTATGGCGCTACCTGGACAACAGGAAAAATAGGAAATGCACTGAGCTTTGATAATATCGATGATTACGTGTCGATCCCTACCCAGAATAGTGATGAAATTTCCTTTTGCGCGTGGTTTTATAAGAATGAGAATGATACCGTAAATGCGGATACTTTATTTGATGGGCTAAGAAATCATTCTGATTTACAATTAAAAGAAGGCTTTAATTTTGTTTTTTTCAATAGCTCTCCTAATGTTTTAAGATTTATGGTTGAAACTCAGAATGCAGCTGGTGTAAAGATGCAGAGGGCTGCACAGTATAATTTTGTTAATTCTGTAGGGAGTTGGCATCATGTGGTTGGAACGTATAATAAGACAACGGGGGATCAGAAGTTGTTTGTCAATGGGCAGTTGGTTCATACTGTAAGTCACCAGGCAGGAAATACAATTGTCCCCTTAACTTATTTTCCAGATATGAAGATCGGCCAATCGGCGTCTTTAACAAGAAACGCTTACTTCAATGGAATTATTGACGAGGTATGTATTTTTAATCGACCATTGACTGGTGACGAGGTTATGGCTATCTATTCGGGCAGTCATGTAACACCAACGCCATCGCCGACGCCGGAACCATCACCAACACCTGAACCGTCGCCAACTCCATCGCCGGAGCCTACACCAAGTCCGACACCAGACCCAACGCCAAATCCTACTCCGAGTCCCATTTCAGGGGAGCTTGCACATTACTCGTTTGAGGAAGGGAGTGGAGTTAGTGTAGGCGATTCATCCGGTAACGGGAATGATGGTATTGTTTATGGCGCTACTTGGGCAGCAGGAAAAATAGGAAATGCGCTGAGCTTTGATAATATCGATGATTACGTATCGATTCCTACCCAGAATAGTGATGAAATTTCCTTTTGCGCGTGGTTTTATAAGTATGGAATTGATACCCTGAATCCGGATGGCTTATTTGGGGGACTTAGAAACAGTTCTCATACACAATTAAAAGAGGGTTTTGATTTTAAGTTTTTTTATAGTTCTCCTGATATATTAAGATTTACGGTTGAAACTCAGAACGCTACGGGTTTCCGTGTTCAGAGAAGCGCGCACTATGATTTTGTTAATTCAGCAGGGAGTTGGCATCATGTGGTGGGTACGTACGACAAGACAACGGGGGACCAGAAGTTATATGTCGATGGGCAATTGGTTCATACGGTAAGGCATCCTGCAGGAAATACCATTGTCCCCTTAACCTATTTTCCCGATATGAAAATCGGGCAATCAGGGCCTTTAACGAGAAACGCTTACTTCAACGGAGTTATTGATGAGATACGCATCTTCAATCGACCATTGAGTGGCGATGAGGTCCTGGCTATCTACAATAACTAACCTATTGGGTGCATATAGAAAGACCACTACAGCAGGTAGAGGGGATTTTCCTTATCAATAAACTGTGAAGGAACAACCTCTACCTGCTGTAACATTCCTTATAGAATAGTGGAATGAAAGAGATGTTACTGGGATAGGAGAAGCATCAACACAATTGCCGGGATTCATGATCGTTTTCTTCCATTTCTTTTTATATGTCACACCTTCCGTACAAAAAGGTTCTGCATAAAAAAACTGAAAAAAATTTCACATATGGTCTTCTCTCTTCATTCCAAGGCATCCGGACCACGAACTAAGGGATGTGTGTTCTGCTGTTGCATCTTTGCCTTACAAAGCACCTAACGGTACCTTTAATGGCCGAAGGTCGGATGACTTTTTTCATAGAGTCTTTCCGTCCCTTCAGAATGTTCATAGTTCCTGTAAAGCAGGTCTCTAATATCCAGGGTATCAATATTCTAACCCATTTGCCCTGTCGCTTTCTCCACGACGGTGTCAGCAGGATCCATTTTTCATTTTGGCATTATTTTCAACCATTCATCCATGGTGAGTATGGGTACAATTTTCCCGGTTTGACTGGGTACCAGTGGAAGAAAGAATTCTACTGCTGCGCCGTAATCGATTGCTTCAAAGATGATAAAATAATCATGTTCTGTAACTGTTACGTATGCTCCCAGTATCGTTATGCCCTTTTCTTCTGCCAATTTTCTTCCTTCCCAGAACTTGCTTAGTATCTTTGCACCATCCGCACTCCTGCCGGGACAATTTTCCGGGGTGTGTGTCCAGTGGGCGATATATAATGTTTTCCTGTTATCAGCGCCGATGGTCCATCCTGATTCCTTCTGGTCCTCTTTGGCATATATGTTAGAACTAGAAAATGTAGTGACTACAAACAAGACAAAAGTACCGAATATGCCAGCTCTTCTATACTTCATATAATTTTTCTCCGTTTTTAAAAAATTTTAGTTTGTACTCTTCTGTGTGAGTTTTGCTTTCCCCGAGGATCTTGAAAATGGCTATGTGCTGGATTTCTGTTTGCTTTGTAAATATCCTCAACATACTGAACGAATTCAACATATGCCGTCGTACACTTTTTCGATGATTTTAAATTTTTTCAAATTGTTCCTTTGGTGCCCCACATTCCGGGCAAACCCAATCATCTGGCAAATTCTCAAAACGGGTGCCTGGGCTCACCCCATGATCAGTATCCCCGATCTTTGGGTCATAGATATATCCACAAACAATGCATCTGTACTTTTCCATAGTTATTCCTCCAGTCCAGGCGGCCATGCCTCCCATAATTGGCCTATTTTCAGGTAAGTCGTCATCAAGAGACACAGGTACGCCGAATGAAATTTCACGGTAATTTGTTCGTTTAACATCGACCACATTTTATTGCTGCGCATTTGGCATGACTCGCGAAGAATCTTTCGCATCATTTGCAATAAAGATAGCGCCTTTTTAATCTCATACGCCTAAATCTGTTTTTACAATGTCTGTGTGGCAGAGAGGATTGTTATCTCCATAGCCGCTCTCACCCAGGAAAATCGTTTTTTTATGATGTCAAATTGTCCGCCAGATTTTATGAAGGCCGCTGTACCTTTGACCAGGAACCCTGCACCCGGGCCGCGGAGTCCCTGTACCTCACGGCTTCCAAGGGTTAAAAGAATGTTGTTATTTTTCTCCACATTGGCCTCAGTCTGTATCATGCCGCCAACAGGGAGCAAAAGATGCCCATCCCGGGTGACGACTATGTAGCTATTCCAGGTATTTACCATATGCGGACCGTCCCCGCCCATGGTCACTATTGCGACTACACCCTCGTATTTAAGAATCAGCATCATCTTATCCGGGAGCATCTGTAAAACCTCCTCATGTTTATAGTAGCTTATCATAATCGCATCTCCTTGTGCCTAATGCTCCGGCTTGTCAACGGTATTCTGTCCCCTTGAGCCGGTCGTTCCGAACAGGCATCGTTCCGTTATTTCCACTGCCGGAGTTCAATAAGAAGCCCATCCGGGTCTCTTATCTCTCCACGGAATGAATTGCCCAGGTCTATTGGCTCCTTGGCTATGGCGATCCCTTTGCCCTTCAGGTAATCCACCGCCACTGTCATATCATCCACTTCAAGAGCGATGCCTCTATATCCTACCTCCCAGAGATTTTCAGATTTTGGCTTAGGCTCATCTACGGAGATAATCTCAACAACCGTATCGCCAAGTTCAATATAAATAATCTCTCTCATGGGCGGTATCTTCATTTCCTTGCGACTCTTCATTTTAAAGCCAAGAACGTTTACATAGAAGTCAATGGTCTTTTCTGCATTCCCTGGCACGATTTCCACATGGTCGACTCTCTTGAACATCATTCTAGCTCGCTTTCTGCGACGGGATTCCCCGTCATATACATTTGTGTCCGGATCTTGCTTGTTTTGCGACTATCGTCGGACTTTCGATGGCCTTTCGTTTAATTCTGCATCGTAGAAAATTATTATGATGCTATCCACTTTCCACTCTCTTTTCTTAGGAGGAACAGGTGTTTCTCCTGAACGGCCGTTTTCAGAAGACTCCCCAAAAAACCAACAAAGGTAATTTTCTTCAAGAAGGGAAGAGCCAACCATCCCACGGCAAGATGTCTTCCCAGGCTAACGACCTCGCCCAATACCTTTGGATGGTACGGTATCCTCATGCCCCCAAAAATGTCTGCATAAATGTTGTGCGCTACTAATCGTCCTTGCTGCAATGCAAACTGGGCAGCAGTAGGAACAGGTTGTCCTGTTATGGGATTTATCGCAAGGGCATTATCGCCAATGGCATAAATAAAAGGCAAGCCATCTGCACGGAGAAACTCATCAACAACAATGCGCCCGGATTGCCCGATTTTCAACCCGCTCTCTCTCGCAAGTTCACTGATGCGAATGCCTCCTGTCCAGATTAATGTTTGCGTTTTCAATACTTCACCCGATGAAAGGGTTGCAGTGTCCGGTGTCCGGCCAATAATTTTCGCTTTTGGTATGATTTTAATGCCTTTTTCAAGGAGTTTTTTATGAATACGCGTCGCAAACGATTCATCCATTCTCGGGACTATGTGACTACCCGATTCGACAATGATGATTTCAACATCCTGTGGATTCACATGAGTGTTACGGACACACTGCGTTGCATGGTCAGCAAGCTCGGCTGCGAATTCTACTCCTGACAAACCACCGCCACCGATGACAAACCGAAGCATATCTCTTCGCCGACCTTCAACCGGTTCTGATGCCGCATGCTTACAGAGTTGATTTATATAGTCAAAGATCAGATGGGCGTCTCTCAAAGTCTGGAGCGGGAAGGAGTTTTCCTGCAACCCAGGAATATTGTAAAAATTTACCTGACTCCCAAGCGCTATTATCAGGTAGTTAAATGGCAATGATTTGCTTTCCATATGAACGATATGCTCAAGGGAATCTATCCTGGTTACTTCTCCAAGATGAAAAATGATTTTTTGTCTTTGTATAATGCGGTCAATAGGAATGGATATCGCTGTTTTCCGAACAGCAGCCTCATGCAATTGTGTCTTGAGCGTGTGATAAGGGTTTCTATCAACGAGATGAATCTGATATTCAGGATGCTGCCGGAACAACCTTGCTAACCTCAATGCTGCGGTAATTCCTCCGTAGCCTGCTCCCATGACAACAATGTTCTTTTTGATTTCCATGATTGATATTTTCGTATAAATCTAAAACGATTTTGGTTGATTCGGTCTGTTGACCTTAGTCTGCCCGTATATTATTTGTGTAAAACGAACAAGATATTCTATTGGAATCAGCGGTTTGAACTAAGGTGTTTTTGCAACGAAAGACCCGCCGTGATACGCTTAATACATGCGTTGCCGTGTTGCCGCTCGACGGGTTACCGCCAGATCGTAGGCGCGTGCGATATCAGCATTACGCAGCAAGCCTACTAAACGACGTTGATTTTCACGTGCCACGACAGGCAATTGGCCAACGTTGCGCACTCCGATACGCCGCAACGCGACGCCAATTGTCTCGTCGGGATATGCAAAAAGTAATTCTCGCGTGCAGACTTCACCAACGATACGTACTATATCGCTATCGTTCTCCTGAGCGCGATCAATGTCTTGCACCGTGATGATACCGGACAATTCGCCGTCATCATTAAGCACTGGTAAACCGTGCTGTCGTTTTCGGTTAAGCAAGTCGGTTGCTACTGCCAACGTATCGGATTCCCGTAAAGTAACAAATTCCGTCTCCATGACTTCTTTTACCGTAATTGTCTCCAACACGTCAACGTCACGTCCTCTGTGCAGGCGTATACCCTTGCGCGTCAGCCCCAAGGTATATACTGAATCGTGTTGTAAATGCCAGGAGAGAAACAGACTAACGTTTACTGCCGCTATCAGTGGCAAAATAATCCGATAGTCATGGGTCATTTCAAAGAGCAGGATAAACGAGGTAATTGGTGCATGTATTGTGCCTGCGAGAACGGCTGCCATCCCGACCATTGCAAAAGCAGGTGGCGAAATGTTGAGAGAAGGAAAGACCTGATTGGCCACGAGTCCGTAAGCACCGCCAAGCGAAGCGCCGGAAAAAAGAGCTGGTGCAAACACACCACCGTGAAAACCGCTGCTGATGCAAATTGGCGTTAGCACCAGCCTGGATAATGCCAGTGAAAGCAAGAGAGTAACCGTCAGTGGTTTGCCTGCTAAAATATTTTCAATGGTGACATAACCTATGCCAAACACCTGAGGCAGATGCATTCCAACGAAGCCGACGGCGATGCCAGCAACTACTGGCTTGAGCCAGCGCGCGGCATTCCATTTATCAAAAATACCCCGTGTGAAATGATGTAAACGAATATAGAATGCTGCACTGAGTCCCGATAGCACACCTAATCCAAAATAGAGCGGCAATTCCCATACTGAGTTAAAAGCATATGCAGGGATACGAAACGCAGGTTGATGCCCTGATATGGCCTGAGTAAACACAGATGAGATCACGGACGCTAGCGTGACGATGCCGAAGGCATTTACGCTCAGTTCGCCTATAATAATTTCCAATGCGAAAAATATGCCAGCAATAGGAGCGTTGAAGGCTGCGGCAATCCCCCCGGCAGCGCCTGATGCAACGAGGGCGCGAATTCGTTCATCAGAAAGGCGCAAGAGTTGGCCAAACATGGACCCTAAGTAGGCACCAATCTGCACTGAAGGGTCTGCTGGCCCCACGGAAGCGCCGGAACCGATAGATAATGCAGCAGCAACAGTTTTGGTTGGTATTTTTCGGTAGGGCAGCCGTCCCCCTCCTAATGCCACAGATTCCATAATGCCAGCGATGCCTACATACCGTTCCTTGCCGATTAAAAAATGGGAGATCAGTCCAATGATGAGGCCGCCAATGGCAGGTATAAGGAAGATCATCCAATTGCCCATGGAACCTAATGCTGTCCCTATTCTGTCAAATCCGGCCCAATTTGCCAAATCCTGAAAAAATCGAAGGGCGTTTTCTTTTCGGTGCAAAAGGCCCAGAGGTGTGTCTATCCCTTCGAATGCATACCGATATATTACGTTAAACAGTTGTTTGAAGAGCCATACGCCTATACCACTGGTAAGGCCAACAAGTATCGCTATTACAGCAAGGGCGGCTGATTCAGAAAATTCCTGACGATTGAGCCAGGGTATGATCTTCCCGAAAGAAAATAACCTTATTTTTGTCCGGATATGTGGTAGCATAACACTGCTTTGTTAAAAAACGTATGTTAAAAAAGTTTTGAACCATAAGGGGAGTTAAACACGGCATGTGGCTATTCAACGTCTATCGACCAATGTTTACTCTTGCTTTGTCGATGTATTCCTGGTTGAGTTCTTTTCGGCAGGCGTATTACCAAAGCACAAAGAAACTTGTTGATGGCTATTTCCAAAGAAGGTAAAAACGTCTTAAGAAAAAATTCGTTAGTAAATAGACTAACAGGTATGAGCGCTTTTGGAAAGCTCCTCAGCGAACTGTTCCAGACGGTGATGCACGTCCCTGCCCACCCGTTCCCACACCTGTTCAAATTGCCGATATAAGGCTTGCTGTTCCTCCAAACTTAGCACCTTGTTCGTCAACGGGAACAGCAGGTAGTCTTCTTTCCAAATGTGGTTGGGATACAACGTGACAATCTCTCTCAGGCTTTTCACCAGCATATTTTCGGCATTGCGATCGCCGCTTTGGTAAGCATCTGCTGCATTGGACAACTCTTGGACGAGCGTCCGGCCGCGCGCGTGCTCGGCCGTTAGTGCTCCTATAGGGCAGCCTTGTTTCGAGATGCCCTTATTAACCAAAGTCGGGAATAGCAAATCGTCTTCTTTGCCGTGATGACATTTATCAGCGAAGGTGTGCATGAATTCAATCAATCCATGAAGCGTTTTTTCATCGACTGCCTGGCCTGCTTCTAACTGGTCGGCCAGCACTGGAGCCGCGCTGATCACTTTGGCAATAACAAGGTGTTCATCCTCAAGCATTTTGGTTGGGCTATTGTTCATCATCATAACTCTTCTTTCAGCTTCCTGCCAGGACAAGAAGCGGCTATCAAGGTGTCGAATGGTATCGTGAAAATCGCGCTCTACCATTGATTTTTGTCACTTTCACAAGCCAAATCAGATAAACAGGATTTGATCCTGGCCAGTCTCTGTCAGAAATGTGGTGAGTCCCATACTCTTATCAACCTCATTTACCAGTTCGTCCCGGGATATGTTTAACAAACCCATAGAGTTGGTGCAGGCATAAAACTTTGCGCCCATAGCCTTAGCCTGGGTTAAAAGTTCAGATATTTCCTGAAAATGGCCTTTTCTCATATGCTCTTCCAGCAGTTTCCTGTGAGCCTGTCCTTCTTCATTAAGCTGGAACACGGATTTCCCTTTTACCAGATATTGTAGCGCCCAATAGGTAAAAAAACATCTTACCTCCCTGCCTAAGGCCAGAGCTACAAGGACAAGAGAAAAACCGTGATACATACGGTCGTAGGAACCGCTATGAAATATGATTGACAAACCTTTCTTCTCTGTTTCCATGTATTTTACTTGTTTCTTATAGTATCAGCCCAATCTAACAAAGGTACGCCCGCCTTTCTTGCGGTAGCGAGTTTCTTACTTAACGCATCTATCTCGTTTTTGTTTAATCTTTCGGAAAGTATCGATAAACCGTCACAGTTTGAGACATGAACAAGGAGCGCTCTTGCCGCTGAAACAGCCAGCTTTGCCTCTTCATCTGTTAGGCTATCCTTCTTTAGCAACCCGGCACAAGAGCGGGCAGTAGCTATTACACCATCATGTTCCGTGAGTAATTGATCGACGTACTCACCCAAAAATACGCGTAACGTTGGATAAAGTACTTCTTCTTCGTATCTGAAATGTGGACCAACAAGCACGTTTATCTCATCAAGTATTTTTCTTGCCTTCGCAACATTCTTTGATTGCAAGGCTTCCATTAATTCAAGTAATCCGTCCCTTACTTTTCTGTGGTCTTCTCTGAATTCTGCAATGGGGTCTAATTTTACCATCCTGTTCATTCTCCTCTCTTAAATCCTTTTTATCTTCAGTATTCAATTGATTATCAATAAAGGCAACTTTCCCTTCCATCACACACCCTTTTTGCAAAGGCTGACATAATTTTCTTAACCGAACACATTCATTATTTGCCTGATACGGGCACGTCCAGCTCATCTGTTTTTCAATACCTCCAAAAGCGCTTGCGCATTATTTCTTTCTTCATATTTGGCAGTATCTGATCATTCGTTATAACGATCTTTATAAGCGGATTTTAAAGCTTCTGTTTCTTCTTCAGAAAGCCCCTTCATCCACAAGTGTTCTTCCTGTTTCAACAAGTCCTCAATTTTTTGTTCGTATTTTATCTTCATCGCATCGCTCTTTTGGGCGGCAGCCTTAATTACTGCAGGTAAAAACTTCAAATAATAGTGCTTTGCCACCTCATACATGCCATGCCAGTGAGTATAATCAGGACCCATCATACTTGCTCCGTGCCGTGCCCTTCTGCCTTCGTGGTGCCACAATTCCCAGAAAACCCATTGTACCTCATGTCCAAATGGGGCATTTGGATTTAAGACTCCATCCTCAGTCAGCGCCGTCATCATAGCCTGTGCAGGTTTCGCGAATTTTTCATCGTAGAGATTCACAAGATTGTCAAACTGCTTATAAAAATTATTGACATGGGTTTGATTATGGCAATTTTTACATACGCCCTTCATTTTTTCGCGTCGTTCTTGCCATGTCACAATGTTAACAACATGTTTTGAAACGATTTTCTTAACCAACTTTTCCTCTTGCACGATTTTTTCAGTTACCTGAACTTCCTCGCCAATCTCAGGCAATTTCCGAGTATCAGGATAATCTTCCTTAAAGCCGTCATCATAGATTACCAAATTTATCTTCGAGCTGACGACTGGCCGAAGTGTCCAGCTAATTCGTTCACCAACATCATGGTTATTAGCAGTATGCTGTCCTTCCGATGTCATATAGCTGCTGATATGGCAGGTAGTGCACGTTGGAGCTGCAGTGTAATCCCTTCCCAGCACCCAATCACCTTCCTTATCCAGCGCCATGCGGCCAATATTGGCAGTATATGCAATCCCATGCTTTGATTCACGATAAATTTCCATTTGAGGATGGTCAGGCCCCATGTGGCATTTACCACAATTTTCTGGCGCTCTGGACAATTTTGCCTCAAAGGAATGTCTCGAATGGCACGCGTGGCATGAACCTTTTGAACCATCGGGATTTAACCGGCCTATTCCACTGTTTGGCCATGTGTTAGGGTCGATTACCGGCTTTCCTCCTTCCCGCAATATTTCGCCACTCTCGTTACGCATAAATTTTATTATGCTTCCGTGACATTGCAAACAACCGATAACGTTATCTGCATTATTGTCTGGAAGGCCGATAACATTCTCAGCAAGCACATTATCAAGGCTATCAAGGATTTCGCCGGCTTTTGCATGATGGCTTCTTGAAAACTCTTCATACTCATTTGCATGACAATTTGAGCAATCTTTGGGGGTAACTAATGCAGAAACCAAAACCCCCATATGTTGCCAGGCGTCTATTTCTCCGGCGTTAGCTTTGTGGCAATCGACGCACCCTACCCCTTTTTGAGCATGAAGCGATCGCTTCCACTCCAGTACCAACGCAGGCGCCATGGTTTCATGGCATTCGACGCACATTTTATTCGCAGCAGTTATTATCGGACTTAGCCTTATATCGAGCGGGTATTGTTTTTCAGCTTCAACAGTTTTTTCCTTTGAATGTGAAAATTTATCAGTCAATGCCTGCTTTTCTCTGTACAGCTCAACAGCCTCAGCGCGTGCGGCACTAAAAATTAACAGTCCCAGAAATAAAAACAGATTAAAAATCTTTAGCAGGTTTGTTTTGCTGTACATATGTTTAACTCTCTCTGAGGAAATTGCTTTTTAAAAGATTCGATAAATACAATAAAACCGTTAAAAAAAGCTTCTTTTGCCGTGGACAATCTCAAATCACTTCTTTTTCAGTACCTCCAAAAGCACTTCCGCATTATTTCTGGCTTCATCTTTGGCGGCATATAAGAGAGTAACCTTTTTCTTTTTTTCTAGGTCTATCAATTGTTTCAGGAGCTCGCTTTTATCTTTCAGCTCTTTCCTATAACGACTTTTAAACTCCTGCCAACGTTCTTCTTTATGAGCAAACCACTTTCGGAGCGTGTCGCTGGGGGCAATCTCTTTCATCCAGTAATCGATGGCAGCGTCTTCTTTTTTAAGACCTCGGGGCCAGAGACGATCAATCAGCACCCTTATTCCATCACCATTGTCTGGTTTTTCATAAACTCGTTTTATTCCAATCATAGCAGATTAACCTCATTTACATCCTTCCATTTCATGAATATAATAACCACTATCTTCTATAACCTTTTTAACATTCTCGGACGCGTTTTCCGTGTGACAGAAGCGACATTCTTGCGTCGTAAGTGGTTGCCCCTCTTGTCCCACTCTTTTTAGATATTCAAGTCCATACTGAATGGCCTTTTCGTGGGACTGTTCCTTTGGGACGATAATATCAAAATGCATTGTTACTCCATTTTTTTTAACGACGTATGTATCGTAGACAGCCACTTTCATAGAGTATCCATCCCTTCTTTAACATGTTGAAAAGATTGTGGAAATATCTTGGTTGCTGCAATGCGAGATCAATCTCTTTTCTCCCTATTCATCAAAAAATTTCAGATTTTTTTCTACCGAGACACCATCCGCAGGCATTCGTCCATAGTGAGAACGGGTACAATTTTTCCGGTTTGACTGGGCACCAGCGGAAGAAAAAATTCTACTACTGAGCTAAAGTCACTTGCTTCCAGGATAATAAAAAAATCATGTTCTGTGACCGTGGCATAAGCTCCCAGTATTGTTATACCTTTCTCTTCAGCCATTTTCCTTCCCTCCCAGAACCTCCTTAACGTCATTGCTCCATCTTCATTCCTGCCAGGGCAGTTTTCCGGGGTATGTATCCAGTGAGCGACGTATACCGTTTTTTTTCCGGTAACGCCAATATTCCATCCAGGCTCCTTCTCATTCTCGCTGGCACAGATGTTAGAACTCATAAACATCGTGGTTGCAAATAGAATACAGGCTCCCAATAGCATAGTTCTCTTTTGGTTCATGTCGTCTGTTTCTCCATTTACAGAAAGTTTTATGAATACCATTTATTGCTGATCAAATTTCACTATTTTCTGATAAAAATGACTGGTTTTTCGTAAGCCTTGTTTTCGTTTCTTCAAATTCTCTGGCAGAATCAGTTTTTTTACTATCACCTCCTTCGGATTTTAACTTTTATAGGTGAGAACACGGCCCCAGAGGCTTTTTGTTCCCCAGATGCCCGACCTCAGAGATTCAAGCTGAACAATCTGGCTGTGATCAACAAAGAGATTAACCTCCGGTCCATAATTCTTGATATACCACGAAAAGACATCCGGATCAGCCGCTTCAAACATCACTTTTTCAAGACCCAGTGCGTGAATGATTCTGGCCACAACATCAGTGCGCCACGTCTTTACATTCTCTGTGATACCTTCTGACTCAATCATAATCATGTATGCCCCGGCTTCCAAGAAACGTCTTGCCTGCAAGATAGCCCATTCCGGGTCACGCGTTCCCTCCGCTTCCAGTTCTTCAGCAGCGCTTGCGCCACCGGACCCAAACTGAATCCCAACTTCTGGTTTTGCAATCAATCCGGCATTTAATACTTTTTCAACAAGGCGCAACAGGTCTTCCGTCGGTACGGTGATGAAACCGCTTGAAATCTCGATAATATCGAAGCCGAGATCCTTGCATTCCTGAAGGTAATAATTTACAGTCTCGTTCCCTTGTGTTAGTACATATTCTATGAAACCTCCGGTGGATACACGTACTTTATGGGCATGGCAGAGGTCGATGATCTCTTTTACTACTCGTCTTGGCATGAGGGTGAACGATCCACCGGCAAACTTAAGGGTGTCTATGTAGGTGCCCATGGTTCCAAGAACGTCACAGAGATAATTTCTACCCATTGGTGTATAGTAAGGGCCGCGAATTTCCGTTACACCCTGAGAGCGTGGCTTCGATTGTCGTTTATTGATTCTTAAGAAGGAAAATGCCCGCTCTTGGTCATTTGTGGTCAATTGAGCCATTTTTGTATCCTCCATGCCTTTCTATCGATAAGGACTGCTGATTTATCGAAAACAGATAAAATTGTCCATATCAAACGAAAACCCATTTAAAGGGAATAAATTCAAGGCCATCAAGCCATTGAAACCTGAACCTTTGCGAGTAATCTCATGAGATATGCAATCTGAATAGAATCCAGGTTAGCAACGGCATCAATGATTTCCCGGCGTAAGGGCGCATCGGTGTATGGGCTGCTTAGACGTTCGAACTTCTGCACCACGGTTTCCCACCGTATCGGACGGGTATGAAAGCCTTCGTAGTCTTGTTTTTCCTTGACCATTAGCCGGCCATTTAAGAGCGAGACGGTAATCCTGCACGGCATCTGATCCGGGAACTGCCGGCTGTAAGCTTCTGAAGGCCTTACTGTGACCTTTCTGAGCAAGGCCTGAACATCGTTATTTTGGATACGCTCCAGCAGGTATTGATCAGGCATGACACGGTCATCCAGGACTGCCACGGCGATCATGTAGGGGAGACTATGATCGGCTTCCTCTTTTGAACTGACGAGGGTCTTATCTCCCTCCTCGCCGCCACCGATGATATGGTACGCAACGTCAAAAATATCGATCTCAATGCGTGCAACTTCTGCCGCTGAAAAACCGTACTCTTCTTTTAGTTCCAGAATGCCTTCAATGGCTGTCTGGGAGTGAATCTCGGCATTATATCTCTTGATAATTGTCTGATTTACGCGTTCCAGATTCTCTCGAGACCAATCAATTTCGAATCGTCCGGAGATGGTGTCCATAAAGCCTTTGTTTCCCTCAAAGACCCCCAGGGGACCCGTAATACCCCGCATGGCGAGAAAAGTTGCATGCGTGCACCCAAATGCTGTATGAGGATAGGCAAGTCCCTTCCAGTGGGACAATTTGCCGGTCCGGGTTACCCGAAGGGCATTAAATGCCGTTCCGCACAGCGCAATAGCATGTGCAGTTTTCGTTTGGTCCATGCCTAGCGCCTTGGATACTCCTGCCGCCACCGCGTACGCGCCTTGCGTAGTGTGGTCAAAGCCTTTTGCGCGAAGAGGTGCAACATCACTCAGGCGGCAGTGTACCTGATATGACACGGCAAGGGCCGTCATGAATACCTGCCCTTTTTGGTGAGCATACTCAGCCGCCGCAAGGATTGCGCCAAGATTGTCGCTGGGGTGGCATGTCTCACCTTTTGCCAGATAACTGTCATTAAAGTCCAGATAGCGAACCAGTGCGCTATGGTAAAATGCAGTGCGATCAGGGGCGCCTTGCCCTCCTCCGATCATGGTGCAGCGGCTGGTACCGCCAAAATCTTCATTTTGAGACCGGATTAGCAGAATAGGTTCTCCGTCCATAGCGCCAATAGCACAACCCAAGGCATCAAGCACCCGGATTTTCAGTTGTTGACAAACCGACTTAGAAAGATCACCATACGACGCTTGTACGACAAATGCTGCAAGCTGCTCCGCCTGTGTCATACGTCAGAATACTTCGAATTGTTCTTTTGGTACCCCGCAGACAGGGCATGTCCAGTCATCAGACAGATGCTGAAAACTCGTGCCAGGATCTACGCCATGAGTTGGGTCGCCTTTCGCAGGATTATAGATATAACCACAAATATTACACTTGTATTTTTCCATACTCCTATCCTCCTTATGATTTGCATATCAATGACATTGCATCAATACTCACAAGTGAATCATCGATAATCATATCAATGATTCACCATCAATAATAATTACAACCAGACTTTTTTTGCAATATACAAACAGGTTGTAACTACAAATTTGACGCTGAATACTATTCGCTTGACTTTTTTTCTGGCGGTTCTTTTTCATTACTATATCATAATTCTGTTCATTTACAATCTCATTAAAGGAAGGTGCAAACATCTCTTGTACCATGGATAATCGAGATCTCCGTTTATCATCAAAAAGGAATGTGTGCGCCTTGTAATAGCAGAGCAGAAGCGATATGGCTGGTAAAAGAACACCCATGAGATGCATGGATTAAAAAAAACAATGACGGGAGAACGGTGGCAATTTCTGTTGTTTGTTTTAGATTATTGGTTTATATTAAAACAGGATTATTATCATAATAAGTAAGCGATAAATGGAAATACTCAGAAGATTTTTTTAAACCAAAGAACAGGAGGATATATGAGCAAGAATTTATATGTAATTATAGATGGTGAGGTGCATCCCTTTCATTGTCAGAACGATTACACGGAACTTGATTCCATTGTTACCTATGCCAACACAGAAGAGCACGCCATGGAGTTGGCGACCCTGTATGAGCGTGGTGAGATTGAGCCTTCTGATTTTCACTGCAGGAAATGTGGCGGTACACATGTTGTGTTACAGGAAAGTGGGGAATAACTGAACAGGGAATTGTCTATGACGATAAAAAATAATAGCCAGAAAGAAAAAAGGCATTGCCTACAAGGCATAAGTATTTGAACAGGACGGGAAGACTTTAATCAGACGGGAGATAAAATGAGGAGGTTAAAGTAATGAAAAAGGCGCTTATTGGTTATTACAGTCGCACCGGCAAGACGGAGAAAATGGCGGAATATCTTGCCGAAGGTGTTCGTTTTAGTGGAAATGACGTTGAAATGAAAAAGATATCTGAGATTAAAACTGAAAAGGATCTGCAGGGTTTTGACGGCTACCTCTTTGGTTGCCCAACCTATCACAAAGATATGACAGAAAATTTCAAGACATTCCTTTTCCTGGCACAGAAGGCAAAATTAGAGGGTAAACTTGGCGGCGCCTTTGGACCGCATACCCATAGCGGGGAAGCGCCAAAAATAATATTTGATACGATGGAGTTTGTTTACCAGATGAAAATGACTAATCTCGGCGCCCTTATCCTGAAAGAGAACATCGTGGAAACAACTGAAGGCATGCGGGCATGCCAGACTTACGGTCGCGACTTTGGAAAAAGGCTTTAGGCTTAATTTTCATTCGATAGTATCCAGATAAGGAAATTTTGATAATACAAAGTCTTTGTCTATTATCAAGGTAGGTTTTCCATTTCAGGAGGGGGAAAAATGTTTCGTTGTATTGCGATTTTATTATGCTTAGTGGGGCTCTCCGCTGTAAAAGCAACTTATGGTTATTCACATGATGAAAATGTACCGGAAAGCAATGTGTCTGGCGATGTTACAAAAACCCATGCAGAACATCATGGTGTAAAAAGGAGTCTTGGGTTTTCAAATTTTCTTGAGGGATGGTTTACATCCTGGCAGGCCTATGAAGAAACCAAAGACGATGCGCCGAGAGTGCCGCTTTTACGCATTGCGCCGGCATTCTTTCAGAGAGAAGTCAGGTTCAACTACATTTATATAGATGACGAACATCATGGCGAGGCAGACGTCAATGAGTTTGCGTTCGCTTTAGAATTGCCGCTTACACTCCGTTTTAAAGTCGATATCGAATCGAAGGTGCTTCATGTCAATACCATTGAGGACAGCGACAACGTTGGATTTGGTGATACAAGGATTGCCCTTCGGGCTATGCTCTTTGAGAACAACACGCTATCATTGTCCACGGGTTCCATTATCAACATTCCCACGGGGGATGCGGACAGAGGATTGGGTGAGGAGATAACGACTCTTGGGCAACAACTTGCTGGCTGGATAGATCTGGGACATCGTATAAGCCTCCACACCTTTTTAGGTGTCGAGGTTCCTACGGGTGGAAACGACAAAGATAACGCTGATCTGGAATTTCTTTACGGTGCCGCGATATCAAAGACTATTACCGTACATGGAAATCGTGTGCTGCATGGTATTACGCCTTTTCTTGAATTAAACGGGCACAAGGGGTTTGGGCTGAATGAAGGAAGGCAGTATTTTACTGATCTCCTGCCCGGGGTGCGATTTGATCTTAGTCATGAACTCTATGTGCTGGCTGGGTATGAATTGCCCTTAAATGGCTCAGACGAGTTTGATGAGCGCGTTTGGTTTAGCGTTATAAAGGATTTTTAGTCTTTTCTCTTTTATAGCTTATTTCGATGAGAGAAAACAACCTTGTTTTATAGAAAACGAATGCTCCGTATCAGTTTAATATTAAGGGTCTCATAATTGTATTGATTCGTCGTATGCTTTTCTTCTCCAATATTGAAGCGCTAAACGGACAGCTTAATGTGTGTTCTATTATGAGACGATTAATAAATCACAAACCATGAACTTTTTACGTAGTGAAAGAGGTTCCATTACGGAGAGGGAATTGAAGGTTGATAAAGAAGTTTGTACAGGGTTGATAATTCGGCGTGTATGATATAAAGGCACAAAAGGTAAAAGAAGGCAGTATCACCATCAATACTGGTGATACTGCTTTTTTCTTTTGCCTAATGACCACAGGTAATACATGATTGATCGCCCACCTGCAATCGACTATAATTCCTCAAAACTTTACATACCCCTTTGCTTCAAGATAATTTAATATTGCCCGCGTTGACTCATCAACAGTCATTTTTGATGTGTCTACCGTGAGTTCAGGATGCAGCGGTTCTTCATACGGCGCTGATATGCCGGTAAATTCCTTGACCTCACCCGCGCGTGCCTTTTTATAGAGTCCCTTGGTGTCTCTCTGTTCGCATACTTCAAGGGGACACTGTATATAGATTTCAATAAATTCTCCGTCTTTGAGCAGCTTCCTGACGTTGTCTCTGTCCTGCCGGTATGGTGATATAAATGCCGTTATGGCTATCATGTTTGCATCGGTAAACAACTTTGCTACCTCACCGATGCGTCGGATATTTTCAGTACGGTCTTCTGGTGAAAAACCAAGGTTTTTATTCAGTCCGTGACGGATGTTGTCGCCGTCGAGTATGTATGCAAGGTGTTTGTTTTCAAGAAGGGCGTGCTCGAGCTCAACGGCAATCGTCGACTTTCCGGAGCCAGACAAACCTGTCAGCCATATCGTGACCCCTTTTTGTTTCATGAGTTTAACTCTGTCATCTTTTGTAATTTTTCCATGATGCCATTTAATATTGGTAGCCTTTTGTACGGTCATGTCGTCTCCTTTTGTTTTAAAAAATAACAAAGTGGTAAATGTTTCCTAATACAGGTGTTTCAGTCTTAATGCATCACAATTACCGCAGACATCATTCTGATGCTCGCGGAAATAGTGTATATTCTCGCCGTGCCAGATTTCATCTATGTCTCGCTTTAAAAGATTCCCCACCTCATAACGGGGAAGGTCGCAGCAGGGGGTGGCCTTGCCATCGATGTTAATGTACAGATAATCATAGGGTTTTGGACAGTACTTATCAAACTGGTACATGACAGGACGCAGTTGTTTATAGAAAAGCCGAAGCAACCTATTCTCAAATGCCGTATAGTTGTTATCAACTTGCAGGCCATACTTTTCGGCTATTTCCTCGGCCATTTTATAAATGGTCAATTCCTCTTTTAAACTTGGCCTCTTGCAACCGCTATTCCCGAGCTGATTGTTCAGTCGCACTAAATATACACGATCTGCGCCCACTTCTCCAGCAAATCTTATGGTGTCAAGGCATTGAGATTTGTCGTGCATCGTTATTTGAATGGTGACGGTAGGCTTTCTTCTGTTTCCGCGATCGTGTAAAAGAGATTCAATATTTTTTTGAACAACCATATTGGAAGGATGGCCATCGGTAACCCCATGGCCTTCCTTAACACTGTCTAAAGAAATCGTTAGTTTATCTAATGTTTCAAGAAACTTTTCGATAAAAGAAGCCAACAACAGGCCGTTCGTTGTCACGCCGACATGGTGCCCCTTGTTTTTGGTATAGAGAATCATATCTACGAGTTCTGGATGCAAAAGTGGTTCACCCCATCCGGTAAGGGTGATATTATAGATGGAATCTGTCCTGTCGATAATTTTTTTGAAAAGATCGAGAGATATGTCTTGTTCCGGCAGGTTGAAAGATTCTCGGGGACACATACCACAGGTATAGTTACAACGGTTTGTGATTTCAATCTGAATACGCTCAGGTCTCCGCGGAATGGCATAAAAGGTTCTTCCGACGATACCTTTTATGAGGTGTAGGGGATTGGTAAGCATCTATTCGTTCAGGACAAGTATGAAATTGTTGTATTTCAGATATTTTTCTCCGCGCTTACAGGCTTTTTCTCGGTGAGCTTCTTTGTCTCCTCATCAATAGAAGTTGGATAGTCGCTGGTAAAGCAGGCATTACAGAAGTGCTGCCGAGGTTGTGTCGTACAACTCATCATACCATTTACGCTGAGATAACTAAGGCTTTCAACATGTAAAAATTGCCGAATTTCTTCCACGGTATGACTCGCGGCAATAAGTTCACCCTTCTGCTGGAAGTCGATTCCATAATAACAGGGATAGCGATGAGGAGGGCAGCTTATTCTGACATGGATCTCTTTTGCACCGGCTTTTCGCAATAAACTAAACCGCGATTTCGATGTGGTTCCTCTTACAATGGAATCATCGATCACAATAACCCGTTTTCCTTCCACGGTCTCTTTTAGCGCATTGAGCTTAAGCTCAACGACACGATGCCGTCGGTCCTGCTCGGGTAAAATGAACGTTCTGCCCACATAATGGTTGCGGATAAATCCCCTGTCAAACGGTATCCCTGATGCGTGAGAATACCCGATTGCCGCAGAGTTTCCGCCCTCCGGGACGGAGATGACTACATCGGCATCCACGGGCGATTCCGCGGCAAGTTTTGCCCCCAATTTTTTGCGAAACAGATGCACGCTTTCACCGTAAATTTTGCTATCAGGTCTCGAAAAGTATACCAGTTCAAATATACAAAAGGCAGGTTTAATATGTTTGGGAGAGCAATAATACTCACTCCTGATTCCTTCTTTGTTTATGTAAACCGCCTCACCCGGATTAATATCGCGAAGGTACTCGGCGCCCACCTGATCCATAGCGCAGGTTTCAGAAGCCAGGACATAACCGGTGTTCAATCTTCCCAGCGCCAGGGGTCGAAAACCATGCGGATCGCGCACGCCCACCATTTCGTCTGGAGTCAAAAATAAGAGGGAAAATGAGCCTCGTAATTGCTGCAGGAGAAGAGACAAATTTTTTTGCATCATATGCAAGGGTTTGGCCATGAGATGAACAATGACTTCCGTATCAGAGGTGGTATGGAATATTGAACCGTTGGCCTCAAATTCTTCGCGCAGTTTTTTTGCGTTCGTCAACTGACCATTATGTGCAACGGCGACCTTTCCTTTGTAATAATCGACCACCAGGGGTTGTGCATTTCCAAGGTTGCTGGAGCCAATGGTAGAATAGCGGACATGGCCAATAGCAATCGGATTTTTTAAGGACTTCAATGTCTGTGGTTTTATGACATCATTTACCAATCCCATTCCTTTGTAGGAAACAATGTCTTTACCGTCAGTTGAAGCGATTCCCGCGCTTTCTTCGCCGCGATGTTGTAAAGAATACAAACCGTAATAAACTCTTTCTGCGGCATCCTCGCATCCATAAACTCCAAATAATCCACAATATTCCCTTGCTTCTGACATTTCTCTGTAACCAATCTTTCTAAGGCACAAAAAAGAAGTATTTTATGCTTGTTTGCCGCTTGAAAACCAACCTTGTTTTTAATCAGAGGAAAAATTACAATAATATGTCAATCGTCTTTTCAATAAAATATAAAGATTAAGGTGGGACGAAGAGGTGTTTTCCCATAGGTATCTCCATGCTTTTCCACCATGAAAACATGCAGGAAAAATACGCATGCCTATGTTACCCAAAGATAGTTTTTTATGCGAAGATTCATACCGGCTTGTTGGATAATGCACATTGGAAGGAAAACACCTGTCGCAGCATTGCTGCGGTTACCGATATCTTCCTGAATCCTCTTTAGCAAGGGGATGACAGTAAGGGACGGTAAGATACTTGCTCGATAAAAGGTCTTTCAGGAAATACGCTAATGGAGCAAATTATAGCAAACCCTGAATGAGTGTCAATAGATTTATCTTGGAACGTCGGGGAGGGAAAACAATTTGGAAAACGATTTATTGAAAACTTTTTCAGATGTAAAGCTGTATGTGATTATCAGTTCGGATCTCATTAAAAAACCTTTTGAAGAAGTGCTTCATGATGTTATTGAGGGTGGTGCAGATGTCATTCAACTGCGAGAAAAAATGATGTCTGACGCCGAATTCCTTACCATTGCTCATAAGGCTCGAAAAGCAACCGCACAATCGAAGACGATTTTTATCGTAAACGACCGCGCGGAGATTGCCAGGCAAGCAGATGCAGACGGCTTGCATATAGGACAATCAGACATCGATATTAATACCGCGCGTAAAATTCTCGGCTATAACAAGATCATCGGCGTTTCAACGCATCATATCTCTCAGGCCAGGAAGGCGCAGCAATCAGGGGCAAACTATGTTGGTGTTGGTCCTGTCTTTCCCACGGCGACAAAGGGCTATGAACCTTCCGTAGGGTTGGATTATTTACAACAGGTAAAAAAGGAAATTACCATCCCATTTGTTGCAGTAGGTGGAATTGATCTTAACAATATTCGGGATGTATTGCATGCAGGGGGAAGAATCATTGCCGTCTGCTCTGCAATTATCTGTAGCGAGAATATCTCAGAAGCCACACGTTCCTTTAAGGATATACTTTGTGCATAAGCACTGTTTGCATTTTATCTTTACACGGTATTTTATTTGCTGATTTACCCGATATCGCATAAGTACAAATTATCTAAAAGTAGCTGAAAAATAAATTAAGTTATTAATTGGGAAAGTATTAGCTTAAAGTGCTCAGCATGGTCATGGAGGCATTCCAAAATAATATTTACACAAAAAGTTGGAATATTATACGTTCTGAGGGTAAGGGTATGAGAAAAATTGTGCCAATGATTTCTTTGTGTCTATTTCTTTTGTCTGTTTTAGGATGCAAGTCCTTTACAAAAAAAAATAATACCATGGACACCAGAAATTCTCCTGCTGAGGAAACCGTGTCGCATCCAAAGGGGAGCGGTTACTTATCCAATGGACCGACGGTAGTTATTAATGCAGGAGAAGAAGGTCAAAAGACGTCCTTTCTTGAGCAATTCGATCAGCTAAGAAAAGACCTGGCGTCATCGCTGGGAAAAAATGCGTCGATTGTTAAAGAACTGGAAAGTGAAAAGGCAATAAAACTATCGCTTGAATCAGAACTGGAAGAATTCGGGCGACAGGCAGAAGTCACACAACAACTGATTATTGAAAATGAGAAAGTATGTAAAAAACTTGAAGAAAGCCAAGCGCCGTACGAAAAGAAGATCAGAGAGTTAACCTTTGAATTAACAAAGGCTCAGATTGAAGCAACCAAGGCAAAGCAGGAACTTATTCGCCTGAAGATTGAACATCTTGTGGAACGAGACAAACAAAAGTCTGACATTTCACAACAATAAAAAAAGCAGCACAGGAGTTTTTATATGAAATATGGATCAAATTTTTTTCTTGGATGTCTCTTTGTGGCCATGGGCTGTTCAAGTGTCCAGCAACCCTATTCTTCTAGTTTAAATTACAGCAAAACGGACGCATTTAAAGAGACACCGATTCATCGGACATTGCTTTTACCTTTTGAATATGATGTCGATCGTGAGGCAATTATAGACGAGGTGACAGAGGCGTTTGCGGTAGAGTTAAGGAAGCTTGGAAGGTTTGAAGTTGTATTGCCCGCGGATGGCAGAGGAACAACAGCCATTAATCAGGGGATATGGAGCAGAGGGATGGTTGATGTAGACACCATCCTGGCCTTAAGAAATCAGTATGGGGCAGATGCGATCATATTTGGAAATATAACTCATTATCGTCCTTATGAACCTATGTTGCTGGGTGTTAAAGTAGGGATGTTTTCCACTGATTCCGGTCTTGTTGTCTGGAGCGCAGATGGTGTATATGACAGTAATGAAAATGAGGTTGCAGAACAGGTAAAACAATACTTTGAAAGCACGCATCAGAAAAATGCTCTCTACGGATGGAGACTGATTTTGCTTTCAATGAGGCGCTACTCCCAGTTTGTCGCAAATCAAATTACAAAAACACTCCAACCATAGGGAAGCATAAAAGGAATAGAGAAGATAGCCTTACTGCAGAAGATTTCTTTTTTAAACATTTTTGCAGTAAGGCTATTTTTATTTAGACCGATTGAGAAAACCACGCTTTTGTGTCCACCGATACCTCCTTGGCAGATACAGATATTTTGGATTAAAAATACCTTTTATACTTCAGGTTGTTATATCTTCAATGGTTTGATAATTTTTCATTTATCACACTTTTCAATATACGGAAAACATTACACACGAGAGAGAAAAAAGTATCTGGAATTTATTAGCTATTTTATCAATAAACTGATTATTTAAAAACCATATATTTCATAGAGATTCCTTAAGTATTTGTTTATTGAACAATTAGATGATTTTCTCTTGCAGTTTTTCTCTCGTATTTCTTGTCATGCCAAACATGGCATATGTGTTGCTCATAGACAATAGCAAGTTGAGGCGAAATCGATGTTTTATCCAGGGGGAATTAATCATGCCAGATAGGGTTTTAGAACAGTGTCGCGGATATGACTTACTAGAAAACCTGAGTATCAAAAACCGTACGGCAACAAACCACGATGGCCTTCAGGTAAGTGATATACGTGCATTAAGATCTGATGCTGAAGATGAAGAGTGGGGTGAAGAAGAAATAATCCCGTTCCTTGATCTATTACAAAAACAGGGAATTGACCCAAAGGTACAAGCAAGGCATGATTTAAAAAAAGCAAAAGGTTCTGCTTCCACTTCGCATAGAGGAGAATCATTCCAGGAGAACGAAAAAGCGGAATATCCACTTGAAATACCAGGTACATCCATACAGGGTATACCGTATATGGGCAAAAATTCAGATGCCTCCCCGTCTTCCATCGAAATCTTTAATGATTTTTCAACGGTAACGCAGAAAAGCCAGATCGGTGTTGAACAGAATTATTCACGGAATCAAATGGTAAATACCAGTCATCCGGCAACTCTTTTGCTCACATCTTTTAGAGGTTTAGAAGGTGGCAGCCATGATCCAACTCAAAAGCAGCTGTTGGGAATTACAAAGGTTGATGCAAATACGCGGTTAAATGTTGATAGTTATTTCATCTCTCCGGGCGGCAACAACAATTTCGCCACATACTCCCTTTTTCCAGGGAATAGACCGAAAGGTGGTGTACAACAAGATGAAGAAGCTTTTATGATAAATGATTCCGGCATCTTCTCCAAAACAGAGCCGACTTCAGGCAATCTGGCAACCGAAATTACGCGAAAACAAAGTGATACTGGTGAAGGAAGTTTGTTCAAAGATCACCATACGCTCCTGAATACGGGGCAAGCCATTTTTGATGCAACACAAGCATCCGGTTTTCCAGGTTCAGATACGAATGAGATCAATGTCAGGGAACTTCCTGCACCATTTAGATCACAGTCGCAGCATGTTTCACCAGAAAACACGAACACGCCGTTTGTTCCGGAGGTAAATGTCCTAACCAATATGGCGGAAAAACAGATGAAGAATGAGGTATCACAAATTAACGGTGATACCGCTCCTCAGCAGAATAGCTATGCTGGCCGGCAAGCAGATAAAGAAGGGGACTTGGCGGGTAACTTTAGCCAGAGGCATGGTAATACAAGCCACGCATTCCTTGGTGCGCAAGCACAAAAGAGTTTTACGCGACGTTTCCTTGCTGTGGATGCACAATCAGTTGCCAATGGCACACAAACATCGATAACTAATTCTTTGCAAAATACAGAGACAATTACTGGTATCTGGCCAAAGCAAGGGTCTCCCGCTGATGCCCTAATAAATAGCGAGATTCATGCGTTTCACAGCAGCATAAGTGCAGGGGAAGGGCATCTTCACGGCAGTATTATGGAACAACTCATCCAAAAATTCAATCTCGTGAGCCACGGTGACAGATCAGAAATTAAACTTCATCTTACTCCACCGGAATTAGGGAGCATAAAGATCCACTTTACCGATGAGAACGACGAAATCAGTGCACAGCTCTTTGTGGAGGATGCAGAAGTCAAGGCTGCCATTGAAAACAATGTACACCGTTTGAAAGAATCTATGGCTGCAAGCGGTTTGGAAATTCAAAAAATGGAAGTGTTTATTCAGAATGCAAAAACCGATAAAGAAAAATTTTCGGAAAATTTTGAAACAAAGAACCAGCAGCAATATCAGGCAAAAAGTCAGGGGAGTAGTAACAGAGATCAGGGTGAGCGCGAAAACGATACAGGCGGTGCAAGGAAAAAAGGATTCGGCGGAACAGCAAAGAACTTACTGGTTGACTATATTATATAAGGAGATAAGAAATGGCTGTAACAAGTACTTCTGGGATAAGTTCCGAAATCAGTATGAATAATTTTCTTACACTCTTTGTAACGCAATTGCAAAACCAAAATCCGTTAGACCCTACGGATAATTCGGAATTTATGTCGCAATTAGCACAATTTAGCACCTTGGAACAAGAACAACAGCAGACTGGATACCTTGAAAGGCTGGCCAGTATTGACACCGCTAAGTTACAATTGGATCAAATATCTATGGCCAGCGCGTTTATTGGCAAGATGGTAACATTCAGCAGCGATAGCAAGAGTGAGATAACCAGTAAGGGCGTGGTAGAAGGAGTACAACTGGAAAAGAACGGAACGGTATCTTTTGTTATTAATGGAAGCGCTGTTTCCATCTCAAATCTCATAAAGGTTAGTGATGTATAGAAAGAATATGCTTCAAAAAGCATGCAATCAATCAGAATTATTGTATGAAAAATAATTGAAAGGAGGCGGTCATGGGACTCAGCGGTGCACTATATTCAGGGATATCAGGTATTCGTGCTCACCAGAGTATGCTCGATATCATTGGTAATAACCTGGCAAACATTAACACGTATGGATACAAATCATCCCGATTGTTATTTTCCGACATGTTAAGTCAAACGATAGCGACGGGAGCCAACGGCAACCCAATGCAAGTCGGAAAGGGAGTGAAATTAGCCAATATTTCATCGGATTTTTCGACAGGAAGTATGGATGCAACCGGGAGCGTTTATGACCTCGGCATCGAGGGTGAGGGGTTTTTTGTTGTTAGCAATGGCGATAAAAACTTTTTTACCCGAGTTGGTGCATTTGAACTTGATGGCAACAATGTTCTTATTGATAAAAGTTCTAGCTATAAGGTTACGGACACAAACGGTAATGAAATTATTGTTCCGATCAATTCAACGGTTTCTGGTCAGGCTACCTCTGTAGTTACGGTTGAAGGAAATTTGGATAACGCGTTAACAAGCAGTGAAGCTGAAGTATTAATCATGACTACCAGCCTGGAAGAAAGTTCTGTGGCAGCAACAGCGACAACTGCATTAAATGACCTTGATTCAAATGCGACGGACTATTCTGATGGAAACACCATTATTATTCGTGGAACAAAATCAGACGGGAGTTCCATTCCTACAACCACCTTCACGTATGGTTTGGCTAATGACGGAACAACGGTTGGAGATCTTATAAGCGTCATAAATACGGCATTTTCCGGTGATGCCACTGCCAGTTTAGATGCTTCAGGAAAGATTGTTCTCAAGGCAGATACCGCAGGAAATGACGAATTAACTCTTGTCTTGGATGACGGAAGTGCAGTTGGCTCAGGTGAAACAACGTGGGAGAATCACGCATTCAAGGGTTCTACCGTTGAAAAAACAGCGACAATCTATGATTCTCAGGGAGGTTCACATTTGGTTCAGTTGAAATTTACAAAACAAATGGACAATTTATGGGATCTTACAGCCTTTATGGACAGCAGCGATGGCACATTTGCCAGTGGTGATAATACGATCACTGATATTACCTTCGACGATAATGGGAACTTTATTTCCAGCGGTGATACAACGCTTCAATTTGATTTTAACAGCATTAGTGGTACACAGTCCGTGGCCTTTGACCTTGGCACTTTGGGTGACAATGATGGCATTACACAAAACAGCGGCACTTCAAGTGTTATGGCAAACGCAGATGGGTATTCGTATGGCAAGTTTAATAAGGTCGCGATAGATCCGGATGGTATTATAAAGGTGGTGTATACCAATGGCATTACACAAGACCTTGCGACGTTAAGGCTTGCATTGTTCAACAATAACAATGGTTTAGGTAAGATCGGGGACAACTTATATGAACAGTCAAACAGTTCGGGTGAGCCTATGTACGTTTCTGCAAATTCAGGCCGGGCAGGTTTAATCAGAAGCGGTTTTTTAGAGAGTTCTAATGTGGATATGGCTATTGAGCTAACATCACTTATTACAGCACAAAGAGGTTTCCAGCTTAACACAAAAGTCATCACCACTGCGGATGAAATCCTGGCAGAGATTGTCAATCTCAAGAGGTAACCAGGGTAGTATGGTGACAGTTCACAGTGATTAAACAGCAGCGCCTTGTTGTTATGGAATCTGGTGTGAAACCACTGTGAACTGTGATCTGGTCTTAGGTGTTGTGGTATCAATACCAAACGCTTTTTATGAATGCCAAAGGGTGCGGGTAAGTTACGCTAAAGGAGCTTGTAATACCTTTTTGAATTTTCCTTTACAGTTTCGTATTTAAACACCGTGTAAATATTTTAAACAGGATTTTTCCCTGCCAGGAAAATTTTTTCTACTATCTATGAAGTTTTTGATTATTGTATTTAGAAAAATTGCTGAAAGATCTATTTGGAATAAATTTTATAAGTGTCAGAACATCTTGCACAATGGATTGTTATAAGAAATAGCCGTACTACAAATTTTTGATCAGATGTTTGGTACCAAGATTGCTCAACTCTGCAATATGAAACAATAAAGATTTCCACTTAAACTTGGGGGGTATATATGATCGTAGGACTTTATACGGGGGCATCGAGTATGATAAGCCAGGGTGATTATCAAGCTGTAATAGCACGCAATCTTGCAAATATAAATACTGTTGGATATAAGAAAAACGTTGCTGTTTTTCAATCTTATATTTCACAATCGTCAGATAAGGATATGGCTACGGCTTCACATGGTGTCGGAAGCAGTTTGGGTACTATTGCTACCGATTTTTCACAAGGTACTCTGGAATACACAGGCAATGATCTCGATATTTCAATAAAAGGTGAAGGATTTTTTGTTGTAAAAGCAGATACGGGAATTTCTTATACAAGAAAGGGGCAGTTTATGCTGTCGCGGGATATGAGGATAATCACCCCTGAAGGGTTGCCCCTCTTGGGTCATGAGGGTGAGATTCAAATTCCGCAAAATACGAAAAGTATTACGGTAAAAGAAGACGGAGGTATTTCTGCTGACGGCAAAGAGATTGGCAAGATAAAGATTGCTGCTGTCTCTGATTTGACTGCTCTCGAACCGATAGGTGGTTGTGCCTATAAATTATCAGATAAAGTACCGCAGCCGAAAGATTCAACCGATTTTAAAATAGCGCAACGCTATCTGGAAAGATCTAATGTAAATGCCATAGATGAGATGGTTAATATGATTTCCAATATGAGAGGGTACCAGGTTGGCCACAAGGTAACAGACTCTATCGATGAGACGCTAAAAAAACTCATTAAACTTGTATCGTAAAAGGAGATTTTTATGATAAGGGCTTTATATACAGCCGCTACTGGGATGAAGGCTCAGCAATTATATTTAGATAATGTCTCAAATAATTTAGCCAATATAAATACCACCGGATTTAAGAGGAGCCAGGTTAATTTTCAAGATCTCCTGTACGACAAAAAATTTATTGCAGGTTCTGAATCTGCGCAGGGTTTTGAGATACCTTCCGGCATTCAGCTTGGTGGTGGCGTAAGGCCCATTTCCACATCCAAGGTGTTTTCCCAGGGAAACCAGCAAAATACCAATCGATCATTGGATATTGCCGTTGAAGGAAACGGTTTTTTTCAAATCAGCCGGCCCGACGGTACCATTGCCTACACACGGGATGGTGCATTTGAACTGAATAGTAAGGGTGAGATTGTGACTGCTGAAGGGTTGCCTTTGACCCCGAGTATTACCATTCAGGATGCCAAAGAAATATCTATTGGAACAGATGGCACCGTATTTATAAAGGGCTCAGATGGCAGCATTCAGAATGTGGGGCAAATTATGCTGGCAAATTTTCCTAATCCGGCTGGTTTAGAGAGTATGGGTAGAAATATGTATGCAGAAACTATTGCATCGGGTTCTCCGATCGTATCAGCTCCAGGAGAACAAGGAACGGGAGAGATTCATCAGTATGCACTGGAAAATTCCAATGTTGAAACCGTTACGGAGCTGGTTAATCTTATTACTGCGCAACGCGCTTACGAGATTAATTCACGCGCAATCAAGGCCAGCGATGAGATGTTGTCAACCATCAACAATCTGTCATAATATCTAATATCGGGGCGTAAGAAAGTTACAATACAATCCTCTTTGAGGGGTAGATGTTGGGGGTTACAAAAAACCTTGCGAATCAAAAAGATTTCATTCGGTATCACGGGAAGATATTGCATGCTTATCGTCGTGTCCTTCGGGCAATAACAAGACGGGCTGTTGAGAGATATTGTGTAACCAAGGGGGTAGTATGATGAATTTAACCTATGTAATCCGATTGTCAGCAATCATTTTTCTTTTTGTACATACCGCGGTAGCTGAAGAAATTAGGATTGACCTTAAGGAGAAAGTAACACTACCAGAAAAACAGATAGTTCTGAATGACATTGCATCTCTTTCCTGCAATAATCCGTTTCTTTTAGAAAGGGTAGGCAATATTCAGCTCGGCAATACCCCTTGGCCTGGTAACGTCAGGAAAATTGAAAGAGATTCCCTTGCAGTACGTCTTGTGGACGAGGGTATTGATATGAGTGAGGTAGCATATAGTGATGTGGCTTTTTCCCTGGTATCCGTTGAATCAACGACCGTTACCGGAGATGAGATCCTAAGGGTAGCGAGGGAATACCTTATGTCGAGTCTGTCCCGGCCTGAGGACGAAATGATCATTGAGTCTGACCGATCGATACCGGATAAATTATTACCTGCCAATGAAGGCGATATTCACCTGGAAGTGGCGCAAGTTGAGACGAACAAAGACAGGGGGAATATTCAGCTCATTGTCCGGATATTGATTAATAACAGTCTCTATCTGAAGGTGCCGGTATACTTTCATGTGCGTGTCTATGAGACGGTTGTTGCTTCCCGTAAAAAAATAGACAGAAATGACACGTTGACCTCAGATAATCTGACCATAAGCAGAATGGAAACAACAAAATTATTCAAAACAACATTTGTCAAAATGGAAGATCTTATAGGAAAGCGAGCCTCACGCTCGATTTTACCAAATACTCCCATTACTCCAGAAATTGTGGATAATTCACCTGCAATCAAAAAAGGCGACCTCGTCAAGGTTTTTGTTCATTCGGGTAATCTTCACGTGGTGACAAAAGGGGTGGCAAAGGAAGACGGCTGCGTTGGCAAAATTATCCGGGTAAAAAACCTTGACTCGCATAAGGAATTATACGGAAGGGTAGAGGATTCAACTGCAGTGAAGATCGTCTTTTAAAGGAAATCATAGCATCATACACGTATGAGTTATCATCGCTCTAATCGGATCAAATCTCTTTTGTGGAAGGATTTAAAAATACGCATAATGAAGAAAGAACTCGTTCCCTGTCGTTTTGTCATAGTGTTTTTGGTAAGCATACTATCCTTGATACTGAACAACGGAGTTCATGCAGACTCAATATGGAAAAAGCGGGTTACGACAAATACCAATTTATACAATGATAACCGTGCCAGGGGCATAGGAGATATAGTAACGGTTCAAATAAATGAATCCACGGAAATTACCGGCACAGAAGATTCAAGTTCGGATAGCGCTCAAAGCCATAGTGTTAATATCGATACGGCCAATTTTCTTACCAAAGTGTTGGGAGATACGAGTGGTTATTTGCCAAATATTGATTCAAATACCAGTCATACTTTTAGCGGGAAAGGGGCATATGAGAGCAATCGGAACCTCAGTTTGGAACTTACCGCGGTTGTAACAGAATTATTGGCGAACGGAAATTTGATTATTGAAGGGAACCGTGATGTCAATATTAACGGCGAAAAATATAATATCAAGGTGTCTGGTATTGTAAGACCCATCGATATTAGCACAGACAATATCATCCAGTCATCATCCATTGCTAATGCCAACGTTACCCTTGAAGGAAAAGGGTTTTTGACACGGGCGGGGAAGCGGGGTTGGTGGAACAGGATATATGAAGTTATTTGGCCATTTTAAACGTTGCTTTCGTGTTGCCAACGGTTCATCATACCAATTCAAGTAAGTATGCTCAATAAAAAAATAGCTTTCTCTCCGATAAAAATATGCATCGTATGAAAAATAAGATACATAGCATGAATATGATTTTTGTGTATGCGCGAATCGGTTTTTTTCTTGTGGTATTTTCGTTTCTTGTTCCCTGTGTTAAATCCGGAAATGCAGCTATGCGTATTAAGGACATTGCCTACGTAAAAGGAGTTCGCGATAACCAGCTTTACGGATATGGTCTTGTTGTCGGCCTTCAGGGAACTGGTGATAGCCAGATATTCAGGGTTACAAGGCAGCTGGCAGTAAATATTTTTGAAAAACTGGGGGTGTTAATAGCAGAAGCGGATTTTTTATCAAAAAATATTGCCGCGGTTACAGTTACGGTCAACATCCCGGCATTTGCCAGGCCTGGGGATAAGCTCGACGTCGTTGTTTCTTCTATCGGTGATTCCAAAAGCCTTGAAGGGGGAGTGTTGCTTCAGACCGCTTTGCAAGGTGCTGACAATGAGGTTTACGCGGTGGCACAGGGACCGCTGTCCATTGGTGGGTATAATATTGAAGGCCAGTCTCAAAGCGTTCGCAAAAATATATCGACGACAGCATATATTTCAAATGGCGCTATTGTTGAAAAGGAGATTCACTTTTCTATTCTACAAGATAAATCAATAAGCGTTGTCCTGCGCGATCCTGATTTTACAACCGCAAATCGTTTGGTCGAAGCAATTCATGCGCATTATCCCAATGCAGCCCGAGCGATCGATGCTGCTGTTGTCACGATAGTTCCACCCAAGGAATTTCAGTCAGAGGATGCGATTATACGGTTTGTGGCAAGCATCGAGGAATTGTATGTTAAGCCAGACAGTATTGCCCGGGTCATTATTAATGAACGCACCGGTACCATCGTTGCCGGTGAAAATGTCCGGATTTCTACGGTAGCCGTTGCGCACGGGAATTTAAGCATTACCATTACGGAGAAGCCGGAGGTATCACAACCAGGAGCCTTTTCCTCTGGTCAAACAGCGATAGTGCCAAGAACGGAGATCCAGGCGGAGGAGGAGGAGAACAAATTGAATATCATTCAGGAAGGAGTTACCATCGCTGACGTTGCACGGGCACTGAATATTTTAGGAGTAACTCCCCGAGATTTGATCTCTATTTTTCAGGCAATCAAAAGGGCGGGAGCTCTTCATGCGGAACTGGTTATCATGTGACGGCCGGCACAGCAGATCCAAAAAGCATGTTTCCCTATTCTGTCAATTTTCATGGAGTATTTTATGGAACATTGTTCATCCGTGAATTCTCTGCTCCTTTTACAACCTTCTTGTGTTGATACGATCAAGGCTTTGCGCCAGCAAGAAGGCACAAAAAAAGATGATCTCGCTTTGAAAAAGGCATCGCAGGATTTCGAGTCAGTGTTTATCAATTTTGTTGTTAGTTCTCTGTGGAAGACGATCCAGAAATCCGATCTCAGCGATGAGAACGATGGAGGAATGGAGACTTATACAGAAATAATGCACGCCACACTTTCACAAGATATTGCGTCAAAAGGGGGGTTGGGCGTTGCGCCGCTTATTTATGAGCAACTGATACGTAACAAGGCATTAGCCGAAGGAACGCCAGTGCCGAGTGTGCGAAAGGATGTCGCCTGCACGCAAGGCGCCCTGGAAAAGGGCACGGATAGCGCGCTTTGTTGCACAGAGGAGAAAGGATTGAAGGGAGTCGTTCAACCATGAATGTGTGGTTAGATGAGCTTGTAGAAACACTTGAACGATTGTCCGTTACCTATGAAGATCTCCTTGAAACTGCAAAAAGGAAACAAAGCAGCTTGATATCAGGAAATATTGAAGCGCTGGAAATGCTGATGTATCAGGAAAAAAACCAGGTGGAAATCGCTCAGCTTCTTGATGAAAAAAGACAGAATATCGTAAAAAAATATTGTCGGACACATCGAGAAGAAGAGAACAATATAACCTTAACGTCTTTAATAAAAGAAATGGATAATTTGTATAGGCAAAAAATCTGCGTCCTGCTTGATAAGCTAACCCGGTTAGTAAAGCAACTGCAGGAAATACAACAGACGAACGCGACGCTCATTCACTATTCACTTGAGATCACTGATGATATTATCAAAATATTATGTCCTTCCGCATTTCAATACCCGGTTTATCAGCATACGGGGAAAAAACAGGACAATAAGCTTTCCATGGTATTAATCGATACAGAAATTTAGGGGGTAAGTGCCGTTATGTCTTCAGATTTACAAATCGGTTTGAGCGGCTTATTAGCAGCCCAGCGCGCCATGCTGGTAACAGCCCACAATATTTCGAACGCGAATACCAAAGGTTATACGAGGCAGTCAACCATCATGGCAACAAGACTCCCCTTTGTTACGAATGCAGGTACGATCGGTCAGGGGGTGGAGTTAGTAAAGATAATCAGGCATAAGGATGAATACCTCAACAATCGCCTGAGAGATATTTCATCATCGCTTGGAAGTGCATCTGTGAACAGCCAGTATCTCAGGGAGTTGGAAACGGTATTTAATGAAACTTCAGAGGCAAGTCTCAACAATGCATTGGCATCTTTTTTTAAAGGCATAAACGACCTTACCCAGTACACGGAAAATATGAGTTCGCGGGCAGCCCTTTTTGAAAAGACCAATACTTTGACAGATAGTTTTCATCGAATACATGATGAGCTTAACCAAATGAAGATATTTGTTCAACAGAGCATCGAAAACAAAATATCGGAAGTTAATACGCTGTCTGAAAACATTGCACAGCTAAATGAGGAGATATCGGTAACCCATGTGCGCGGTATCGAAGCCAACGATTTGTTAGATAAGCGCGAGGTGTTGCTTCAGGATCTTAGCAATCTGATAAATATTACCGTGACTACGCAAAATAATGGTATGGTGAATGTCTCTACGCAGAGCGGGGTTTTGGTATCAGGCTCCAGTTTTACAAGTCTAGTATCAGAAGTCGATGATTCCGGAGAGATAGAAATCGGAAACATCAAGAATAAGAACTCGAAGTATGTTTTTAGTGCGGGCGAAATACAAGGATTACAGGATTTTTATAATGAAACAGCGGTAAGGTACAAAGACAAACTCGATACCTTGGCATCCGGCCTTATTCGGGAAGTCAATAAAATCCACAGTGAGGGCGTAGGGCTGTCAGGTGGATTTACCAGTCTATTTGCCACAAATGAGGTATCAAGTACCACGGCAATGTTAAATGCCGCTGGTCTGGGGATAGACCCATCGAGCGGCGACATTTACGTTACAGTAATCAACACGGCGACCGGTGAAGTCACAAAAAACATACTATCCGTTGATGTTACCACGGACTCCCTGAGTGACGTACAAACTGCTCTTAATGGCGTTGCACACCTATCGGCATCTATTGCAGATAATAAACTGAGAATCCTTGCCGAATCAGGGTATCAGTTTAATTTCTCGTATGCCTTGGACCCCGATCCGGGGAATTTGGGAACCTCTGCGGCTTCGGTTTCCGGTGTCTACACGGGACAGGCAAATGATGTATATACGTTTACCGCCTTAGGGACGGGTACGATTGGGAGCACTGCCGGTCTTCAGGTAGAAGTTAAAAACAGCGATGGAGACGTGGTTGCGACGCTTGACGTTGGCAGTGATTACGTACCCGGAAACACACTCACCATTGGCAATGGCGTTTCTCTTTCACTTACTGCTGGCGCGATCACAACTGGCGATACGTTCTCCTTAGACGTTGTAAATGATTCTGACACGACCAATTTGCTGGCTGCCCTTGGGATAAATGCCTTTTTTCGTGGAACTGACGCCTCGGATATTGCCGTAGATACAGATATTGCAGATGACGTTTCGCGGATTGCAGCTTCTATCGGTGAGATTGGAAATACCACAAACGCGTTGCGTCTCGCCGGATTGCAACATAACGCCAGCGCTCTTGAAAATACAACTTTTGCAGACTACCTGCATCAGATTGCATCATCACTGGGAGAGGAAGCCAGTAATGCTTACCGGTCAGAGGAAAACTTTACTGACCTGGAAACAAGCCTGAGAAACCGAAGAGATGAAATGTCAGGGGTCTCCACGGATGAAGAATTAGTTAACCTGATAAGATTTCAACAAGCATATCAGGCTTCAGCAAAATACATCTCCATCATTGATGGCCTTGTAGAGAAACTGTTGACTTCAATTGGCTAAGGCATTGTTTTGTTGTATCGAATAATTTTAAGGGAGTATAAAGCATGTCATTCAGAATAACCCAGGAAAGTATGGGCAGGACAATTCTCTCGAATATTGGTCTCAATTTGAAAAAAATGCAGGAAATACAGGAAAAACTATCGACCGGGAAACAGATCAACCGACCGTCAGATAACCCTTCGGGCGCAAGAAAAATCCTTGGGCTAAAGACCGAGGAACTCAAATTCCAACAATTTGCGGAGAACACGGAAATTGCAAGAGAGCGGATGAATTACACACTGAACTCCCTTGAAAATATTCAGAACATTCTTCATAAGATCAAAGAACTCGGTATTCAAGCCAGCAATGATACCTTAGGGCAAACTGAGCGCAAGATCCTGGCAAGTGAGTTGAATGAATTACTGGAGTCAGTTTTGCAATTTACCAATACCGACAATGACGGTCGGTATATATTTGCAGGTACAAAAACTTCTACCATGCCCTTTTTCGCTATGCGGGACAGCGTGGGAAGAATATCTTCAGTGACATACGCTGGCAATAATGAGGAAATTAACTATCAGATAGGACCAAATACCGATATACAAATAAATATGCCTGGTGGAACGGTCTTTCAGGATAAGAGCGTGTTTTCAACGTTGATTTCCATGAGAGATACACTCGAATCAGACACCTTTGATTCTTCGTCCTTTCTAGATTTAAGGAATACCCTTGATACGGCAACGGATGTTTTATCGACAGAAATCACCAATTTTGGAGCAAAGACAAACAGGTTAGAGTTAACTTCGCAGAGTCTTGAAAACCTACGCATAACCTTACAAGAATTAATATCATACACAGAAGACGCAGATGTAGCATCATTGATTATGGATTTAAAAAACCAGGAAAACATCCTGCAGTCCTCCCTGCAAACCGGGGCAAGAGTTATTCAGCCTACCCTCCTCGATTTTCTCAGATAAGCTGTTGTCCAAAAAATAGTCACACATCGTAAAGAAATTGCACCGAACTATCTGTGATAGATGTCAATCCGGAACATTTTTCCCCGCTTCTGCTAAACAACTCCATTTTTCATGAAAATAGTTAGGGCATACAAGTATATCTAACTCTCATCATTGCAATATCATAAGATTATATTTGTTTGCCGTGCAGCAATGACACTTATTGTTGGTATCTTGTTTGCTATTCGTCTATTTACTCTTACACTATTTAACACTTTGATAGGAGTCAAAAAATGTTAGAAATGAAAGAAGAATACCGGGAGAACGATAGTATTGTCAGTTTATCAACGGAGAAGTTTGGCAACTTGCACATTGAAAAAAAAAATATCATAACCTTTGATGATGGTATGTTGGGTTTTGAAGATTTGAAGCAGTTTGTCATTGTCGATATTGAAGAATGCCTTCCGTTTGAATGGCTCGTTTCGGTGAAAGATCCTCTTATTGCGTTTCCAATTCTTAATCCAATCCCTTTCTTTACGGATTATAATCCTATGAAGGCCATTAATGATCTGACATCTTTAAGCGGTGACAAGAAAGATATTGAAGTATTTTGCACGGTTACCCTGGGCAAGAGCGCTTCAGATGTTACCATAAATCTCAAAGGTCCTGTTATTATTAACATGAAAGATAAAAAAGGAAAACAATTTGTGTTGACTGAAGATTATTACAGTTTACATCATCCGCTTCTTAGAGCGTAGGTATCAATTTTTAGAAAGGAAAATATCGTGTTGATACTAACACGGAAGTTAGGTGAAAGTATTACCATCGGTGAAGAAATAAGGATTACCGTTGTAGACTGTCAGGGCAAACAGGTTAAACTGGGAATTGTTGCGCCAAAGGAAGTTAAGGTTCATCGGGAAGAAATTTATGAAAAGATTCAGGAAGAAAATATGAAGGCTGCAAAGGTATCGAAACAGGCGCTTATTGAAGTCGCTCAAAGTATGAAAAAGAAGGAAAAAAAATCAGGTAACAGTAGCAAAGATACGAGTTCTTCTTAAGAAAATATCAATAAAAAAAGGGAAAGAGTCATGATAAATACGAACAAAAATATTTTGATAAAACCAGGTGTTGCTAACCAGAATGACATACAAAATTACGATGCTTTTAGAACCAGAGTCAACCTTGCAAACAGCGCTATTGAAAAAGGAAACTGGGATGAGGCATATCCTAATTTAAAAGCGGCAGTGGAGATGAATCCTAACTATGCCCAAGGGTACAATCATTTGGGGGTCTTTTTTACCAGAAATAAAAAATATGAAGAGGCAATTGATAAATTTAAAAAGGCCTTGCAGATCGATTTTTCGATGACCGAAGTTCACTATAATCTTGCTTACCTGTATATGGAACGCGAGGAATATAGCACGGCGCTTCCCTATCTGAAGGAAGTTGTCCTGGCGAATTCTGACGATTATGAGACCTATTACCTTATGGGCATATGCTGCAGCCGCAGCGACATGAAAAATGAAGCTGAAGCGTTTTTTTCGGAGGCCCATCGATTAAGACCAGAACACATACCATCAGCAATAAATCTTAGCAAGCTCTTGATTAAGAAAACCGATTATACAAAGGCGAAGAATATACTTCTCTATACCTACATGAATGATCCTTCGCTTCCTGAAGTAAATCTTCTCCTTGGAATTATTTACAAAATGCAAAAAAAACATACGAGAGCAATGCATTATCTGAGGGAAACATTGCTCAAAGATAAAAATAATGCCGAGGCTTACAACCTGCTTGGTGAATGTTGTGTGGAATCAGGTATGGATAAGCAGGCGGAAGCTTTCTTTTCCATGGCAGTGAAACTCGATAGCATGTATCGTGAGGCATTTTACAATCTTGGTAATCTTTATTACCGGCAGGAAAAATATGAGAATGCCATTTATGCCCTGGAGGAATATCTCAAAACCAAAGAGGCCGCTGATACCATCAATTCACTGTGGTCTGAAAATGCCCATACAGACGATAGTGATGTCGTATCGCTTTACAATTTGCTGGGATATTGTTTTCAAGCGAAGAAAAATCCAATTAAGGCGCGTACTCTATGGGAAAAATCATTAGCCATACAGCCTCTGCAGCAGGACATAAAAGATGAACTGTCAAGACTTCCCCAATCGCCACTCGGACAAAAAAGGATCAGCCTTCTGATCGATTAGCTGTCCTTGTCATTAGTTCCTTTTCCATCCGGTTTTTATCAGGCGGCTGAATACGCATGTATCGCTCAGGTTTACAATAAAGAAGCCTATCAATCAACTCGTTCTCCATTTCGTTTTACAGATATTTCGGTATTTATCTTTTATGCGATCTACTGAAAAATGTTTTCGCCTTTTATAAATATTTCACCATGGATGGTTAACTTCTCCAGCCGATTTTGCGGCTATCTGTTGCGATGGCTATCCTTAAATATTGCCAGAAAATAAACCCATTGTTTCAGGAAAAAGAACACGGAGTGCCAGTCTGATGAGCTATAAAATTTTGGTTACGGGCGGTGCCGGCTACATAGGTTCAATTCTGGTTCCGGAATTATTAAAACAAGGGCATAAGGTAACTGTCCTGGATAACTTTATGTTTGGACAAAATTCGTTGCTCGAATGCTGTGCATATAACCATTTCGATGTTTTCAGGGGTGATGCAAGAGATGAAAGTATCTTAAAACCTCTTTTGCAAAAGCATGATTACATTATACCGCTGGCTGCGTTAGTAGGCGCTCCACTTTGTAGCAGAGACAAGATAGGGACGGTAACAACGAGTAGAGATGCAGCTCTTTCCTTAGTAAAACTCGCATCTGCGGAACACAGAATAATTATACCAACAACAAACAGTGGTTATGGTGTTGGCCAAAAAGGGGTGTACTGTACAGAGGAAACACCTTTGAAGCCGATTTCCTTGTACGGAATAGTAAAAGCGGAAGCAGAAAAGATCGTGCTTGATAGGGGGAACGCTATTAGTTTCAGGTTGGCTACGGTATTTGGAATGTCTCCAAGGATGCGCATTGATTTGCTGGTGAACGATTTTACCTACCGGGCCGTGAATGACCGTTTTGTGGTAATATTTGAGGGTCATTTTAAGAGAAATTATATTCACATTCGTGATGTGGCAAGGGCTTTTCTTCACGCAATAAACAACTTTGAGGGCATGAAAAATGAACCCTATAATGTGGGCATGTCAGATGCGAATCTCTCAAAGCTGGAACTGTGTGCGAAGATAAAAGAATGTATTCCAGACTTCGTTTATTTAGAGTCGCCGGTTGGGGAAGACCCTGACAAAAGAGACTATGTCGTTTCCAACGAAAAAATTGAAAAGACCGGCTTTAAACCTCTTTATTCACTTGAGGCCGGGATAAAAGAACTTATTAAAGGATATAGAATAATTACAAACAGCAAATATGGCAATATTTAAAGTAATACGGAATTATACTCTTAATCTTATTACAAGATATAACTAACACTATTGAATAACTTAACAAAAATTACAGCAACTATTCTTGCTGGAGGGTTTGGAACGCGTCTGTGTTCAGTAATATCCGGCCAGCCAAAAGTCCTGGCAAAAGTAAATGGCCGGCCTTTTATGGCTTACCTGCTGGATCAGTTAAGTCAGGCAGGAGTAAAAAAAGTTGTGTTGTGCACAGGCTATTTAGGAGAACAGGTAAAAGCAACTTTCGGCAAGTTCTATAACGATCTTGTGCTTTCATATTCCCAGGAACAGTCAGCTCTTGGAACCGGAGGTGCACTTAGAAGAGCGCTTCCAGTGTTAAAATCAGACCCCGTTTTGGTCTTAAATGGTGACTCATTTTGCCAAACCGATTTTATTTGTTTTCTGAACCAGCACATCACAGGGAAGGCAACCGCTTCTTTGCTTGTGGCTGAGGTACCAGACATTGGTCGTTACGGTTCCGTCAAGTTGTCGGCGGATGATGAAATCATATCTTTTGAAGAAAAAGGTAAGAAAACCGGGACAGGATTAATCAATGCCGGGGTATATCTTTTAAATCATACCTTCCTGGAATCGATACCGAAAGACACAAGTGTTTCGCTGGAGCATGAGATATTCCCCTTGTGGATTAGCAAGGGACTTTATGGCTTTCGGAGCAAAGGAAATTTTATTGATATTGGAGTACCCCAAGATTATGCAGCAGCAGGGGGTTTTTTGAAGAGCAGCATTAAGGCATTCTCCATTAACTAAGGAGAAAAAAATGATTATAAGCAGAACACCTTACCGTATCTCCTTTTTTGGCGGTGGGACCGATTACCCGGTGTGGTATGAAAAACATGGTGGGGCTGTGCTGGCTACAACCATTGATAAGTATTGCTATCTTACCTGCAGATATTTTCCTCCTTTTTTTGAACACAAATTTCGTATTGTTTGGTCAAAGATTGAAAATTGTGCTGATGCTCAGAAAATTAACCATCCCGCTGTACGTGAAATCTTAAATTTCTTGAAGCTCGAACGTGGTATTGAGATACATCACGTGGGTGATCTGCCAGCCAGAAGCGGTATGGGTTCAAGTTCTTCCTTTACCGTCGGGTTACTCCATGCGCTCTATGCACTGAAAGGCTATATGCCCACCAAACATCAGTTAGCAACAGAAAGCATTTTCATTGAGCAAGAACTCCTGAAAGAAACCGTTGGTTCTCAGGACCAAGTACTCGCAGCCCATGGTGGCTTCAATCAGATTCTCTTTCTTAAAAACGGTGAAATATCCGTTCATCCGATAGTATTGCCATCAGAACGGTTTGACGAACTTAATTCACATCTTATGCTGTTCTATACGGGTATGAAACGTACCGCCTCTGATGTCGCAAGCTCCTATGTTCATGGTATAGAAGAGCGCAAACGACAATTACGCGTCATGAAGGATATTGTGGAAGAGAGTATTTCTATTCTTAATAGTAGCCATGATATTACCGCTTTTGGAGAATTGATGCACGAATCGTGGCTGGTCAAGCGCAGTTTAAGTTCCAATGTATCTAATCCACATATCGATGGAATTTATGAAACAGCTATTGCTGCGGGTGCAATTGGTGGTAAGTTAACTGGGGCAGGAGGCGGAGGATTCTTGCTTCTCTTTACTCCTCCGGACAAACGCAAAGATGTAAAGGAGGTGTTGCATAATTTAATCTATGTGCCCTTTAAATTTGATTTCTCCGGGAGTCAGATTATTTACCATAATTTTGAGGAAGATTATTCAGGAATTGAGAAAGAGCGGGATAATCAATCTATTATCTTATCGCGAAAACTTGAAAGTTATAACTGCCAGACATTGCAAAAAGTTTAATTTTATACGTGAATTTCCCTATGCAAAAGAACCTCTATAAAGAATTGTTGTATCAAAAAGATATTCAAATGCTTGAAAATAAAGCCAGAGGCATCAGAGCAACCTGTATTAAAATGGCTCATGACGGTAAAGAGGGGCATTTAAATGGAGCTTTAAGTTGCGTTGATTTACTGGTCGGGCTATATTACACCTGGCTTGATGTTACACCCGATGACTCGCATAGAAAAGACAGAGATCGTTTTATATTCAGCAAAGGACATGCATGTTCATCACTTTATGCTGTAATGGCTGATCGTGGCTTTTTCCCCAAACACTGGATCTCCAGCTATGCACAAAATGATTCTCCCTTACCGAGTCATCCGTGTATTCACGCCCTCCCGATTCTCGAATGCTCTTCGGGAAGCCTGGGACACGGGCTTGGTATGGCTACAGGCATGAGTTACGGCTTGCGAATGGATGGAATACAAGCAAGGGTGGTGGTTCTTATCAGTGACGGAGAATGTAACGAGGGGAGTACCTGGGAAGCGGCTACTTTTGCCGTGGCAAATCGACTCGATAATCTGCTGCTCATCGTAGACAATAATGGGATTCAGTCGGTAGGCCGATCAGATAGCCTGATGGGTTTCACATCGCTGGAAGAAAAATACATTGCGTTTGGCTGGACTACCCGAATGATAAATGGAAACAACATCATAGAGATTGTTGAAACATTAAAGGAATTCCCTTTTGAAAAAGGGCGTCCGTCAGCAATTATTGCAAAAACAGTAGCGGGTGCTGGTGTAAGTTTTATGAAAAATCAGGTACTCTGGCATTATCGGGTGCCATCTGACGAAGACCTTAAAAAAGCTATGCAAGAGTTAAGCGAAGTTCCCATTTATACGGAGTCAAATGCTTGAGAAAAGCATTCGCAGATACACTTACACAGATTGCGGAACAGAATTCTCGTGTTGTTCTTGTTACCGGTGATCTCGGATTCCAGGTTTTTGATGAATTTCATGCAAGGTTTGGCCCACGCTACATAAATGTCGGTGTTGCTGAAGCACAAATGATTTATGCAGCAGCAGGGCTTGCAACAGTTGGCTGGCGGCCTGTAACTTACTCTATTGCCTCGTTTGCAACGGCTCGACCTTTCGAGCAAATTCGTTATTGTGTAAGCTACCCAAATTTACCGGTTGTTATCGTAGGAGCAGGCAGGGGATATCTTTATTCGACCAGCGGTGTTTCACACCATGCCGCTGATGACCTTGCGCTCATGTCAGTACTTCCTGGAATGACGGTAGTAGCCCCTGGAGACCCGGACGAAGTAGTACAACTTTTCCCTCAACTATTTAATTTACCAGGGCCTTCATATTTCACCGTAGGCCGCTTTGGCGAGCCATCGTATGAAGCCTCTGAACCAGCAATTTTAGGACGTGCCAGGCTTCTTCGTAAAGGAGAGCAAATAGCCATTATTGGTACTGGTGAAATTGCCAACGAAATACTGATGGCAATGAAACTTCTCGAACCGGACAAGATTTTTCCAACTGTCTATCAGATGCACACGGTAAAGCCCCTGGATACGAACACGTTGAATTCGTTGGCAAAAGAGGTGCACGCTATGGTGGTGGTAGAGGAGCATGTCCCTCATGGTGGACTATGGGCCGCCATAAGCACATGGCATATAAGTACCGAAACGACTCCTCGAATGATTCGGCTTGGCCCCCCTGATAGTTTTGTCTTTGGAAATTTACGGCAAGACGAACTTAGGCGCCGACTCAATTTTGACGCTAACGCGATAGCAAGCACTTGTCGCTCGTTGTGGAAAAAGAAATAAAATTTTTGTAACACTTTAGCTTTTTGAAAAAATTCCAGTAATGATGCTCTTATCGCACGCGGTAGAGGCAATTCATGAATTACCTCTCCATGTTAACACAAAGGCATTTTCAGTCATTGGCTTTTTCAAAAAACTAAAGTGTTGCAAATTTTTTAAGGATAAGGAGACGCTATGTATCGTAAGATTTTAGTAACAGGAGGCTCTGCTGTGACTGGCAGTGCCTTAAAATCCATAATCGGTGATTATTCGGAAAGTACGTTCTTTTTCATAAATTCAAAGGATTGTAATCTGGTCGATAGCAATAAAACCATTGCATACATAAGTGAATTACAGCCGGATGCTATCATTCATCTGGCGGCAATTAGCGGTGGTATCGGTCTGAGTATGAAATATCCAGCAACCCTATTACGGGATAACGTGTTGATGAATTTTAACATTCTTGAGGCAGGTAGGCGATGCAACATAAAAAAGATTGTTATGACCCTTACTACGGGCATGTATCCGGAGAATGCACCGCTTCCCCTCAAAGAAGAGTACATCCACAACGGTCATCCACATGAATCGAACTATGGTTCTTCGTTTGCAAAAAGGCTGGTTGATCCCGCTGTGAAAGCGTACCGGGCCGAATATGGTTTAAATATCATAGGCTTGGTGCCAAACGGAATATTTGGTGAAAACGATAACTTCAATTACGACGATGCACCCATGGTTCCAACGCTTATCAGACGCTTTTATGAAAACAGACATGGCAATTCAAAAATAGTTATCTGGGGTGATGGTACTCCCCTTCGGGAATATACTTATGCAAAGGATGTCGCCAGGGCTTTCATGTGGTGCCTGAACCATTATAATGATGCACAAATATTGAATATTGGCACAACTGAGGAACTTTCTGTAAAGGAAATAGCATATCTTATCGCCGGCTTCTTGAATATTGATACCAGTCGTATTGAATTTGACACAACAAAATCAAATGGAATATTCAAAAAGAGCGTAGATAATTCCCGTTTTATCAGTATCTCAAAATTCCAGTATACATCTTTTAAGGCCGGTTTGGAAAACACTATAAGGTGGTTTTGTGATACCTATCAGAAATCTCCCGAAAGCATAAGAATGAAGGGCAAAAGCAGGATCAACTAAGTTGGAACTATTATACTGGAAAAACCAATGAAATACAGAAAACTTGGCAATACTGGAATAGAAGTATCAGAAATTGGGTTTGGCACATGGGGGCTAGGCGGTAATTCGTACGGTCCGGTCGATGACAATGTCTCTAAAACTGCCTTACGTTTTGCCTTTGATTCTGGAATAACTTTCTATGATACATCCGATCTGTATGGCAATGGCCACAGTGAGGAAGTTCTAGGTGATGCATTGCACGATGTTAGAGATAAAATTATTATCTCTACAAAAGTTGGTTTGCTTCCGCATACCGGCTTCGGCATGCCATGCGACTTTTCCCCTGCATACATAAGACAGGAGCTAGATGTTAGTTTAAGGCGATTAAGATCAGACTATGTTGATATCTATCTTCTGCACAGTCCAACTATTGAAATGCTGAGAGAGGATCGAGAAATTGTTGCCACACTGCAAATCCTTAAAGAGGCTGAGAAAATCCATGCATACGGGATTTCTGTAAGATCGCCTGATGATGGGCTTGTGGCAATTCAAGAATTTGGTATTAACGTAGTTCAGGTAAATTTTAACATGATTGATCACAGAGCAATTGATAACGGCCTGTTTGATGTAGCCTGCGAGAAGAAGGTAGGGGTTATTGCGCGAACGCCGCTGTGTTTTGGATATTTAACAGGCAAGTTGCATGGGAACGAAAAATTTGAAGGTATAGATCACAGAGCGAATTGGCCAGTAGACCAGCGACAAAGATGGGCTAATGCCCCCGATTTATTTTTATTCCTGAACCAAAGGAAGAACCGTACTCCGGCACAGTCGGCGTTGCGGTTCTGCCTTGACCATAAAAGCGTTTCAACAGTTATTCCTGGTATGATGAATTGCAACGAAGTCCGAGAAAATGCCCTGGCCAGTAGTTTGGAAGCATTGAGTGCTGAAGAAATGGCAAGAATCAAATTGATATATGAAAACAACGTCTTTTATGACCATTCTGCTAAACAAAGAAAGTAAGCCGTGACTCTTCAAGATCCATCACGATTTCTAGAGCCAGCAAGGACAACAACTGGTGAAGTTCAATTTCGGGTTATTTTGGAAGATTATTTTTCAAACAGCATCGGAAGCAACGTGGAGAAACTGCAGAATTTTACCAAATATGTGCCAACGCAGGATCTGAGAAAATTCCTTTGCAGGTATGAGCTCTTTAGAAAAATCCTGCATGTTCATGGTTCAATCGTCGAATGTGGTGTGCTCTACGGTGGTGGTTTGATGGCGTGGGCGCAGTTAAGTGAAATTTTTGAACCGTTGAATCATCTTCGAAATATCATCGGTTTTGACACTTTTGCAGGTTTTGTTTCTCTTTCTGAAATGGATAAAACAGGCACTGCATTTCAGGGTAAAAATGGAGGATTGGCAATAGATGCTTATGATGACTTGCTAAAAAGTATTGCCTTATATAATAAAAATCGTTTTCTCGCCCACATAGAGAAAGTCAAATTGGTTAAAGGCGATGTTGCCGTATCTCTTCCCGCATATCTAAAGACAAATCCACATCTTGTTGTTAGCCTTTTGTATCTTGATTTTGACATATATGAACCTACAGTCGTTGCCCTTAGGCATCTAATACCAAGGATTCCTAAGGGAGGCATCATAGCTTTTGACGAACTAAACCACGAGGTTTGGCCAGGTGAAACAATTGCGGTAATGCAGGAGATGGGTTTAAACAAGCTAAAAATAGAAAGATTTCCTTTTGGTTCTACCATGTCATATGCAGTAATTGAATGATCAAACTCGATATTTGAAAAAATGTGGAACGATGTCTATGTATAGCCAGCGGAACTTATCAAAATTGACTATAGATGATTTTGCCAGACTATTTGGCACAACTGCAGATGATATTGACGAGTATTGCAAGGGGCTTGTAGATACGATGGATTTCAGTTTTGAACAACTTTCTGATATTGAGCGAGACAAGTTGATACTTAATATACTAAAAAGGATTGATTTGGCCGATTTGCCTGTATCTGGGGAGGAAAGAAAGCCGGAATGGGAAAAAGGCTGGGCGGATAATCTTCGGGATTTTATTAATTCAGGATATGATCTCTCTAAACTTGTCCCAAAGTATTTCAAGAAAAATATCCCGGTTCGGCTCAATCGTGAATATGTGATGCCGGTGGATCCTGACTTTGTCCTTAATTGTACCAGGGTTTTTCGCAATTGGATATTCAGGAAATATTTGAAAGATGTCGATTCTATCTACGAATTCGGTTGCGGCCCTGCCACACACCTTGCCTTTTTGGCAGGTATTTATCCTGGAAAGAAGCTCTATGGGCTCGACTGGGCAAAACCTTCGCAGGAAATTATCCGGCTCTTGGCAAAACATTTTGGCTGGCAAATAGAAGGACGTCATTTTGATTTTTTTGCCCCTGATGTAAATCTGCATTTGGACGAAAACAGTGCAGTTTATACTTTTGGAGCGCTTGAGCAAATAGGAGGGAATCATAAAGCCTTCCTGCAATTTTTGTTGAAAGAATCTTTCAAGCTGTGCATTAATGTTGAATGTATCAGTGAATTCTACAATCAGGACTACTTGTCAGATTATCTCGCCTTTAAATATCACAAAAGAAGAAACTACCTGGATGGCTATCTTACCCGTTTGCAGGAATTGGAGGCTGAAGGAAAGATCATAATACTGGCAATGCACCATCAGCAATTTGGCAATATATATGATGATTCTCATTCTTATGTGGTATGGAAACTAAGGAAAATACCTGCTACATCATAAAAGGTTTTGTATGGAAGTTAAGCAAACTAAACTTACAGGAGTTTTGACGATTAAGCCCCCTACTATTTTTGAAGATTTCAGGGGAACGTATGTTGAATTGTACAATGAACAGCTTTACATAAATGCCGGAATAAAAGTAAAATTTATCCAGGATGATATTTCTATTTCCTCAAAGCATGTCTTACGCGGTATTCACGGTGACAAGGAAACATGGAAATTAATTTCCTGTTTATATGGCAAATTTTATTTAGTCGTGGTTAATTGGGACAAGAATTCCCTCCAGTATTGCCAGTGGGAATCCTTCACCTTATCAGAAAAAAATTGTATTCAAGTCTTAGTGCCTCCAAATTTTGGCATTGGCCATCTGATTTTAAGTGAACAGGCGATATTTAGCTACAAACAAAGCACCTACTATAATCGTGCCAATCAATTTACCCTCGTGTGGAATGACCAGAAACTTAATATATGGTGGCCAATTAATAATCCAATCTTATCACAAAGAGACTTAGGGATTGGTTAATGCCTCTCCTGGAATGAAGCATCATTAAGGAGTCCTGGTAATGTCTGTGTCTGTTAAAAACCGTGCCAGCCTGAGAGTTTTATATATTCCTTTAGAGTTTAAAACGTGGCAAAATGCAAGCCACCTTCCTTACTCTGGGAATTATGGTTTTGAAGAAGGGTTCACTGCTAACGGGATGGAATATCTGACGATTCCAGCCTTTTATGAAACGACATCTTCCGAACAGATATCATGGCTGAACCATGCACGTGAGCTTTGTGCAGGAAAAAATTTTGATCATGTTTGGCTTGAGATCGTTCATAGTAGATTTGATGAAAGTTTTCTGGACTGGATTGCGACAATAGCTCCGGTTCGCATTGGCTTTGTCTGGGAAAGCTGTGAAATGCACCCTGACGAAATTGTAAATAATCCCGAAGGTGTCAAAAGACGACAAGCTAATCTCGAAAGGAATTTTAAATTTGTAACGCATGTCGTTGCTATTGACGAAAAAGATGTGGAAAATTTTAACACCCATAACTTGGTAAAAACCAAATGGTTATGGGATGCCGGAATAATGCCTGAACGTTTCATCTGCAAGGAACTTCCGTCAACGCCCGCGCCCAATAATTGTGCAGTTTTTTATGGGTCTCTCTATGGTGAAAGGAAAAAATGGCTGGAACATAGCGCCTTGAAGGGTTTACTGGTCCGCCCGGTGGCTTCTCCAGAATATAACACCAATCTGCCTGGTCTTTTTGATAAATTGAATGCTACTTCTGATGCATTTTTAAAAGAAGAGCAGGCCTCTACCGAAGAGTTCTTTTCTACTTATATAGACTCTTTGCGTGTCATTCGCAGGGAATGCTTTGCCCTTTGGCTGAGTGGACTGAGTATGGGGGCTGCGATTGTGAATTTACCGCAATTTGGTAAGGGTTATGCAAGCCGTGTACTTGAAGGGATGGCCGCGGGACGTCCGGTTATAAGCTATGAAATCCCAGACCGGCCAAGAACCAAAGCTCTCTTTGAGGATGGGAAAGAAATTTTATTGTACAAAGGAGATGATCCTTATCAGTTGGCGGAACATATACAACGGATTTTGCGTGAGCCGGACTTTGCCAGGAGGATCTCAGCGAATGCCAGAAGCAAAATAATGAGTTTTCATACCACGGAAAGATTGGTTAGCCAGATACTTGACTGGGTTGAAAATCGGGAAATAAATTCTTCTTTAATGGCTCATCCTTTACAAGGTAATCAAACACAGCCTGGCAACAAGATGCTGTTGACGCGAAATTTTTATGGTCCGGGAGATATCGTATTTGATGTTGGAGCAAATGTCGGCGACAAGACTCATATGTTTTTAGAAAATGGCGCAAAGGTAATATGTTTTGAACCTCAATCTGATTGCACAACGATATTGCAGAAGAAGTACGGCAATGACAAAAGAGTAGTAATTGTTGAAAAAGGCTTGGCTGATAAAAATGGAAAAAGGCTATTTTCTGTATGCTCACAGGCTAACACAATCTCCACTTTTTCAGATGACTGGAAAAAGGGAAGATTTGCTGACTATACATGGGATAAATCTGACGTGGTAGAAGTTATTACTCTTGATGATGCTATTCATACTTATGGATTCCCTCAATACGTCAAGATTGATGTAGAAGGATTTGAATATCAGGTTCTGTGTGGTTTATCTAAACCAGTTCCATATTTATCATTTGAATTTACAATTGAATTTCTTGATCGTGCAAAGCAGTGCATGTCTCATTTGGAGAGACTCGGTTACGAATTCTTTAATTTTTCCGAAAAAGAAATACCTCAGCTGGTTCTTTCCGAATGGGTTTCCTCAAAAACTCTTTTTAAAAAATTGGAACGTTTGACAGATCAGTTATATTGGGGTGACATTTACGCAAAGTACGATACGTTATCTCCGAATAATAAAAAAAATTTTACTCATGAAATTAAACACATTCTTCCTGATAAATCAGCAGTAGCAGCAGATATAAGAAATACGATTTCAACTGTTAATACCAATATTCTCAAACAACTCTATATTACAGGTCTTTGGGGTGACAATCAGCCGCTTCGCCTTCACCTTGGTTGCGGAGAACAGCGCCTCGATGGCTATGTAAATATTGATTATCCACCAAGCGAGCATAATGTCATGCAGGTGAAAGCGGATGTTTATGCGAACATTATGGAATTAGATTTTCCTGCAGGGTCTGTAGACGAGATCAGGTCGCACCATGTCTTTGAGCACTTTAATCGTGTTACAGCCCTGGCGATGCTTATCAAATGGCACCATTGGCTAAAGGTCGGCGGAAAACTGCATATTGAGACGCCTGATCTCGTTGGTAGTGCAAAGACGTTGTTGGGCGATTACTCCTGGAAGACAAAAATGGGGGCAGTTCGGCATATAGCCGGGGATCAGTCTTCCGGTTGGTCATATCATATTGATCACTGGTTTCCCGAAAGATTTGAACACACTTTGAATAATCTGGGATTTCGGCCTGTACAAACCCAGTCAACATCCTGGCCACACGATCCATTTTTGTCAAACGTTACCGCTATTGCTGTAAAATCGCACAATGTCTCTTTGTCAGAGCAGGTAAAGGCCGCTGATGAATTGTTGTGGGAAAGTACTGTTGCATCCACTGAGCAACCAACCTATGAAGTCTGGAAGCAACAGCTTCGTTCTCTTTTGTCAGACAAATCCGAAATGGCATCACAGGTGCCTTTGGGTTCTCAGTTAGAACAGGTCGCTCACGTCTTTCAGCAATCCAAGTCAGAGCAATCAATTCAGGAAATACACGACTTTAACCAGAGAGAGCGCGACAGATGGGTTCAACTGAAGGCGGTGACCGTGCCTGCAGGTTCACGAGTGTTAGATATCGGTGCGGGAACGTGTCCCTATCGTGCGCTATTTGCGCATGGTGATTACAAAACGCATGATTTCAAACGATACACGGGTGAGAAGCTTGGTGGAACAACGGAATACGGCAAGATTGATTATGAATCGGATATTTGCGCTATACCCGTACCGGACAACTCCTTTGACGTAATCGTCTGCACTGAAGTCCTGGAACATACTCCGGAACCAATCGAAGCGCTCCGGGAGATGTCGAGGATCTTAAAGGAGGGCGGCAGACTGTTCCTGACCGCTCCGCTTGGGTCCGGACTGCATCAACTGCCGTATCACTATTATGGCGGGTTCACGCCGGAATGGTACAAGCATTTTTGCAGTAAATTCGGTTTATATGTCTCCGAAATCTCACCAAACGGGGGGTTTTTCAAACTGCTTGCTCAGGAATGTGCACGTGTGGCCTGGACATTGCCTCAACACCAGCATCTGCATGGGAATAACGTGGAGTTGATCAAAAACCTGTTCGGTGAATGGATACCTCGCTATTTATTTGAGCTGGAAAAGAAACACGGTATTGACCAGTTCACCGTCGGCTATCACGTAGAAGCTGTGAAAGTCAGAGATATCGATACCGTTCAGAAATTGATTGAAAACGATCTCCAAAATGTGAATCTCTATCTTGAAGCCGCACGATCTCTGTTGAATCAAGGTGAGTATTTACCTGCAAGAAGGTATGTAGAAGACGCATTGGAACTCAACCATAGCAATACCACGCTTATTGAGATGCATCAACAATTGGTGAATAAGCCATGAAGACAAAGTTACTGTATGTTGGAATGCAATATGATTACGGCGATAAAACGAGAGGTTTTTCGTTTGAACACCGGAATTTTTACCATCCACTCAAGAGCTATTGCAAGAAGCACGATTGGGATTTTATACACTTCGATTTTATGGAGCAGGGACTCAACGATGGTCTGGACGTGATGACACAGGGTCTCTATGAATTGGCAAAAAAAGAAATGCCCGCCATTTTATTCGCCGTATTATTCGATTTTCACCGTGATCCACGATATGAGGTATTTAGGCAAATAGCATCATTAGGCACGACAACCATTCACTGGTTTTGTGACGATCACTGGCGGTTTGAGAAGTACAGCTCCGTAGTTGCCCCCCATTTTGACATCATTTGTACAACGGCGAATGACTCCCTCCCAAAGTATCACGCTATGGGAATATCCCCTAAAGTCATAAAAACTCAGTGGGCATGCAACCATGAATTGTATATTCCTTACGACATCCAAAAAGATGTAGAGATCAGTTTTGTAGGACAACCTCATGGTAATCGTGTAGAAGCATTAGCAAAATTACTGCAAAACGGATTCAAGCTGGAGGTCTTTGGTTTTGGATGGGAAAACCGGCCACGCATCCCTTTTCATCAAATGGTAAGGCTGTTTTCACGGAGTAAAATTAATCTCAATTTATCAAATTCATCAACGTTAATCGGGCAGCAGATTAAGGGAAGAAATTTTGAGATTCCGGGAACAAGAAGTTTTCAATTATCCAGCAATGCTGACAATCTCTCTGAGTACTACGAAGCGGGAAAAGAGATCATAATATTCAATTCAGTGGATGAATTAATTGAAAAGGCTACATACTACTTTAAACATGACGATGAAAGAAACGAGATAGCAAATAACGGGTACCAGCGAACCATGGCTGAACATACCTGGCAACATCGTTTTGAAAAAATATTCAATGCTATCACTGCAAGGCAGCATAACCCAGGCATACCCGTGAAACATGTTTCTCGCTCGGATAGCATCGGGAAACAGATGGACGCACGGCAGGTGGCTGAGCCACTGGTCTCGGTAATAATTCCCTGTTACAACCAGTCAAATTATTTGTCAGAGGCAGTTGAAAGTGTGGTTCATCAAGGCTATAAGAACTGGGAGTGCATTATTGTTAATGATGGCAGCCCGGACGATGCAGCCTGCGTTGCTGAATTGTTGATTCAGAAATATCCGGACAAACGAATCCGGCTCGTGAATCAGGTGAACCAGGGCTTGTCCTCTGCGCGGAACGCAGGAATCAAGGCAGCAAACGGTGAATATATCCTTCCCCTTGATGCGGATGATCTCATCCATCAGGACATGTTGCAAAAGACAGTATCCTTATTAGCATCTCATCCGGAGATAGCAATTGCCTATACGGATGTAAGGCATTTTGGCGGTGCGGAACGAATTGTCTGTGCAGGAGAATATGATTTTAAACGATTATGTTTTCAAAATCATCTCAATTGTTGCTCACTGTACCGGCGTAAAGCCTGGGAGGCTGCAGGGGGGTATAATCCCAACATGACGTGGGGGTACGAGGACTGGGATTTCTGGATATCCTGCGGAGAAAAAGGATATTATGGAAAGAGAATACCTGAGCCATTGTTTCTCTATCGGGTGAAAGAGACCAGTATGTATACAAAGGCCATTGAACATCATCGTGAGTTAATGGCTCAAATTATTGTCAACCACCCAAACCTTTATGACCCGAAATCCCTTTCAGAGGCAAAAAGAATATTGGCTCCAGGGTGTACGGTTCCATTAAAAACCAAGCCCCTTGTTTCTGTTGTTGTGCCAACATATAACAGGCCAGACACCCTGAAAACTACCTTGGAAAGCATCGCTTCGCAGACGTACAAACATATCGAGGCAGTTGTGGTGAACGACGCAGGAGAAGACGTATCAACGGTTGTCGATCTTTTTCGTGACCGGTTGCGTATTCAATATCTTGTTCACCCTGAGAATAAAGGGCTTGCAGCAGCAAGGAATACCGCTATCAGGCATGCTTCGGGTGAATATATTGCTTACCTCGATGACGACGATATGTTTTATCAGGATCATATAGAAACCCTGGTAACGTATCTGGAAACGAGCGGTGATAAAGTAGCCTATACGGATGCATACCGCGTATGTCAGGAAAAAGAAGGCGGAAGGTATGCCATAAAACAAAAAGACGTTCCGTACTCCTTTGATTTCGATGCAGACCTCATTCTGGCACAAAACCTCTTTCCTGTCCTCTGCGTTATGCATCGAAAATCATGTCTGGATGAAGTAGGGCTTTTTGATGAGTCGCTCACCACCCATGAAGACTGGGATTTGTGGATTCGCATATCCAGAAACTATCATTTTACCCATATAAAAAAGATCACCGGTGAGTTTACATGGAGGACAGATAGCGCCAGCATGTCGGGTGCAAGGCAAGCTGATTTTCTGAGGACAATGGGCATTATCTATGAAAAATACAAGAGCTATTTGCGAGACAAACAGCGGATTTTAGATTTGCAAACTGCATGGATTCAGCATCTTCAAAAGGTATCTATCATCATACCCGTTTTTAACAAGGTTGAATTCACCAAAAAATGCTGTGAGGCCTTGGTCAAAAATACACCACGAGGCCTGTACGAACTTATTATTGTTGATAACGCATCAACAGATGATACCAGCGCTTTCCTGAAGGGGCTAAAAGGTGATGTTAAAATAATAACAAACGAAAAGAACCTGGGTTTTTCCAGGGCATGTAATCAGGGGGCACGGCTGGCCGCCACCAATTACCTCCTGTTCTTAAACAATGATACCGAACCGATGAAAGGGTGGTTGGAACCGCTCCTGCATATTCTTACCCAGGATAGCTCTGCAGGCGCTGTGGGCAGTAAACTTTTATTTCCGGACGGCACCATCCAGCATGCCGGGGTGGTAATTATCGATGATCAAAAGTTACCTGATCCTCTGGTTGCCCGGCATGTTTATTATGGAGAACCCGGTGACGTCTCTGAGGCGAACCAATTGCGCCAGTACCAGGCATTAACCGCCGCCTGCCTCCTGGTAAGGAAGTCTGCATTTCATGAGGCAGGGGGGTTCGATGAGGCTTACTGGAACGGATACGAAGACGTAGACTTATGCTTTAATCTTCAGGAGAGGGAATGGAAGCTGGTTTATCAGCCCGAAAGCGTCCTCATCCATCATGAATCAAAAAGCGGCCCGGAACGTTTTTCTAAAGTATCAGAAAACATTCAGCGATTGCACAACAGGTGGATAGGCAAGATTAAGCCGGATATTCTTCTGAAGAAGGACGGATCAATGGCTATTACGGAAGATAGGAAAATACAGCGCTATCGAATGCCCAATGTGAGAGCAGCCCAATCGTGGGCTGGCAAGCAGCAAAAGCTGGTCTCCATAATTATACTTACCTGCAATGCCCTCGAATATACTCAACAGTGCGTCAGTTCAATTCAAAAACATACGGGACGTCCATATGAAATTATCTTTGTTGATAACGCATCATCAGACGGTACCGTGGAATACCTGCGTAATCTTGCCGGAAAACAGGTAAACTATAAACTCATTGAAAATCGTGAAAACCTGGGCTTTGCAGCCGGGAATAATCAGGGGGTAGCCCTGGCACGCGGTGAGTACATTATGCTCCTGAACAATGACGTGCTGGTTTCTGATGGCTGGCTGGATGGTCTCGTGGAAGGTCTTGAAAGGGATGAAAAAATTGGCATGGTCGGGCCCATAACAAACTCAATCAGTGGCAGACAGATGGTAAGGGCGGTTCCCTATACCGATGAAGATGGATTTCATCACTTTTCACAGCGGGTGAGAAAGACTTATAGCGGGCGGCTGACTCCCAGAAACCGTATTGCTGGTTTTGCGGTATTGATGAGAAAGGCGCTTTATGACGAAGTAGGCGGACTCGATGAATCCTTTGGGACGGGAAATTATGAGGACGACGATTTGTGCCTGAAGGTACGTGGGAAGGGGTACGCTATCATGGTGGACGAGAGCGTGTTTATCCATCATTACGGAAGCAAAACCTTTCTTGCAAACAACATTGATTATCGGGGTAGTTTGTCGGTGAACGGGTCACACTTCAAAGAAAAATGGCCTGATGCAGATTATGATGAACTCCTTGAACTGCATACAAGTTTAGTTGATCTCAATGCCTCCATGCTGATAAAGGGTCAGGAGGCATTGGATGCAGGGCATCCGGCTGATGCCCTTGCCGTATATGCAAAAGTACTCACCGCAAACCCCATTGACGACGGCGCCTTGTACGGGACGGGACTCGCATTCCAAATGTCTGGCAAAACCGTCGAAGCCATTGCTGCATTCAAAAAGGCATTGAAGGTAAACCCAACCCTCACTCATGCCTATGGCCGCCTTGCGCTTGCATACGAAAGTATGAATCAAACGGATGACGCCATTTCTGTACTTCAAAAGGCAACCGAATTCAACAATCATGACGCCGCAGTATATAACAATTTGGGGGTATTATATTTCAAAAAAAAGAACCACGCCAGCGCCCGAAATTGTTTTGAGCGGGCATTATCAATTGATGTAAATTACCAGGAGGCGCAACAAAATCTCAAAAAAGTATCCTGGAGCAGCGAGAAAATAACCAATCACACCTTCGCGCATATCTCGTAGTTCACCGTATAAAATCTTTCCTTTTTGTAACAATTGAATTAGGCCTTTGACGACTTTTTATATTACGGTTAAACTCACTCCGAATCTCCTCTCAGGAGGGGACTTCGTTCGTCTCCGCTTGAGAGGGGGTTGGGGGTGGGTAAGGCAGGAGCAAAAAGGTTGAAATTCCTATACGTTTAAGCAGTGGTGAAGCATTAGCCAGTTAGGGGAGTGAACGCATTTGTGCCGTGTTATAGCAAATCCTTTGTCCCTGCGTTGTCAAATATCACATTTTCAGGAATCCCAAACCGGGAAAGTATCAACCACATTTTTCAGCACATTTTATACTTGACAATTATTACCACACATGGCAATATACCCAGCCAAACGCCACAATAACCAGGGCCAAGAGAAAATATTATGATAAGGGCAAACCCGGAGTGATCCGGGGACGCAAAGTAACAGGGTCTTTTGTAGGGGCGTATTGCAATATGCCCCTACCGTTAGGAAAAAGACAGCCTTACTGCCGAAGATGTTTTTAAAAAGACATTTTTGCAGTAAGGCTTTTTTTATTTGCAGAAAGGAAAGCGAAGCCGCAGACTTCAGCCATTGGCTGGTTCAATCGTCCACGATTGAACCAAAAAGTTTGGCAAGATTTCATAATTATTGCATCGGTTCAGCCCAGGCGTGCCATACAAAACGTCTGGTTCTGTCTGCAAGACTGAACCTGCTTGGCGTGAATTACAAATACTCTCATAATCCTCCCCATTTACGGGAGGAAACAGGATGGAAAATGACAGGGTGTGCAATGCCCATCCTGCCTGGCTTTTATGTCCGAAGGGCAAACAGGATAGAGCAGGGGGTGAAGCCCCATGAGCGCGAACATGTTTCAGATGACCTCGAAGTATTTTGAGATACGCACCTTTCGTGTTCTTCGATTATCCTCTAAGGAACACGCAATGTTGTTCCAGTGCTCAAGAACCTCCTGTAATAGTAACGCTGGTTTTATTGCCCGTTCTCCTTAATGAAGCATAAAAAACGAAATTGTGCCATTAGCTTCGGGTCTTCTGGCCGTGCCATGAAGTATCCACAGAGGAAAAAAGAATGGGTAAAATCTGATGATTTATCTGTCAAAAGAACAACGAATAATTTGCACACAGCCGAGCCCCTGAGCTCTCGTTACCGTATTTATACTCAAGAAGCTCATAATTTATGATTGATAAACTTAATACAGACGTATCATAATCTAACGGGGTGGCATGGACAAGCTGTGCTTGTCCATGCTTTTTGTAATACTGCTCAATGCCTTGTGCTTGCAATGATCAGGCTTGGTTTGTCTATCCAATTTTTAACAGGGGTATTTCATAAACAACGTCGTGCAAGTTCAGCACGGGTAAACAGAGTTTGTCCATGCCACCTCATATTTATTAACTGATGATGCCACAAGAAGAGATAGACTTTATTCCTCACACACCGTCTGTGCTGAAGCAGATTTTCATCCGCCGAGGAATTACCCCCAATAAGCGGTTTGGCCAGAATTTTCTTATTGATCAGAATATTTTATTATCTATTCCGGATATTGCAGGCCTGACTGAGAATGACATTGTGCTCGAGATTGGGACGGGCACGGGCGGATTGACGAGGTTGTTGGCCGCCAGGTCCCGGCAGGTATTTACGATAGAGATAGATAGAAAGTTATTTGAACTGTCGTCAGACATCCTCAAATTATACAACAACGTAATCCCCATAAATGCGGATATATTAGAAACAAAGCATGAATTGAACCCACGCATAACCTCTTTGATCCTCAATTGGCTCAGAGAACACAAGCAGGCCGCGATAAAAGTTGTCTCCAATCTGCCCTACAATATCAGTACGCCGGTGGTCATCAATCTTTTGGAAAGCGATCTGCCCATTGATGTCATGGCGCTGATGCTTCAGCAAGAGATTACGGAACGGATGACAGCGCTTCCCAGCACCAGGGAGTACGGGATATTGTCAGTAATTATCCAATTGTTTTCTGATGTGGAGATCGTAAAGACCCTGCCTCCGGAGGTATTCTGGCCAAGACCGGAGGTACATTCGGCAATCGTTAAGATAAGTATCCGCAAAGAGAAGTATATTGGCAGAATCACAGACTATCCGTTTTTCAAGAAGGTCATCAACGCTATATTTACTTCACGTCGCAAGACACTGGTCAATAGTCTTGGCAGTTTCAGTGTACCGGGAATTACCAGAGAACACCTGAAGCTGATTCTGAAAGAGATGCAACTGGACGAGAGAATACGGGGGGAAGTGTTGAATCTGGATCAATTGATCAGTCTCTCTGAGTCGATTGGAAAGCTTAAAAACACCTCTCATAAAAATTGACGATAATAACTGATCACAACAAGGTATTTTTTTTATTCCCCATTTTCAATGGGGGATGCCGGAGGTTGTTTTTCGTGTGAAAAGCGTATACGTTTTATCAATGTTGGATTTATCTCCAACCGTTGAAGATATACTCTTAAAAAGACATACTGATTTAAAATTGTAATATGGTCGCGCAGTTTGGGCTGAACGTAAGTGAAGCCCAACGCCAACTGTTCATGTTCCAGATGTAATAAATTAAGTGATTGATGAAGACGCCAATTGTGGAGCTAAGGTCGGATCGCTTACAGCGGCCAGACTTTAACTCTTTGTGTTTTCGCGCTTCTTCGCGAAATCTCACCCGCAATTTTCACAACATATTTCCGGTACAACTGCCAGCCGCGATGTTCGCAGTATGCGATACCGCCCCAGTTCACGCGATAAGGGTCTTACATCCGATACTTGCGCATCATAGTTATAAATGAACTGTTCATAACGCGGCATCATTTCTACCGCCAGTACACTCAACCCGATATTGCCACGCAGATGAAACTGGTCCAGCAACAGATCAATCTCGTTAGCACTCCATCCGGCTTTGCCTGTTAACGGAATATCTGGGTTGGCTTGTAAACTATTGGCTGCAATTAACGTCAGGCTGGCCCGCGCCTTCAGGAATTCGGCTATCTGCTGCGGATGTGCGGTTTGTACATAGTCGAGTTTTACTTCCGATAACAAAATATTGCGGTTCTGTTTTCCATCGGCCTGTTTCACCTGGGCGTATAACATGCACCAGATTTCTGAACGCGGTGGCCTGGCCGTTACCTGTTTACCATTGAAAACAGCCTGTGCATATTGGGCCGTTACCGCTATACCTTTATTGGTGCGTTCTACAAGGCATTTCAACGGTGGCGCCGGATGCTGCACACCGTTTACACGGGCAGGATGTCCGAAACGGCCTTGCGCCGTACACCAGATGGTATTGGTATGCCCAACCCTTAATTCATAGCTGAAAAATCCGAAGAGTTCATTCGATTCATTATGCAATCCAGGCGGCAGGGGTAATAGATAATGCACCGGCGTTATTTTCATTAATGGCGTATCAGGATTAGGTGTTTCAGATACCATCAATTGCATGGCATCAATGCCTGCAGTATCATTGCCATGTCCTTTGGTAATCACCCGTATCAATTCCGGATCGATGGATAATGGCGGATCATCCTGTTTGACCAATACCTGGTCGGGATTGGGATAGGTTAGCAGCGGGTCTGGCGCATAAGTAAGCACTCTTGCAAAATAGGCATCATTCGGGTCCTCTATAGGCGCTTCAAATTCGAACCATAAATATCTTTCACGAGTGGCGGTTTCAGAGTAATCATCATTTTGCCGGTAAGGCGATAAGGCAATACCTGCTGCCACCACTTTGGGGACCTGTTTGGGTATAACGGTGGTGGGCAGGAGTACATCGGCTGTTGCAATTTGTGCATTGGCCGAAGCTGCCGATACGCTCTTGATAAATTGCGGCGTAAGCGCATATTTTACATCGATGGTATTGGGAAATGGTTGTGCAGCAGTTGCGGGTTTGTCCAGATATTTTTTCGGTTCTACTGCATCGATAAAAACAATGCGGGTATAACTGCGGTCGGGATCGTTGATGGCAATACGGCTGGCCGTTTTTTTCAATTCCAGATAACCTACTACTTCTGTTTCTTTCGTAGCAGGCTCGTTGGTAAATTGTTTTTCCCTTTCAAGTTTGATGCCGGTATCCGAAAGTCCGTCCCAGGTCCAGTCCCGGTTGATTTCATAAGACAGTACACATAACCAATGATTGAATAATTCGCCACTGGCAGCAAAGCTGAGCGATGAGTTATCCGGTGCCAGGGTATGACGGATGCGATTGTTGCAACCGAACTGGATGCGTTCTCCCGGTTTACCTATCAGCGATAATCCTTTATAATCAAGATCCAGTTGAGCGGCCAGCCTTTGCATCACGGTAGTTTGCTCTGCTTCTTTCCCTGCCACGATTTCAGGAATAAAGCTGACGGGATTTATTACCTGTACCGGATCGGGTTGCAGGTAAATGCCCTGTAATTTTTTTGATTCCGATACCGGTTTAAAGAATTCCGGTTCGGCAGTGGCATCCTGCCTTACAAAAAATTGAATGGGTTCTCCCGTGCGCACCAGTTCGCCTGCAATCAATTGCTTTTGTAAACCAAAATAAGCAGGTGATGCTTCCTTATCGGAACAAACTGGATATAGTGTTATCCTCACATCGCGGGAAGTGGGAACAACGATACTGTCGATTTGATCGATCTCTGCCTGTGAAATGTTCAAATCACCAAGGGTAAGGGTATTGCCAAAATCGATTACCTTGGCATCCCTGTATTCAAGATTCAGTTCATACGGTTCTTCCGGATCATGAGGAAATGTGCGGAAGGTTTTATACAAGGGAATAAAGGCTTCTTTCTGTGTTAAGGAAGCGAGGTTATCCATCAACAATGTCCTTGCTTCCACAATGACCATGATCTTGTCCACATCCGGATCAAAATAACTCACCTCGCGCTGGTCTTTAATAGTTTCATTGGGAAGCTTGCCGGTATGCAAAAAGTTTTTATCGTCCAGCAATTTCTGAAAAGCGTCTGCTGTATCCATTCCAGTGAACAGCAAAGCAGGATACCCAAGGCGCGGACGCAGGACTTCAAATCCTTCACCAGCATAAAAAATAATGGTGCCTGCATCCGGGGCAGGTTGTGCAGTAAGCGGTTTTAATGTTAGTTGCTTCGGCGCTACATATCTTTTAAAAATGATTGAAGAGCTGCTCGCCGGCGCATCGTTCAATTCATTGTCCGTTACCAGGGGGCCACCGCCGGTCAGATCGGCAAAGCGCACACGGAATTCGTATTCCTTTCCATATTTCAATTCGCAATCTTCGGGAAGAAGAGGTTCGTACAATCCTCCTTTCTGTTCGGGATGTGTGGGCTTGATGCCATCGGTATATTTTCCGGGATCGGCCAATGCACCGGATGCATCCAGTTGCACCGCCCTCGTATCGGGCAATACCAGTGAAGGGCCGTACCATTGTGTGAAATAACCCGGCAACCAGAAAAAAACACCGGCATCGGCATTTACTTTCATGGGATATACCTGTACCCCTGTTTCCACGGGAGTGCCTGCAGGGGCAATGGTTTCACCGGCTAAGGTTAATTTCGCTTTGCTTTGCGTATTCACCAAGGAATTCCAAGCCACGTTATTTTTTTCTTTTACATCCACGCGATAAGAAAACACCCCAAGCGGCGCATCGATACGTTGGCCCGGAGTCGTTGGATCAGATAAAAATTGCCGATTTTTCCAGATCAGCAATTGTTCGTCATCCCATCCAAGCCGGATACCCATTTCTTTTTGTACATAGATACCATCCGGTTCTTCACTTAATAAATTAGCGCTTACTGGTTGTGTCGCATGTACGATCTTGGCGAAACCGTCATCATAATCGGCCACTTCTATTTTCAATATATCAAACTGGCCATTGGGCTGGGCAGGACCGGGAACAACCGGAAACAGCACTGCTGCAAATAATTGCCTGGGCTGATCAATAGCCGGGATGCGTGCAGCATATTGTTTCAATTCCGCGGCTGCGTTGGTAATATCAAAATCTGCCAGGTTAGAAATAAGATTGAAATATACCCATCCGCCGTTTTTAAAATAGTTGGGGTCGTTGAGATTCAGCGTCCAGGAATGCAATAAACCAATGGCCCTTGCCAGTAATGGCTGGCGCAAACAAAATGCAATCACCCGGCCCCAGGTAATATCATCTTTCGATTGCTGAAAGGACGGATTCGGTTTGCCGGTACGTTTGATAGCACACTGATAGCTGTCATCTGTTTTGGCAAATGCGGTTCGCGGTGTAGTGAAATTAAAAGCGGTACGATAGGATTTCGGTAAATATTTCCGTATGCCATCTGCATCCGCCAAGGGAGCGCCGGCGCCTTTGGTAGTTCCCGATAAAGAAGTATCCAGCTTAAATTGCTTACTCAATCCTTCATATAATGCCGGAAGATTATTCGGGTAGGCCAGTGTGGTAGGCCATGTATCTGCAGTAGCGCCTTCATTGGTCAGTACGGTTGCATCGGAAAACGGATACGTGCTTAATCCTTTAATTGTCTTTATTTCCAGTTGAAGGTTGGCATTAATAAATTTAGGCAGATCAACCGGGTTACCCGGGTTCAGCACGCTATTGAAAGTTGCCTGCGCATTCAATAAATTTTGCGTGGGCAATACCAAAACGTTTAGTTCAAGCTGATTGCCGTTCACGCGTTGCGGAAAAGTAAGTATCCTGAGTTTTTCTGGTTGTAAAGGCATAGGAATAATTAGAGTAGTTGAATAATTAGTTTAAGCAATTTGTCGCGATTCTTTCCAGCTGTCGGTGAAGTTGATATCGATCACCCATAATACGCATACATCTATCGAGAAGGTTACCTGCGCTACACAACTGGTGCGGTCGGTGGTCAGATCGCGATGAATACCACCACCGGCTTCTATCTGAATGCAGATAGCGATCAATCCGCCACAGATCTCCGCTGATCCGCGGAACAACATGAGCGCTCCTACATCCAATGAAGTGGTTCCTAATCCCACTTCCACTTCTACCATATATAATACGGCTACATTGGCCACTACCGGCAACCCTACTACGATCTCTACGCCGAATCCAACTTTCATATACAGGTAAAGACCGGCTTTGCTGTCAGCCTGTATACCCAGCACTACCTGGCCTACTGCATATACACTGGCCACAGCCAGGGTAAAACATTGTACCTGCAGCCTGCCGTAGAATTGAACATAGGCGCCGCAGGCAGGTACCAGCTGCTTGAGATCGCCGGGTATGGAAAGCACTTCGTTGAAATAGAAACCTACTTTCAACCCGGCTTCCAGTTTCAATGGCGGATTGGGATTGATGGTGAGTTGTGTGGGAGAAGGAAATTTAATGACCGGGATTTCCTTGGAGCAATTCAATTTGTATTCCCAACTCAGCGGCGCATTGCTCATACCCACCTTCATGCCTTCATCAAAACCTTCGCCGGATAACATCGCCAGCACGCGTAATATATCTACTACAGGTTCTAATATCGGCCCGAACTGAAGATTGGGTTTATCATATTTCGGATTGATGCCGCTGGAAGCATTGAAGTTTCCATCCACCCACATCAGTCTCTGGAAAGGACCGAGATCCACTACCACGCGAATATTGGAAAGCGCAGCCTTCCACTTGTCGGCAATGGCAGCCACCGAATCAATACCCAATTTTAAATTACCATTACCTTCATTGCTTGAATATTCAGCATATACCTTTAAGATACCGGGCTCATCAATAAACGGGTATTGATAATTATTGGGCAATAGCGTACCCAAATTAAGATTCCTGTCTGCCATCTTCATCAAACCTTCACCCAGTATCTGCAGTTCTTTTTCCGCATTGGTTAATTTCAGCGCATTGGCAATATTGGGAAATATACTTTTTGCATTGAGCAGTTTATAGGCGTCTGCAAAATACGTTTCATTGCTCAGCAGCTTTGGTACGCCGTTGCTGAATTGCGGAATATCGAATAATAATTTTTGCGTGCCGGTAGATTGCAATACGCCGAAATTAATTTTAGAAGCAGCCTGGACAACATCCGCAGGATTGGCAATCTTTACGTTGGTATTGCCATTGGCTTTGATCAGCGGAACGCTTTGTCCCTCTTCTACCGGTTTTACATCGCCGCTATCGGTATGTTGTTTTACGACCGACCAGGAGCCATCCGGTGGTAAGATGAGTGAACCCCGGGCAGCGCTTACGAAAATGTTCTTCCCTGATGGATCTAATGCAGGATTGATATCGACACGCGAAAACCGCATCTTTTGCTTTGAACCGGCTATATCCATCGTACAGTCAACGGGTCCGCCGAGTGACCCGTTCTGGAAATTCAATAGGCCGGCAAAAACTTTAGGAGTGATCAGGATGCCCGTAGGAGACAGCTGTACATAACCGAGCATTTTGCGTGATTGAACTTTGAAATCAGTACTGCTCTTTACTCCACCACTAGTTATATTATCCATATGCACATCGCCATCAAAGAGCACCGCTTGTAGTACAACCGGCAGTTGCTCATCAAGGCTAGTCAGACTTTTAAAGACATGATCTTTCCAGTCGGTAAAGTTTTTGCCGGTAATTGACGGCAAACCGCTTTCATTCAAACTGAATGAAGAACTAAAGACACCTCCGGCAGGATAATCTTTTATTTCGCGAACATTGGACACGCCCTTAATTACACCTGCGTGAAATTCATAGGGATTCTTGATCTCCTTTAAATTCGGCTCACCGAAATCGATATTATAATCACAGTTATAAAATGCATCGCTTTCCGCTTTCCAGCCGGAATCAGAGCGGAATACGTATCCATTGGGGGAGCGCATCAGCGTTATGGTTCGTACCACATGTACAATACCTGTACACATATACATCACGCTTCTTACCTGCACCACTTCATGGGCAGTGCGTCCAACCAGTACATCGAACTTGGCCTGACTCACGTCTGCTATCGCTGCGCCATCATTGAGCCAGTTACTGAATATACTGGCTCCATATCCGGAGAATTCAATTTTTTCCAGTGGTACTTTTGGTTTGTCAGCAGTGAATACTTTATTGAAAATATCTTTTACCTGTTTTCCCAGTGTGCTGCCGGAGATAGACAGTCCCAAAATGAACCACTTAATATTATTGTCCAGCTGAAGAGTCCACCCTTTGAAAGAATTCTTTTCAAAAAATGACGTGGGAACAGGAGCCTCTGCTTTAATCTGTAACCCGCCGCGCAACTGGTTAAACCAGGGCATATGCAAATGAAGCTTTGCATTTTTGTTTTCGGGCTGGTTGATGTTGCGATTGAAATCGGCCTGTGCAATCATCGCAAATGGCAATGTGAACGTTGAATGTAATTGCCGTGGAATTTGTTTGTCGTTGTACTCTTTTATAAAATGATGCGTTACCGATAAGGGTGTGATGGGCACCTGGTAAGGACTTTCAGAAAATATATGCGTGGGGATGCCGTCATTATCATATACCAATATACCAGGGGTAACCGTAATCAGATCCTGTGGATCGGGTGGGCCTTCAATGGCCAGGGGAATATTGGAAATCGGTTCCCACGAAATTTGTGGTAAAGTAACTGCTCTTACATACTGACCAATACTCACTACATCCATATTCAATATCTGCAACGGCATATTGGCTGCTGTGGAAACGGCGCGACTGGATACCGTGTCTATAGCAAGAAGATTGGTTTCACCATGCTCTCCTCTCTCCACACGGAAGCCCGTTCCAAAGCTAACGCCCATCTGGTCGGCATTGCTGGATACATCGAGCAGCATAAAAAGATCGCGGGCATATAATAAATTACTTCCTGTACTGACAGCCATGAATGATCCTGCATCCATACTCGCTCCTGACACTACCGAACGATCAAACAAGCCACCGATGACAGACCGTTCCGTATTTCGCAAGGCGGTATCCAGTACGGTATTCACCTGTTGCTTTTTGTCTTTAATATGACTGAGCAGTTGGTTTGATTCCAGGTTATGAATCGCTGTATTCAGATCATCTGATTGAACAGACCGGCGTATCTTTTCACGGATACTGATGTCCTGTACCGGTTGTAAAGCTTTTGCATGCAATGTTTCTTCCATGGGAACAAGCGGCAGATTCGCTTTATCAAGCATCATCGCTGTATTTAATGGCTGGTTAAAGGTGCGTACGCCGGTTTGAAAATTTCTGTTACCCGTTTGCACATTGCCTGTACCCGTATTGACGGAAGAAGTTCTTGTGGTAAATGCGGACTGATCGAATGGCACAAAACGAAAATATACATAAGCAGGATTATCCGCACTATCCTGCGGCTCAGCCACCCCTGCCGGATCAGGCCATTTTACAAATCCTGCCAATGCCATTCCCGAACTACCGGAGCTCATCGCTTCCCTGCCTCGTAACAGGGAAGTATAGCTGGCCACATAAGGATCAGGCAAAGTGGGCAGGTATATATAAATACCATAGGTTAATGCTACTACACCTTTGGTAATGTGATTATCGTTCAGCAATTCTCCGGATAAAACCAGGCTATACGGAGCCGTAATGCTAAAAAATGCATTTCTCAGCGCAAGCGAATGGCGTATGTATGCGTCCGGTTTATTAAAGTTGCCATCGAATAATAAATCATTATCAAACAACGAGGCCCGGAAAGCAGTGCCTGTTTGCGTGATGCCTGCTAACGCAACAATGGATTCAATTTTAAACGGTGTGCCGTTCGCATCTACAGGCCTGTCGAAGGATGCTTTATGATTACAGAAATACCATACGCCTTCACTTCCTTTGGAAGAACTGATAAAAAGGAAGGGAAAGATTTTACCAAAGCCCAGGTTAATTTCTGAATGATGCTGAGAATGAGCATTTTCCCAGAGTATCCATTTTTGTTTGCCATACATGTTCTCTGCAAAAAAATCGATTACCGTTACCATGCCTGGTTCAACGATGATAGCAGGATGGTTTAGCCTGGTGTCGCCTCCCTTTAATCCTTTCCAGTTGGTATGAATGCCTTTCTGTAACCCGATGCATAAAGCCCCCGTTCCCGATGCCGCGCCCAATTGTGACGGATTTAATTTTGCCGCAGGTAATAACCATCCGCTATTGGTATCCAGCGTTGCATTGTTTTTGACTGTACAGAGTTTGGAGTCGGATGAATGAATAGGGAAAATATCCGGCGTATCACTCCTGGTGGTAACCGTATAAGGAATCAGTATCTGGCTCAGAAAACCGATCCATATCGGCGGCTGATTTTTAAATTGAAAACGGGTTTCAGTGTCAAATACGGTGCAGGAAGCATCCGGCGCTGTTACGGCGCTCTGAAACGCATTGAATTGAAGCGAAAAGGTTTCCGGTAAATGAACCGTTGCATTCGTGGCATCCAGTCCGGCATCGGCGGAAGGATTCGTGACGGTATTTTGATTGAGATCGAGCTGCAGGGAAGCCGTATTCGTCGGATAAATGATAATATTCCCGCCGCTGATCGTTGCATTTGCGGAAAGATCGAGTGTGCCGCCACGTACTTTTAAACCGGTATAATAACCTTGCAGCAAAGATGTTTTCGCAATGAAATGCGAGGCAATCCATACGCTGCCTGCTTCAATGCGATAAGATTTTTTCCCCGTCAATGTTCCCCACACCGGTATCAATAAAGCCGGAGCAGCATTGCCCTGGATAAAAACACTTACCATTTTTACAGGTTGAAAAAAATCAAACCATATATCCAGGCCAAGGTCGTCTATAAAAGGACCGTAAGAATGCGTTACGGCCAATCCTGTTCCCCATTGCGGTACGGAGTTGCCGAGAAAATTATTGCGAAAGGCGGTTTCCCTTTTAAAGATAAGCGGAGCAGTACCGCTAACTGCCGGCGGTTTTCTTTTCAGTAAATCGCTGATATGGCTAAAGCGTTCCGGCAGGTTGGGGACAGGTACGGTTCCTTCTGCGACTGCATGCTGGAAACTGTTTCCTGAAATGGTCATCTCAGGATGTTGCAGCAATTGCTCAGCCAAGATACGATGCAATGTCTTGAGGTCGTCATCGGTAGTGTCTTTGCCTGGTTTTAAGGTACCGGTAAGCTGATGAAGGGTAGATAACAACCGTTGACTATCCATAATCCGTTATGAGATGATAAGAAATTGCTACCTTTTATCAAACATGACAGTCAATGTAACAAAAGCAAAGAAAATTGCAAGGTATTTTTATACATGGTAGGGAAATGATCAATTTCCTGCAGGTGATTCTTGAAGGACGATACCTGTTCATTCCCCTTTGAAATAGGTATAAATCTTCGGTTTCCCCGTTTCCCGAAAGCGTTTTTAACGCGGCTTCAAATTCTTCCTGGGCATATTTTCCTATCCTGGTAAAAAAACAAACTTACAACGATATCGCATGTCTTAATGGCCTTGTTATACTCGTCTTGTAAACGGGTATCAGAAATAGCATCTAAAAAGTACTCCCACTGCACTAATTCAAGGTACATGCCTTTTTTGTGCAAGCGGTCATTTTCGATGCTTAGGAATATCCTGAATGCATCCCTGTCTTCTTTTAAGTCAGAGGATGAGGCAAGAAAGATTTTGATGGTTTTTGGAGAAGTTTCCCTTTTTCCATTGCTCATAGCGCAGCTGCAACCAAAAATAACTACCTCGCTTCCCCGCCTTCGCAAAGAAGGGATAAGGTGGAGATAAAAACCTTGCTAAAAAAGGACGATTTTACTCAGCAATACCATACCGCAGTACAGCTGCAACCAAGTCTCCATTAACAAAGAGGGTAAAGGGGGTTGTCAGGAATCTCCCGAAAAGAGAAAGATTTTATGCGGTAATACGATACATCATCTTTGTGCAGCCTGCCGTGCCTTCTACCTGCATTGTCAGCGCCATTGCCTTTGTACCTACAAGGTGACATATTTTTATTATGGCTTTACCGTTTTCAGAATATCTAACTGCACATGGTCCACACGGCATGGCAAGAGTATTTGCTATATATTCTTTGAACATCCGAAATTTCTCAGTATAATAAATACAACATGCGATTTCCTGAAAGCAAGAACTGCCTGTTCTCAGACTTTGTGTGGGAACCCCCTGTTTATCAATCTAAATATTCATTGACTGAGAACCCTTTGAGTATATGTGGATTAATCGTTCTACTGGGCACACAGACGAAATCTGCAATGAGTGAACCAGTCCTGGAATATGGTATTATTTTACGGAAGCGGTATGAACCGATCTAAGGCAAAGAGTAGCGAGACTATCCGTAATATTATCCAAAAGGCCTTGCACGAGCAGCGATACGAATTACTCGAACCTGAGGCCAAACAACTCATAGAGGCATTCGGTATAAAAACCACAGAGCATGGAGTTGCGCCTTCTCGTGAAGAAGCTGTTCGCGTGGCGCGATCCCTCGGTTATCCTGTTGCCCTCAAGATCGTCTCCCCCGATATCAGTCATAAAACCGATGTGGGTGGGGTAAGGCTTGGTATCAGGGATGACGACAGCGTTGGGGATGCCTATGACGAGATTATGGGAAACGCAACAAAGACGATGCCGTCTGCACGGATTTATGGAGTCATTGTCCAGGAAATGGCAACGCCTTCCACGGAAGTCATTATCGGCGGGCTAAGAGATCCCCAATTTGGTCCTGCGGTGATGTTTGGGCTGGGCGGTATCTTTGTTGAAGTATTTCAGGACGTTTCCTTTCGCATCGCCCCGGTAGGGGAACACGAGGCGTTTGACATGATTTACAGCGTGAAGGGGTTCAGGATTCTCAAGCGTTTCAGAAACAGGGAGGCGGCGGATGTTGCCGCCCTGGCTCAGGCGATTGTAAAGGTCTCAGACATCATGGTTGACACAGAGGAGATTAAGGAAATAGACCTGAACCCTGTCCTTGTTTACCCACAAGGCCTGAAGGCCGTGGATGCAAGGATTATTCTGGGTCATTCGAATAGCGGCACCAGTGCATAAATTTGTGTGCAGGAATTTCAAACACCCCCCATAATCCCCTCGGTAAACGGGGGGGTAAGTTGCCGAAGGCCTAATTTAATGATAAGGAATTTCAATCTTGTATCATAGCATACCAGACAACCCCCTGAATCCTCCTTTGGTAAGGGGGACTTCCCTGTCCCCCGCTGGCGGGGGTAGGGGGTGGATATCCCCCTTAATAAATGGGGCGAGGGGGTTGTTTATCATGGCATTTGCTATGTATCGAAAAGTCGTTGGGTTTTTGTCTTTTAAAACCCAACCTAATTTAACGCTTGGGTGAGGCGTATTGCAATACGTTCTTACGGCTTACAGGGAACACTCAAATAGAGGTATATGTGAAACTAAAAGAGACTGCATTTACAGTAAGGGCTGAACGCGCCATTCTTTTTCGGGTTATGCTGTCAGGAGAACAGCATGAGAATGAAGCGCCACTGGAAGAACTCCGGCGACTGGCGAAGACTGCTGGCGCAAATGTTATCCACACGGTCGTGCAAAAAAGACCTCAGATCGATCCGGTGTATTATATCGGAAAAGGAAAAGCCGGTGAATTATCAGGGCTTTCAAAGGATTTTCATGCCGATGTGCTTATTTGTGATGATGACCTGACCCCGGCACAGGTCAGGAATCTTGAAAAGGTTATCGAAAAGAAAGTCATTGACCGGAGTGAATTAATCCTGGACATCTTTGCCACCCGGGCAAAGACCTTCCAGGCAAAGCTGCAGGTAGAACTGGCCCAGTTAGAGTACACGCGGCCCAGATTAAAGAGGATGTGGACTCACCTTTCCAGGATCGAGGGTGGCATTGGGACAAGGGGCCCCGGTGAAAAACAACTGGAAGTCGATAAGCGCATTGTGCTGAGAAAGATCCACGACCTGAGAAAGAAGTTGCATGAAATTGAAAAGAGGCAGGAACGACTCGTTGCCTCACGGAAGGAATTTTTCACGGTGTCCCTTGTGGGATACACCAATGCTGGAAAATCGACGTTAATGAATGCCCTGACGGAGATTGATACCTTCGTTGAAGACAAGCTTTTTGCAACCCTTGATACCAAGACAAGTGTCTGCAGGCTGGAAAACGGGAAAAAGGTATTGGTGAGCGATACCGTGGGTTTTATCCAGAAATTGCCCCATCACCTGGTTTCTTCCTTCAAGGCAACGCTTGAGGAGGCCAGGCACGCCGACCTTCTCCTTCATGTTGCAGACATCAGTTCCCCGCTCGTCCACAAACAGGTTGAAGCGGTAAATGCCGTGCTGAAGGAATTAGGATGCGGCAATACTCCAACGATTATGGTATTCAACAAAATAGATGCCTTAAAAGATGTGTCTGTTGTTCCGCTCCTGCAGAGTAACTACCGGGATAGTATTATGCTCTCTGCGAAGACTCAGGAGGGGATAGGAGGTCTGAAACGGAAAATCAGGGAGACCCTGGAAGAACGGTTTATAGACGTGGAGCTTACCTGCAGTCCGGGCAGCGGAAAATTAATTGCATACCTTCATGAACATGCCCGTATTCTAAGCAGCCGGTTTGAAGAACAGCGCGCCATATTCCGGCTGCTCATGGACGAGAAGCTGATCCAGAAATTACGTACGCTGGATGATACGGTTCAGATAAGAGACGCTGTCAGCACAAATTAAACTTTTCCGATGGCCTTGCTGGCTTTATTGTCTCCCCCCGTTGAACCGAACCGTGTGGGGTGATGTCATGCCGCGTTACTAATAAAAAAACCGCAAGCTGTTAAAAATTGATTTGTCGGATTGAGGTGTCGGTTTTAATAAGAGGCTGGTGCTTTAGTAGTAATCGAATTATTCAGGTTATGTTAAATATCACAACGGGCCTTCAGGCCGGTGTCCTGATTTGAGCGCTGCGACTTGTTTGGCAGTGAAAGGGGGTTCGAAGAGATCGTGGCTTTCCTGATAACAACGGAAAAGGTCGATGATAAAATGCAGTCGGTCCGGCAGATCAGCCCAGTCGACTGCGCCGGTCTCGTGCAGACTGTCAGGTGTTGGATCAATCCTTTTCAGGAGGGTACGCAGATCGGGGTTTGTTATCTCCTTGAGCGAAGCAGGGAACTCGGCATTCAGGTCTTTACCCAGACGTAACCGTTCATGGGGTAAACTCAAGGTCAGCATATATTCAGTAATGACGAGACGTGCTTTTTGTCGTGCGGTAGCGACAAGGGTATTGATTGCTGCGTCAAATGGCTTCAATTTGCCCAATAGGCGGGTGAAGGTAAGGAGTATACGGGAAAACCAGTTCCGGGAAGGGGAGATCGCCTTCATCAGGCGCTGTATGAACTGTTTTGGTTCGACAAGGGAAGCATTGAGGGATTCTGCGATCTCAGGTTGCAAGCGCGTCTGTTCATGAAATCCGATTTCGATATTAGCAAGCAGGATAAGTTCTGCACGCTCTTTGGCGTCGCTTTCGAAGAACGATTGATAGTATCGTGTAAACGCTTGCCGCAAATAGTGCTGTCCATCCGGAGGATCACCGGGACGCAGTTCATCACAAAAGCGGGTGATCTTATTGGTGTAGAACGATGGATCGTGCAGGCATGTTGAAAAGAAGCGGGCAAATTCGCGTCCGATTTCCTCAAAGACCTTCTTGTTGCCTTTGCCCACCGCATCACTTGCCCGATCGATTGCCTCGAACGGGTTCAGGATATCCAATACTGTTTCCTCGATGCCCCGCAGATCACGTTTTGCACTCATACGTTGGGCGATTGTTGCGACGTTTCTGACCGACTGCGTTGCGGCAGGTTCAGTATCGAATATATTTTCCAGGGAGCGTACGAGATCTTCCTTGCGAATCGTCTGCCCGGCCTGCTTTGATGCCCAGGTTGCAAAGGTACACCAGTTAGCGCTTGTACCCGTTCGCTCCGTAAGCGCCTCCGATAGTTCGTGATAGCATTGCGTAATCTGCAGGTTACGCAGGATCGGATCCTGAATCGCAGCAATTCGCGCTACTTCAGTAACGGTGGGAATAGAATTGAAATGTTTTTTGTTACTCATCGATTGCCCAAAACGACATAATTGATTAGTGATCAATCGGGAAGCATATCAGTGGGAACTGTTTTTTATTAATAATGTAGAAAACCACGTCCTGTGGGCGTGGTCAGAGAACAACGGCTATGCCAGTTATCCCCTTCGATAAGTATGACGGAACTGGTTTTCGCCATGCCGGTATTTTCCCAAAGAGATGTTCAATTTTGAGTATAAAACATTGAAAATACAAATAGGCTTACCGCTCATATCTCAAAGAAGCATTTTGGTTGCATGAAAACGAATCGCAGTTAGTTCTACACACTACGGGAATTACTTACAGTTTGCGTAATGAGTACAAATGGCAAACTTATCCCCCTTTAGGGGTTAACCCAAAGCCACCTGCTCCGCGGGTGGATTCTTTACTCTTGCTAACAAAACCGGTTTTTTTCCTCTCTAACACAACATGAATCTTTATATGCTCAGTTGAACAGGACGGGTTATGCCCGTCCTGAGTTTACGAAGGGCGAAGAGACCCCGTCGATACCGTAGTACTGTTGGGTGCGCCCTTTGCTTCACCTAACGTAAAATTCACAGGTGCGTCGGTTGTTTCGCCGCATCTACGGACCGATTTGTTATGCTTTTTTATAGATTAAGCTCTTTAGCAGCCTTATCAAGAGGAGTAGTCGGCTGGTCCTTTGATTCTTCTTTTTCTTTTCTCAGCTCTTTTAGATCTTCAAAATCTTCTAATGCCTCTTCGATTTGCAAAAACTCCTCATAGGACAAAACAACAAATTCTTTTTTACCGTCTTTTTCAATAATTTGTGGATGAAGGGTCATGACTGTCCCCTAATTATATGCTTCTCTTCAATGGCGAATACGATAAATAATTATTTTTTCTTCCTCTACCTCGAAAAGAATGCGCCAGTCTCCAAGGTTGTTCGTAGTTCCTCGATACTCAGCGTTTGCTCCTGCCGGTGGAGCATTGCGTGGCAATTAGGGCAGACTGGCCTCAGGTCTGCGACCGGATTCAGCTCATACTCACCGCCCGTCAGCGCGAGTGGTCTCAAATGGTGGACGTGGATAAAGCCTTTCCCCAGCGCACCGTATCTGGCCTCGAAGTTCAAACCGCATACCGTGCAATCCAGCCCGTGCGCCTTCAGGCACGCTTTGCGAGCGCGCGGATCTCTTTCATACGCATTGACTCGAACCTGCCTTCGTGCACCCTCGACGTACTTCCGGTCCGGCTCTGGCTCATCTGGGAAGAGGCGATCGCGAGATGCAAGCTGTTTGGCGGCTGCCTTTCCGTACTCACCAAGGCGTTCCGCTGCGATCGACAACTCCACCGCGGTGAAGAGCGTACGGTACTTGGGCTGGAGGATGATCGCCTCAACGGTCAAGTCGGGACGGTTTGCTTCGAGCAACGCGTCGAGGCCCGCTCGTTGTCCTGCGTTGCGCGGCTCCATCATGCGTTTGACCGTCGCAAGCCCTCCATTGCGCCGAACAGCCTGTAGGAATCGGCGCCCCCAGTAACCGACCTCTGTCCCGGCCCGCTGGTAACCATCAATCAGTGCGGCTGTCAGGTCGTCTTCTAGACTCATTGGCTCATGGGGGAATTCCGGGGAATTCGGGGACACCATACTTAATTTTAGAGATTCTTGTTTTTCTTTTGAAGCGCCTTTGGGCCGGGTTTCTGCTTATTGAGCATTCTCCCAAGGACATTTTCAAGCCTGGCTATAAAACGGTTAGTGCCCAGAGGTCTCCCGGTTCGCTCGTGACATCGAAACTTTTCGACTTCTTCATCTGATAGGCCTCTGGAAAGAAAACCACTCCACTCGCCAAACATTTCAAGCAGCGGAGCTACATGCACAAGTCGATCATCTCGTCCAGCAATGTGTGCAGATGCACTGCTCCATTGGTAATCCTGTGGTTTCTTAACCAAATTTGCCCTTACAGGATGCAGTTCAACATAGCGTGCGGCTACGTACAGATGGGTTTTGTCCATGGGAAAAGAGGCAAAATGTCCTTGCCATAGGTGTCCTCTCCAGCCCTCCCGGAAGTTTACGCGACGCGTGTAACGCCGATGCGCTTCGCCAATTGCCTGACTAAGTGCCTTTTCAGACGGCGGAACTGCAATCAGGTGTACATGGTTTGGCATCAGGCAATAGGCCCATACTTCAACGTTCCAGTGTGTACACCACTGAGACATTAGGTCTATGTACGCCTCATAGTCCTCGTCGCAGAAGAATGTCTGTAAACGGCGATTTCCTCGCTGAGTAACATGATGTGGTACTTCCGGTACAACTACACGAGCAATTCTGGGTATGCACACATCTTAACTATTTTAAAATTAATGTCAATAATTAAGCATGGTGTCCCCAGAATTCACCAGAATTCAGAATGTGAATTATCAATGAATTCAAACTGGCTATCAATTCCCTGCTTGAATTCACCTCAACAAGCACACTCTCAAAGAACGAAAAACTTGCGCGTGATTATTTCAAAATCAAATTGAAACGAATGAAGAAAAAATTCGCCGCTTAATTTTTAACAAAGTACTGTTAAAACTGCTTTTGGGCAAAACACTGCTTAAAGAATTTAATTAGTGTTTGAACGGAAACCCCCCAAAGCCCTGTAAAGTAAGGAGAAACTAGAGGACATTCGATAGAAGATGAGAAAGAGATTTGAGCAGCAATTGAAGCTTGGCATCATACCCATTTCAGGGGTAATACTGCCAATAAAGAGTCGAGATGAGCTACCACCGATACTGAGGGCGTTGCAACATATCTATGTTACACCGGAGTTGAACGAGGAGGTATTCCGGATATTAGAGGCGAAGGTAACGAAGGGGA